>JACLAC010026171.1_pt1 | contig 14377 bp, 9 predicted proteins | sample 8027881 | NCBI WGS metagenome assembly JACLAC01 (sample SAMN15725517, study PRJNA655200) | protist metagenome | isolation source: fluorescence activated cell sorting (FACS) single amplified genomes of... | place: Spain: Blaines Bay Microbial Observatory, Mediterranean Sea | collected 2016-01-19 | reverse complement strand
GCCGTCCTCGTCCGACATGGGCGGCCTGGACTGAGAATAGGACCACTAACTTATACAACAACCAAACGGGCCGCGCATCCTGCGCCTCCAATAATCCTCACTGCGACTTCAAGAAGGCAGCCTGCGAGGAGCCCTCCGGCCAGTCGTATTTGTACCACCAGTCCGGGTACGACGGCGGCGTCGCCGGGCCGCACTTGAAGGTGTAGCCGGCCTCGCTCTCGGTGTCGAGATAGCACACCTCCTCGCCGTCGTCCTCGTCCGCCGGCTTGTTGAGGAACTCGACCGTCTTCAGCAGCCCCTCGGGGAAGAGGCCCATCGTCGTCACCGCGCTGCGCTGCGCCACCACCGAGCGCGCGGGGGAGACGGGAGCGACGAACGAGGAGGCACCGCACAGCACGGCCAGCATCGTGGAGCGGAGGCGGGCGACGGAGCGGAGGAGGAGCGCGAGGTTCGGCGCAACGAGGAGGGACGGATCCACGGTGCTCGGAGATTGCGCCTGGCCGACGAGATCTCCAGCACGGCCATGCGGCGGTTGGTCGTCGCCAGCGTCGTCGCGCTGCTGCTCCCCAGCGTCGCCGCCGACGGCGCCATCTCGGAGTCGGCTCTCTCGGGCCTCGCCAGCGGCCTTGCGACGACCGTCGGCAAATCGCTGCTCCAGCCGTTCGACACGATCAAAACCGTGCAGCAGACGAACAGCAGCGCGACCTTCGGCGAGACCGCGCGCGCGCTGGTGCGCGAGGGCGGTCCGCTCGCGCTGTACCGCGGGCTGCCGTTCTCGCTGCCCTTCGCCGTTCCGTCGATGGCCGTGTATTTTGCGGTGTACAGCGCGGCGAAGCGCGCGCTGCTCGAGGGCGCGCCGTCGGCGGTGCCGCGGCTGCTGCTCGTCGCCGTCGCGGCCGCGCTGGGCAATTTCGTCGCGAGCGGCGTGCGCGTGCCCGGCGAGGTGATGAAGCAGCGCCTGCAGGCGCGCGTGTACGCGACGCCGCTCGGCGCGCTGCGCGCGATGCACGCCGCCGGCCGCCGCGGCTTCTTCCCGCCGGGCGCGCTCGCCGCGCAATTCGCGCGCGACGTCCCCTTCGGCGTCTTCGCCCTCGTCGCGTACGAGGCCCTCGATCGGGGCGGCACGAGGCGCTCGCTGCGCGGCGCGGTGCGCGGCGCCGCCGCCGGCGCGATCGCCACGGTGCTCACGCAGCCGATGGACGTGGTCAAGACGCGGACGATCGTGACGGCCAAGACGAGCCTCGCCAAAATCTTCCGCGAGGAAGGGCCCGCCGCGCTCTTGTCGGGCGTCGGCGCGCGGCTGGCCCACAAGATGCCGGGGTCGGCGCTCTTCTGGTTCCTGTTCGAGGCCTTCAAGTACCTGCTCGGCGTGGGCACAGCGGCTAGTTGAGCGGTCAGTTTTGTGCATGTCTCAGTCATCCGCTAGCCACGCCGCCCGTCTCGTCCATTCGCGCTCAACCTGTCACGGCCGTACGAAGAGTGGCGCTTCTGCGCCAGGTAGACGATCGCGCCGGGCGTGCGCGCACGAGGCAGCGGCTGCATCATCGCGTCGCCTTCGCGTCGGGCGCCGCCGCCCTCGGCGCGCCCGATTTCTTCTCGGCGAAGGCCGCGACGACAGTCGACGAGCGTCTCGGAAGAAGAGGTGTGAAAGCGCTCGTGTGAAGACCTCAGAGACAGCTCGCGCATCTCCGTCGCCGGCACCCGAGGTACGGTACCATGCCCGCCGACGCGATGCTGGAGGAGTGGGCTGCTTTTGCCGACGGCAACACCAGCCGCTCCCACGCGCGCGAGCTGCTGCACGGCGGGCAGCACCACTGCTGCTTCAGCGAGCCGAAAGAGGAGCAGCTCGACGTCTTCACGCCGGGCGCTACCGTGATCACCGTGCTGGGCGACAGCCTGTCGAGCACCGAGGCGCGGTGCAACGCTGTCTTCCCGTGGCCGATGCTGCTGCAGGACGCGCTGGGTCGCGAGCAGTTCACCGTGCACGGCTTCGCGCTGCCCGGCGTGCACGCCCAGAACTACGCCGACACCGACGTGTGGACGCGCGCGATCACCACGACGCCCGACATCCTCGCGATCATGCTCGGCACCAACGACGGGCACGACGACTTCAGAGGCGAGAAATTCCGCGGGTGGATCCAGCGGCTGCTCGCCGGCTTCGACATGCCGCGCGGTCGCGTGATCCTTATCGCTCCGCCGCCTCTCTGGAAGGACCGCGTCTTCACCAACATGCGCAAACACGTGATCAACGATTTGATCCCGCCGATTGTGGGCGACGAGGCGCACAAAATCGGAGCGCGCTTCATCAACATGAAGGAGCGGATGCTCGAGGCGGGCTTCACCAGTGCGATCTCGTGCGACGGCTGCCACCTCTACCCCGAGGGCCAGACGTTTATGATGCAGCAGGTCCTGGACACGGTGCGCTCGATGATGACGCCGCCGCCGTCGCCGTCTCCGCCGCCGCCGCCGTCGCCGCCGCCGCAGCCGCCGCCGCCGTCGCCGCGGCCGCCACCGCCGCCGCCACCGCTGCCGTGGCCGCCGCCCGCGCCGCCGCGGCTGCCGCCGCCAACACCGCCGCCGACGCTGCTCGCAACCTTCGAGGCGGTCAAGGCCGACCCCATGCAGGGCGCTCTGGGCTTTGGGATTTCGCTCGGCCTCTGCTTGGGCGTGGCGTTCGTGTGCGCCTGCGTGCGCCGCCTGCGCGCGTGCCTGCGTCCCAACCAGCGGCGCGGGGTCCCGACCATGGAGACGACGATGGGCTGCTCCGCCTCGGTGATCTCCAGCCCCGCCGGGCGAGCACGCACGAAGCCGCCGTCGGCGCACGCGGCGGCGCGCGCGGCCGCGCGAGCGACGGCCGCCATATCGAGCGAGGCGCCGCCGCCGAAGGCGAGCAGGGCGAAGAGGAAGGGCGGCAGCGATCCCAGGGTGAAGTTCCTGTTCTTCGAGGACGAGCCTGAGGGCGCCGAGCTGCAACAGTTTAACGTGTAGAGCTCAAAACTAAGGCACGCATCCTCCTAACTAAGCCGCCTGCCCGCGCAGGATCGCCACCGGGTCGATATAAGGCGGAGCGATCGGAGTGCGCGGCGCGGGCCAGGAGGCGACGCGGATCGTCATGTGGAGGTTCTGTTGGCTTGTGAGCGGTGCGGACGCAATTTCTGAAAGCACGGCACAGCGAGAACGCGAAGCCTGGAGGCACAGGAGCGACGAAAGCGCAGCAAACGCGGTCGAGGTTGTTACGATTTCCGGAGAAGTGGCCTCGTGCCCTGAAATCAGCCGACGATGCGAAACGCCGCCAAGCCATCGAACACGCTGTGGCTGCGTGCTGGCTCATTTACGATGCTCTGCTCCCTCCTTGCTGGGCAGGGCGTCGTCCGCACGCCCCTACGTCATCACGGAATTGCGCATCACTCCTATGCTTCTTGTTCATCACGCACCACCCTCGCCATGGTCGCCGAGGCGCCGCCGCGCCCGGCGCCGCCGCCCGACGAGCGCTCCGACGAGCTCTCCGCCGTACAAATTCCCGACGCCGCGCCCGGCGTCATCTGCGCGCGCGGCGTGTGCTCCGTCGCCGAGGAGTCGGCGCCCGAGGCGTGCCGCATCGACGAGAGCGGCACGATCACCTGCGAGCCGAACGCGGACGCCAGCTCGGAGCGCGACTGGGAGTACCTGTGGCCCCGCGCGCTCCTCGTCGGCTGCTCGGTGCTGTACGGCACCAACTTCCCGCTCGGCCGGCTGATGAACGAGGCGCTCCCCGCCGCGGCGAGCACCTCCGCCCGCTTCGTCCTCGCCGGCGCCGCGCTCTTCCCCTTCCTGCTCCAGCTCGCGCCGTCGCTGCGCGGGCCGGCGCTCCGCTGCGGCTGCTTCACCGCGCTCGGCTACGTGTCGCAGTCGATCGCGCTGGTGGACACGCCGGCGGCGACCGTCGCCTTCCTCGGCGCGCTCACCGTCGTCGTCTGCCCGTCGCTCGAGGCCACCCTCGACGGCCGCAAGCTCGGCTTCTCCGACGCGCCGCAGGTGTGGCTCGCCGCCGGCCTCGCGCTCGCGGGCGTCGCCGTCCTCGAGCTCTCCGACCTGCTCGCCCCCGGCGCCGCCGCCGGCTCGTTCGCGGGCGACGCGTGGTCGGTGCTCCAGGCCGTCGGCTTCGGCACCTCCTTCTACCTCACCGAGCGTATGATGGCGAAGGAGCCGAGCCAGGCGCTGCCGATCACCGCGGTACAGGTCTTCGTCACCGCCGCCGTCGCCGCCGTCTGGGCGTGCCTCGACGGCTTCGCCGTCGGCCCCTTCGACGGCGGCTGGCTCCTCGACGAGGCGTCGAACCCTCTGGGGTTCGGCGCGTCGTCGCTCACGCTCCCCGGCCTCTTCCTCGACCCCACCGCGCGCACCGTCGCCGCCGCCGCCGCGTGGACCGGGCTGATGACGACGGCGGCCAACCGCGTCGGCGAGACGACCGCGCTCGGCCGCGTCTCGTCGGCCGAGGCCTCCGTCCTGCTCGCGACCGAGCCGATGTTCGCCGCCGCCTTCGCCGCCCTCCTCATCGGCGAGGGCGTCTCCGCCGAGACCGCCGCCGGCGGCGCCCTCCTCGTCGGCGCCTGCCTCGCCAACGCGCAGAGCCCCGACTCCGTGCGGAAGGCGCTGGGCATCACCCTCGAGGAGGAGAGCGCCGAGGCGGGCTCGCTGCAGGAGCGCGTCGCCGCCGCCGTGGGCGCGGCGGAGGAGAGTCAGATCCAAGATTAATGCATGGGTAAAAACGTACACAATCGCGCGAGCGGGGCCACCGCAGCACCGCGCCGCGCCGCACCCACGGCTGAGCAGCACCGCCCGCCGTCGAGGCGCGTCTGCACTGTCGATAACCACTCTGGAGTTTGTGGAGCGCAATGCAAACTCCCGTCTCCGCGCCCGCCGCCGCGCCATCCACTGCCGACGAAACTCAGCCGCCGCTCGTCACCTTCTCCGGCACCGAGCAGACTATCGCGGCGGGCGAATGTTTTTCGTTCATAGTCCCCGTCGAGCGCGCCGGCTGCTTCCTCGTCTTCAACTGGGAGGAGAAGAGCGGCTCCGGCGTGCAATTCACGATCACGACCGACGGCGGCCGCACGCTGCTCGACGAGCTCTCCGAGGGCTCGTCCGACCGCGTCCACGTCGCCGGCGCCGAGATGGTCACGCTCAAGTGGGACAACGCCGACGCGTGGCTGAGCTCGGCGCAGCTCTCGTACTCGGTCAAGGTGCTCACCGACCGCGGCGTGCGCGAGCAGCTCGAGCGGCGGCTGCTGCGCGCGGCGCGCCACGGCCCGCCCGCCGCGGCGGTCGAGTGCCTCGAGCGCGGCGTCGACGCCGACGTCGTCGACTCCGACGGCCACACCACGCCGCTGATGCTCGCAGTGCTCGGCCGCCAGCACGAGACGGCGGCGGCGCTGCTCGCGCGCGGCGCCGACGCGGCGCGGCGCGACCGCCACGGCAACGCGCCGCTCCATCTCGCGGCGATGGTCGGCGACGCCGCGCTCATCGACCTCCTCGCATCGAGCTCCTCCTCGGCGAGGCTCCAAGCCGCCGTCCAAGGCGCCGACGGCGCCGACCCGGCGGCGGTGAACGCGGAGGGACGCACCGCGCTGCACCTCGCCGCCTTTGGCGCGGCGGCGGGCGAGGCGCCGGTCGCCGCGCTGCTCGCCGCGCGCGCCGACGCCGCCGCCACCGACGGCCACTCCAACACGCCGCTGCACCTCGCCGCCGCCGGCGGCGCCACCGCCGGAACGCTCCACCTTCTCCTCGACGCTGGCGCGCCACTCCGCGCCGCCAACGGCCGCCGCGAGACGGCCCTCGTCGCCGCCGCCGCCGCCGGCCGTGCCGGCGCGCTGCGCGTGCTCCTCGACGCGGGCGCGGCGGCCGCCGACGACGAGGAGGGAGCACGCGCGCTCGCGGCGGCGGTCGACGGCGGACACGTGGCCGCCGCGCTCCTCCTCCTCGGCAGCGGCGCGCCACCGCCGCCTGCCGACGCTGACGCGAGCGGCGGCGACGACCCGGTGGCCGCGGCGGCGGACGCCGCGTCGGCCGCCGCCGCGCCGGAGAGCCCGTTCCTGTCGGCGTCCGCCGCCGCCGCCGGCCTCGCACACGCCAAGAGGTCTACTCTGGGCCGACTGCTCGTCGCCGCCGCTTCCGAAGGCGATGGCCTCGCGGCGGTGCGACTGCTGCGCGCGGGCGCGCCGGCGGGCGCCGCCGACGGCGACGGGCGCAGCGCGCTGCGGGCGGCGGTGCAGAGCGGCCGCGCCGAGGTTGTGTCCCTGCTGCGGCGCTATGGCGCCGACGATGGCGCATCTGCGGGCGGCGGCGGCACGACGGCGGCGGCGGCGGCGGCGGCGGGCGCCGGCGAGATGGTGCTGGCGCTGCTCGGCGGCAGCGGCGACGGCGGCGAGGAGGCGGCGGCGGCGGCGCTCGTCGTCGCGGCGGCGGCCGGGCGGACGGGCGTCGTGCTCCTGCTGATCCAGGCCGGCGTGCCGCCGTCGGCCGTCGACGCCGACGGCACGTCGGCGCTGCACGCGGCGGCGGCGGCGGGCCACTCGATGACGGCGCTCGCGCTCCAGAGGAAGGGCGCTTCGCTCGCGCTCCGCGACGGCAGGGACCGCACGCCGCTCCACGCCGCGCTCGAGGGCGGCCACCGACGGACGGCGCTCGCGCTGCTCCGCGCCGCGAGGGGCGACGAGGCGCTGCAGCTCGTCGGGCCCGCCGCCGCGTAGGGCGTTAGGAGTAAAGGAAAAGGCGTCATAAATATAAAATATAACACAGGGGGGCAACAGGGTGGTGGTGGTGTTGAGATTACGCGCTCTCCCTCGCTTTCCCTGGTCTTTTGGTTTGTTTGCTGTGACCACCCTACTAGCGTCGGATGGGCTCCATATTTATATCGGCCACAGCCGGCTCGGCACCGCGCGGTGTGGCTTCGAGGGTCGGTGGCGGGTCCCGGACGCGACCCGCGACCGAAGCCGAGCGCGCGGGGCCTTGCGCACGTGACCTGTACCATGAGCGCGGTCACGTGCACGTGCGCCCGTCGACATGCTGGCGACCCTGCCGAGCGCGCTCGGTGCCAACCCTTTCGCCGACGTCGAGTTCTTTGTCAACCCGGTGTACGCGGCGCAGGTGGCGTCGTCCGTTGCCAGCGTGGGTGGGCCGACGACGCCGCTCGGTGCGACGCTCAACGCTGCGGCGCACATACCCACGGCCGTCTGGATCGACAGCATTGGCAACCTCCAGCTCGCTCGCGACGCGCTGACGCAGGCGTGGCGACGGCAGCGGGCGACGCGCCGCCCAGTGCTCACCGTCTTCGTCGTGTACAACCTGCCCGACCGCGACTGCGCCGCGTCGGCGAGCGTGGGCGAGCTGTCGGGCGGCGAGGCCGGCCTCGAGCGGTACACCCGTGAGTTCATCGAGCCGCTCGCCGAGATCGTCCGCGGCTTCCCGGAGCAGCGGGTGGCGTTCATGCTCGAGCCTGACTCGCTCCCCAACCTCGTCTCGTCGACGTGGTCAGCGCGCTGCCAGCGCGCGAGGAAGACGTACGTGCGCGGCATCGCGCGCGCGATCGGCTCGCTCGCGCCGCTCGGCGCGGTGTACGTCGACGTCGGCAACGCGCAGTGGTGCCAGTGGTTTGTGGAGGACCTCGCGAAGATGCTGGTCGAAATCCTCCGCCTCGCCGGCCCCGCCGCTGCACAGGTGCTTCGCGCGCGCCGCCGCCACGCCAGCCAGCCCAGGGTAGCCGCCACTACTCACCGCCGCGCGCCCGGCCGCGCGCAGCTCCGCGGCTTCGTGACGGGTGTGAGCAACTACGGCGCGACGGGGACCGAGTCCGCGTATGCGATGCGGCTGATCCACGCGCTCGAGCGGCTCGGGTACTCGGGGTGGCGCTTCGTGGTCGACACCGGGCGCAACGGCGGCGAAAAGCGCGAGGACGTCGCGGACACGTGGTGCAACCGCCTGGGTGCGGGCGCCGGGACGCCGGCGACGGCGGAGACCGGCGTCGCCGCCGCCGACGCTTACTTTTGGATCAAGCCGCCCGGCGAATCGGACGGCGTCTCGACGCCGCACGCGCCGCGGTACGACGCCGCGTGCGGTGGCGCCTCGTCGCTGTCGGACGCGCCGCAGGCGGGCGAGTGGTTCCACGAGGGCTTCGTGATGCTCGCCAAGAATGCCCACCCGCCGTGGGACGCGGCGCGCGTGTACGACCCGCAAGTCATCGGCCAGCCGCTGCCGCCGCCCTCGCCGCCGCCGCCTCCCGGAAGAGGCGACGGCGGCGGCGACGAAGGAGGCGACGACGGAGGCCGCGGCGGCGGGACTACGAGTAGCGCCATCGGCCTCAATGTTGCGCCGTCGCCGCCGGGGCATGACTACGACTACGACGACCTGCTGAGGATGTTCGCGGTGCCGCCGGCGCCGCCGCCGCCGCCGCCGTCGGCGCCGTCGCCGCCGCCTCCGCCGCCCACCTACGGCGTGATTCACGTCACCGATGCCGTCATCAACGGCGGCAGCGGCGATGGCGACGGCGGCGGCGGCGGCGGCCACCGCGCGCACCGTGACGACGGCGATCACGAATTCGCTCGGCTGCGGTACTCGCCGCCGCCGCCGGCGCCGCACGGCTTCAACCCGGCGACGCTGAAGCCCGAGGAGGTGCTCTTCTTCTTCGCGTGCGCGTGCGTCGCCGCCGGCATCTGCGCCTGCCTCGCCTGCCGCCGCCGCCACCGCCGCACTCCCTCACAATCACCGTCACCGCCCTCGGCGACGCCCTCCTTGCCGGCAAACGGCGTGCCGCGCCGTGTCAAAGTGAAGCCGCCGCGGAAGCGCGCGCCGCTCGCGTCGCACGACGCCCACGCGAAGGGGCAGGCGGTGGACAGCCGCGGCAACGGCGGCGACGAGGAGCTCGCGATCCCGGCGCCGCCGAGCGCCGTCGACGACGACGGCGACGAGGCGATTTTGTTTGGCGAGGAGGCGGCGGCGCCGGCGGCGGCGGAAATCGCCGCGCCGCCGATGATCGAGATGCAGCCGTCCGACGTCCGGAGCGTGGGCGAGCGCGTCGAGGTGCGCGGCCTCGTGGGGCGGCCCGAGCTCAACGGCCGCTGCGGCAGCGTCGTCGGGTTCGACGCGGCCAAGGGGCGGTACATCGTCATCGTGGGCGAGGAGCAGCTGTCGCTGAAGAGCAGCAACCTCGTGGCGGCGGCGGAGTGCAAGGAGGAGGGCAGTGGCCCGTTGGTTTAGGATAGCTAATTTTGAACTCCAGTGTACGTCAATCGCCTATCTTGTGGTACGGCGTCGCCGTCGGCGCGGCGCCGTCGCCCAGCGCGCGGCGCTCCGCCGCCTCCGACGCCAGCGCGTCGTAGTCCTCCGACGCGAGGCCGCGCGCGAGCGGCGCGCCGGACGCCGCCGGGAACGGCTCGTCGAAGGCGGCCGGCGGCCGCGCGAAGGCGGGCAGGTGGTGCTGGCCGACGTTGACGGCGTACAGCGTCGCGATGCCCTTGAGCAGCAGCACGAGGACGAGCACGAGGCCGCCCCAGACGGTCGGCGCCGTCGCCAGCCACACGACGTCGGAGATGCCGCTCAGCACGTTGAGCGCGCAGAGCGCGCCGACCAGCCGGCCGCCCACGCGCGCGGCGACGACGGCGAGCAGCGCGACGGCCGCGTCGTACGGCGGAAACTCGTCCCACGCGCCGACGATGCAGAGCGCGAGCGTGAGCAGCCCGAGGATCTCGAGCTTCGAGGCGTCGTCCTGCCGGCCGAACTCGAGGAGCGCCGTCTGGCCGCGGTCGGTGAGGGATTCGAGGAAGCGCTCCGCCATCGCGACGAGCCAGCCGTGCACGGCGCGAGCGAGCGGTGCAGGGCGCGGTGCAGTGCAGTGCAGCGCGGCGCGAGCGACGACGCGTGAAAATCGGGCGCAAAAAGAAATCCGCGGTCTTTCTTGATCTTTTGCAGGCGAATTTCCTTGGCGAAGGGAGCTTTCAGGCAGGCTCCTCCCTCTTCCACTGCGCGCCCACCCGGCCCGCAGCGCGCTGTCCGAACGTCCCCACCATGCCGCACCCTATGCCTCGCCCGCTTCCCCGAAGCGCGTCCATCAAGACCGCGCGAGCGCCGCTCGGCGCCCGGAAGAAAATTCACCCCGAAACAGCCCTCACTGCGCGCGCAACGCGCAGCCCGCGCAATTTTCCGACCGCGGCCCCGGACACCCTACCGGCTTATCGATTTGATCGCAAACCCCCGCGCGCCAGCACGCGCCCCGCCAACTTATCCTCCGATTGTGCCGCCGACGCCGTCTCACGCTCCCCCTCCTCCCCGCGCTCCGCAGGGCGACCTCCTCTCGCCTCGACCCGCGGCGCCGCCCGACGAGATGCGCTCGGCGGCGGCCGCGCCCCTCCTCCTCCTCTGCGCCTTCTGCGCCGAGCGCGCGTACGCGCCGCTGCGGCTCAACGAGCTCGACCTGCTCAAGCGGTTCTCTGTAAGAGAGAAGTATCGACAACGCGCGGCGACGGCGGGCGGCGCGCGCGTCGGGCGACCGAGACAACATTCCGCCGGGCGCCGAGTTGGCGCGTCGATCAGAACTTCGGCCGCTCCGCACGACGCGCACACGCGCCACAGCTCGCACGCAATGCTCCATCTACGCGCCGCGCTGCTCCTCGCCGCCGCCGTGCCCGCCTCCGGCTTCACGATCAAAGCGGCTGCCGCTGGGCGACGCGCAGCGCCGACGTCACGCCGAACTTCGGAGCCGGAGGCAAAGGTGCCGCGCACGGTCAACCTCTCGGCGGGCTGCTCTCCTCTCCCTCTTCACATCCTCGAGAAGTGCGCGGCCGAGTTTGTCAACTACATCGGGCGCGACGGCAAGGAGCGCGGTCTCTCGATCGCCGAGATGGGCTACCGCACGAACGACTTCTACGAGCTGATGGACGACGCGGAGGACTCGTTCCGCAAGGTGATGAGCGTGCCCGACACGCACGAGGTGCACTTCTTCAACGGCGGCGCGACGCTCCAGTTCGCCGCCATCCCGATGAACCTGCTCGGCAAGCCGGGGCACTACGCGGTGCAGGCGAAGTCGGCGCGCTCGCCGGCGTCGGGCGGCGTGTACAAGATTGCCAACTACGTGCGGACGGGCCACTGGTCGGAGAAGGCGCGCGACGAGGCGCGGATGTACTGCCACGTCCACGAGGTGAACAACTGCCCGGACGACCTCTACTTTGACGTCAGCGACCTGTCGACCTGGGACATTGACGAGCGCGGCACGTACATCCACTACACCGCGGCCGACACGCGGCAGGGCCTCGAGATTCGCGACTTCCCGTACCAGGTGGTGCCCGAGGGGATGCCGCTCTGCGTCGACGCGAGCGCCAACCTGGGGTCGTACCCGCTCGACATCTCCAAGTACGGCGTCGTGTACGCCGCGTCGCACAAGAACTTTGCGACGAGCGGCGTGTGCTACACGATCATCCGCAAAGACTTGATCGACGAGAACGTGCTGCCCGGGACGCCGACGATGTGCAACTGGAACCGCTTCCAGACGGCGCCGGGGAAGGTGTGGACGGTGCCCGTCGTCTTCTCGATCTGGCAGGGCAAGATGGTGTGCGACTGGATGCTGGAGATGGGCGGATTGCCCTACTTTGAGGAGCTGGCGATCCGCCGCTCCAACCTCCTCTACGACTACATTGACGAGAGCGGCGGCTTCTACCGCTGCTTCGTCGGCCGCGACGAGGGGCCGATCGGCGTGCGCTCGCGGATGCAGGTGGTGTTCACGATCAAGTCGGGCGAGGGCGCCGACGCCAAGCTCGTCGAGGCCTTCCTCGACGAGGCCGAGACCAAGCTCGGATGGCTCGACATCCGCGCGCACCCGCTCGGCGTCGACTCGCCGTCGATCCGCGTGACGATGTACAACCCGATGGAGGTCGCGATCATCGAGCAGGTGCGCGACTTCATGCACGAGTTCAAGGGGCGCCACTCGTGAGCTTCGAAGTGAGGTTATGGTTCCTGGGGGGAGGCGAGCGCGCCGCTTGCGCGGCGTCGCCAGTACAGTATAGGGCGTGTGCGGCGGGGACGTGATACTTCTTGATAAATATTATTGACCTGGCGCTCGGCTCATGACGCCGGCGCGCCGCGCACCGCCATCCCGCTCAGCCCGCCGCCCTTCTGCGCCTTGAGCGCCTGCTTCTGCGCGGCCTCGAGCGCAAACCCAGCCTTCTTGAAGCGCGCGAGCTGGTCGGCCGGGAAGCTCCGCGGCAGCAGCCCGCCGGGCTCGACGTATGGGACGAGCGGCAGCACGTTGCGCGGGTTGACGGCGCCGCCCAGCTTTTTCGCCTCGGCGGCGAATTTCGCGGCGGCGGCCGGATCGACGGCGGCAGAGGCCTCGGTCTGGATGAGCGCAATCTTCGTCAACGCCTCCGGAGACGGCAGGCACACGCCCGTGTCGGTGCGCTTGACGCTCTTTGTCGTCTCCTTGAGCACGTCCACCGCCGCCTTGAGCTTCGCGGCGTCGACCTTGGCGACCTCGGTGTCCTTGAATTTGGAGAAGAGCTCCGGCGACGGCAGCGGCACGAGGTCGCAGGTGTTCGTGTCGAGGCCGGAGAAGGCCTCCTCGATGGCGGCGGCGCCGAGCTTGTCTTTTGGCACCGTCAGCAAGGCGTCGAGGCCCGTGTCGACCGCCTTGAAGAGCGCGCCCGGCCGCGAGTTTGGGACGTCGATGAGGACGTCGGCGACCTTGTCGACGAAGCCGGGGAAGTAGACCGGGCTCAGCGAGCGCAGCACCGGGTGAGCGGACACGGCGGCCTCCGTGATGGCCTCCGTCGGCGAGACGACGGCCAGCGCGGGCGGTGGCGAGAGCAATGCCGCAGAAGCGACGGCCGCGGCCGCCAGCGGCGCGACGGCGTCGGAGGGAGAGAACGGAAGGCGCAGCGCGCAAGACAGTGTGATCAGGTCGAGCATGGCTGCTCGATATATGCTCCGTGAGGCGTATGGAGGCCACAGACGCGCGTTTCGAGGCGCAGAAGCACGCCAATTTGCGCCGATGCGTCTCTTCTGCGATCTCGAGGCGCGCGCGCGTTCATCTCAAACTGGAGGCCGAACTCTCAGCATCAGACATCGGTGCGCACCGACGCCTGACCCCGTCGGCGCACGGGCTCAGGCGCGCTCGCGCCGGAGATGATAGGCGGTGTACGCCTATCATTCTCCGGCCTCACCTCGGGGCGCCGTGGGTCGAAGTCGCCGACTCGGCGTGCGTCGGCGCGCCGCTCGCCCTCGCCGAAGAGGGTGGCGGCACCCCCTGCTGGTGGGGTCCGCTCGTCCGCGGGCCCGCCCTCGCCGACGGGCTCGCCGCCGATGCGGCGGTCTTCGGGCGCGACCGCTCCGGCCTCGTCGCCCACCGCTGCCCGGCTCGACACCCGCGCCGCCTTCGAGGCCGCGTCCGGCGGCAAGCGCGAGCTGAGCCGCCAGAAGTTCGAGGCGCTGCTGACCGCCTCGCCGGCGGCGCGGCGGCTCGAGCTGACGGCGCGGATGATCACCGACTTTGTCGGCGGCGTCGGCGCCGCCGCCGCCGCCTCGCCGCGCTCGCCGGCCGCCCGCGGCGCCGACCGGCTGCCCCCGATTGAGGGGAGCATCCTCTCGCCGCTGACGCGCCCCGCCGGCCGCCCGGCGGCGCGCTCGCCCTCCCCCGAGGGCAAGGGTGCGATCCTGCGCTACTCGTACGACGAGTACTGCGACGCCCTCGAGCGCCTGCCCGCGTTCGCGGAGGCCGTCTTCTCGGGCGTCGCCATCGTCGGGAACGGCCGCTCGGTGCTCGGGCAGACGGCGGGGCCGGCGATCGACAAATTCAAGACGATCGTGCGCTTCAACGACTACGCGATCTCCGAGTACGAGGAGCACGTCGGGTGCAAGACGACGCTGTGGGTGCTCTCCGACTGGACCTGCGTCAAGCTGCTCAACAAGTACCCGGAGCGTTCCTTGCCCGTCCTCGTCGCGATCCCCTTCAAGTTCATGGGTAAGCCATACTACCACGCGAGACGCGCCGAGCTCGAGGAGCAGCTCACCGCGGCGCAGCTCAGCCGCATCACGTTCGTCAAGGCCGATCTCGCGCGCGAGATCATCGAGAAGTACCACTTCGGCGACCGCTGGCCGTCGAGCGGCGTGATCACGATCTGGCACATCCTCCGCGCCCAGCCGCGCGTCCACCTCCACGGCTTCGACTTCTTCAAGCAGATCGTGCGCCGCGCGCGCGCGCAGTTCTGTCCACATTTGCGCGCAATGCGTTCCCGTCCCCGCACAATTCTCTCACCTTTCGCCCCGTGCTCTCCGCCCCTCGCTCAGGACGGCAAGATTCACTACATGGAGGACACGCACCAGGCGAACCACAACGGCAAGGAGGAGGAGCGCATCT
>JACLAC010000012.1_pt1 | contig 14378 bp, 15 predicted proteins | sample 8027881 | NCBI WGS metagenome assembly JACLAC01 (sample SAMN15725517, study PRJNA655200) | protist metagenome | isolation source: fluorescence activated cell sorting (FACS) single amplified genomes of... | place: Spain: Blaines Bay Microbial Observatory, Mediterranean Sea | collected 2016-01-19 | reverse complement strand
ATTATCACATTGGAATGGACTTTTTAGTACTGTCATTTGTAGTTGTTGTAGTTGGTGGAATGGGATCGCTAGAGGGTGCTATTTTAGCAGGGTTTATACTTGGAATACTTCAGTCTTTTGCTTCCATGAACCAGATTAAAAGTATTGTTCCTGGTATCGATCAAATTATCATCTACTTAGTTGCAGTTATAATATTGCTGACCCGACCAAGAGGATTATTAGGCCGTAAAGGATTGATGGAGAATTAAAATGAATATTGAATCCAACGAAAACAAAGTAATGTTAATCTTCTCAGCAATCGTATTGCTGATGCCAATATGGCTCATACCATTTGGTGCTTCCTATCCTGATCTACTGCAAAAGTTTGCAATCTTTGGTATTTTTGCAATCGGTTTCAATATTTTATTTGGCTTGACTGGCTATCTTTCTTTCGGGCATGCGGCGTTTCTTGGAATTGGCTCATATACATCAGTCTGGAGTTTCAAACTTTTATCAATGAACGTCATACCAGCTTTGCTTTTTGCAATTGTCATTTCAGGAGTGGCTGCAGCTTTAATTGGTTATGTAAGCTTAAGGAGGACTGGGATCTACTTTTCAATTTTGACATTAGCATTTGCTCAAATGTCATACAATTTGGCCTACTCTGTTTTAACACCGATTACAAATGGTGAGACTGGTCTCCAGCTAGCGCAAGATGATCCGAGAATATTGGATTCTTTAATCAGAAATGTAGCAGCAACAGATGGACTTCCTTCAACTACACTTTTTGGTTTGAGTATGAGTGGGTACAGCGGGTTTTACTTCTGCGCAGTAGTCATGATCTTTGCCTTTTATGTAGCAATGAGAATCACTCACTCACCGTTTGGATTGGCCCTTAGAGCAATAAAATCAAATCAAGTCCGGATGATGTACACAGGTTTCAATACAAAACCTTACATGTTAACGGCTTTCGTGATCTCTGGGATGTATGCCGGATTGGCAGGGGCACTTCTGGCAGTTACAGATCCTCTTGCTGGTGCCGAAAGAATGCAGTGGACTGCTTCAGGTGAAGTTGTTTTAATGACGATTATCGGTGGTGTAGGTACTTTGTTTGGCCCACTTCTGGGAGTTGTGCTTATTAAATATTTTGAAAATATCTTTTCATCTTTCAATGATCAGTTATTGACTGAAACCTTTGGTTTTCTTCCAGAAATATTTGTCAAACCCATCGTGAGTGTTGTTGGTGTATTTGTGGGAGATGGCTGGCATTTAACTCTAGGTGCCTTGTTTATGATCATAGTTATATTTTTACCCGGGGGGATTATCGAAGGGATTGGCCGTACACAGAAAATAATCAAAAACCGAAAAGAAGCCCAATTAAGCTCGGGATCTGCTCAAGCCCAGGAGTCATTATGAGCAGGAAAATTCTTGATGTGAAAGGTGTCAACAAGAGCTTTGGAGGACTGAAAGCTCTCAATGAGGTTGTATTTGATGCTGTTGAGGGAGAGACCCACGCGATTATTGGACCGAATGGAGCGGGTAAGTCCACATTTCTAAATGTTTGTATCGGCAAACTGGTTCCGGACACGGGTACTGTAATGTTTGATGGTCAAATTATGACTGGCAAACAGCCACATCAAATTAATCAGGCAGGAATCGTAAGGGTTTTTCAAACTCCTGAAATTTTTCAAGACTTGACGATCTTACAAAATGTCATGATTTCTGCGTTTTCAAAGCGAGATGGGGAGTATCGGTTTAATGCCTTCACCAGCATGCTCTCTGAGAAAAACGTTCAGCAGGAAGCTGAGAGAATCTTGGAAGATCTGAACATGGAAAGCATGCTCCATAATCATGCGAAGAGCCTTTCAAGGGGGGACAAGCGGAGACTAGAACTGGCAATGAGTTTGATTCAAAAACCAAAATTGCTTCTTCTTGATGAACCCACTGCTGGAATGTCAAGAATTGACACAAACCGTACAATTGAACTGCTTTCAAAAATTAAGCAGAAAGGAATCACTAAAGTGATCATTGAGCATGATATGCATGTGGTTTTCAGTCTCGCAGATCGTATCTCCGTGCTTGCTCAAGGACATGTGATTGCCACCGGGCTTCCTGATGAAATAAGAAAGAGTCCAAAGGTCAAAGAAGCCTATTTGGGAGGGGAGAGCCATGCCTGAGGTAGAATCAACCAAGTTTGATAAGTCACATCCATACCATCGAAAACCGGAAACCGAGCGCAGGCCTTTTTTCTCTTGCTGGGAATTACAATCCTACTATGGTGAAAGTTATGTCGTGCAAAATATCAGCTTTGACATACGCGTGGGTGAAGTTTTGGCATTACTTGGCCGTAATGGAGCAGGTAAAACTTCCACTCTGCGTACAATTGCGAGGACAGATTCACCCAGTTTGAAATATGGCGAGATCTGGTTAGACCACCAGCCCATTCATGAGATGACATCTTATCAAGCTGCCCAAAAGGGGATTCAATTAGTGCCTGAAGATCGACGAATCATCGGGGGGTTATCTGTCGAAGAGAATCTGAAGTTGGCTCAGATAGAAGAACCAAATGGTTGGTCATTCGAAAGGATTTATGAATCTTTCCCAAGGCTGGCGGAAAGAAGAAAACAGGAAGCAGTAACACTTTCTGGAGGTGAGCAGCAAATGCTCGCAGTCGCTAGAGCGCTTGCAAGAGATCTAAAGCTATTGATGCTAGATGAACCCTATGAGGGACTTGCACCATTAATTCGAGAAGAAATTGCCAGGATCGTTTTGGACATTCGTGATTTGGGCATTACAACGATCATTGTTGAACAAGATGCAATGGCGGTCCTTCAATATTCAGATCGTGCAGTAATTTTGGATAGCGGAGAGATCGCTTTTTCAGGCACAGCTGCTGAAGTTCGGGAAAACAATCAGCTTCGCGAGCATTATCTTGCAGTCTAAGGATTTGGTTGTCTATTGAAGGAAATAAATAGAGGTGGTTCTGCGCCCAACCAAATACTTGATCGGGCTTCGGGGATAGTGCGCTTAGAAGTCCGCTTTTTGAGCTGCTCGTAATTCTCTCTTCAAATCCTTGTTTCGCTGCTTTTCTGCTGCCTCACGCTTCAAACGCTTTGCAACGGAGGGTTTGATGTAAAATTTTCTTTTTTTCAATTCTTTGAACAAGCCTTCACGAATCAAAGTTCTCTTCAGTTGCATCATTGACTTGCCAACGTTCCCGTCACGAACATCAATATTTACAGGCATTCTCCTCGTTTACTGATAGATAAGTATTGTCATTTATTTAAAACCATTGAATATAACACAAAATTTTTTCTTGACAACCCAAGAATTCAGATTCCTTTGATTCCTGCCTCCATCGTCATCACTGGGCCAACCGCTAGTGGAAAAAGCGATCTGGCGCTAGAACTCGCTCAAAAAATTGAGGGCGAGATCGTTTGTACAGACTCCATGCAGGTTTATCGAGGTTTGGATATTGGGACCGCGAAACCGACGAAAGCAGAGCAATCAGCAGTATCACATCATCAGATCGACCTTTGCAACCCTGATGAACATTATTCAGCAGGGCAGTATGCCCGTGATGCTGAAAATACTCTGAACAAACTTGGAGAACGTGGAAAGATACCAATTCTTGTAGGGGGTTCGGGACTTTATTACAAGGCACTCATCTATGGATTGGACAAGATGCCTCCGATACCTGAAGTAATAAGGCAGTCAGTATTGAATGATTGGAAAATAAGAGGTTTTGAAGAGTGTTATCAAGAACTAGCCAATTGTGACCCAGAGTTGGCGTCCAGACTCTCTCCGCGTGACGCGACAAGAGTACAAAGAGGTCTTGAGATCTTTCGGGCCACAGGAAAAAAAATGAGCTCTTTCCAAAAAAATAAGCTTGGCAATCAGACAACTCGGTTTCCAGTCATGATCTTTGGTGTTCACTGGGAGCGAGAAGCCCTCTACCAAAGAATTAACCTGCGAACTGAAGCCATGCTGAAAATTGGCTGGATCGAGGAAGTAAAAGCTTTGCTGGAGTTTTATTCACCTTCTCTATCACCTTTTAACGGGCTTGGATACAGGCAAATCATTGCTTACTTGAACGGTGAAATAAATTACGTTCAGATGGTCGTGGAAATTCAACAGAAAACCAGGAATTTTGCGAAACGGCAACTTACATGGTTTCGTCAAGAAAAGAGTCTGAAATGGTTTGAAATCGACAAAAGAGAACAAGTGTTTCAAGCAACGGAAGTCTTTCTTTCTGCGTATCATTGATTTTGCTTCATCAAAAAAAGAACTAACAGCAGAATCCTGATTTTCAGTGGTTGGGATTCATTAACTTGATTTCTCTGGAGGAGGATCATCATTTGCAAAATCTAGCTGAATTTTCTCCGTGACAAAATTCGATTAACCTAGTCTACCTAAGTCCGGGAAACTTTATGCCGGGCCCGCCAAATTCTATTCCTACAAAAAATCCATCCCCAAAAGATCAAAAAAGCGTCTCCATGAGCATTTTGAAAAATGCTGGAGTCGTTACTGTTTTTACATTGCTCTCCAGAATCATGGGAGCAGTGAGGGATCTTTTCATCGCAAACATATTTGGTGCGGGCTTGGTCACAGATGCTTTTATCCAAGCTTTCACAATTCCGAATGTTTTTCGGAGATTGACAGCCGAAGGCTCAATGACCTTAGCATTCCTTCCAATTTATGCCGAAATTCGGGAGCAAAGATCGGCGGAGGAGGCGAAACGCTTTGCTTCCAGAGTGTTGGGCCTAGTCGTTTTAAGTACTGGTCTGATCTGCGCACTTGGGATGATTTTCAGTCCTCAACTTGTTTGGTTGTTTGCAGCAGGCTTCGCAGAAGATGTTGAAAAATTTCAGCTAACAACTGATTTAAATCGGTTGATGTTCCCCTACTTGATATTGGTTTCTGTCGTAGCATGGTCGATGGGGATTTTGAATGCTGAAAAAAGATTTGCAGCCCCAGCCGCAGCTCCAATTTTTTTGAATTTAGCCATTATTGGTGGTGCCATTGGTTTAGCACCTTGGTTAGAGCGGCCCATTGAAGGGTTGGGATGGGGTGTACTGCTTGGAGGGCTTCTTCAGGTCCTGTTACAAATTCCTTCATTACTTAGGGTCGAACAATCTCTGCTCCCAAAAGTTTTCTGGTTAGATCCAGAGGTTAAAAGACTACTAAAATTGTTGGGACCTTCTCTTTTTGGAGTAGCAGTTTACCAAATCAACATTATCGTCCTTCGGAATCTCGCTAGTTTTTTACCAGATGGACAAGTGACTTATTATTATAACGCTAGTCGGTTGACAGAATTTGCTCTGGGTGTGTTCGCCTTTGCGATTGCCACTGCCAGTTTTCCTGAACTTAGCCTTCAAAAAGCACGAACAGATTGGTTGGAGGTGGAGAAAACTTTGAGACTTAGTTTTCACACAACATTTTTGATTGTCTTTCCAGCAACTGCTGGTCTGATCGGGATGGCAGAACCAATCGTAAGCGTTCTTTTCAGACACGGGGCTTTTACTTGGCTGGATGTTCAGGCAACTGCGATCACTTTAATGATTTTTGCCTCCAGCATCCCAGCCGTTGCAGCTGTACGATTGTTGGTAGCGCTCTTCTACGCTATGCAAGATACTCAGGGGCCAGTCAAAGCTTCATTATTTAGCATGATATTGACAGGAGGATTAGGGTGGTGGTTGAGTGGAGTTTGGGAGGTGGCAGGGTTGGCCTTGGCGCTTTCTTTGGGCACTTGTGGACAATTCCTTGTGCTGTGCTGGCTTTTGAAAAGAAAACAACTGCCTTTGAAGAAATTTTGGTCTTTGAAAATCCTGTCTAGATATTTCTTCTCGGCTTTTTTTATCGGGATCGGAGTTTGGAGTATCAGTCAGCAAAATGATTGGGAATTAGGCCCTGCCTCAACGATGAACTGGTTACAATTTTCAGCAATGCTGCTTTGTGCAGGATTAGTCTATTTTTCAATCCTTAAAATTACTGGAGATCCCTATCTGACTGATGTGTTGAACAGATTGAGAAAACGACCACAAACTTTGAAATAACTCGGATACTTGGAAGTCCCCCTCAGAAAATCAGGTTACTTCTTCCGCTCTTTTGATCAAAGGATCAATAATTCCTGCCTCAGAAAACCCTTTCTGTCGTAAGTGGCACGCTGGACAGGTCCCACATGGTGGGAAAGTACCATTGTAGCAGGTATGGCTGAAAGATAGGGCTTCTAAAGCTCCCAGCTCTTGAGCCTTCCTGACAGTTTGAGCCTTGGTTAACCACATCAGGGGAGTATGCAGCACAAACTGTCTTTCCATGCCCAGATTTAAAGCTAACTGCAGAGCCTCAATTGTGTTTTTTCTACAATCTGGGTACCCACTGTAGTCAGTTTGACAGACGCCTGTCACGATGTTTTCGATTCCCAATTGCCATGCTCTTGCTGCTGCAAAACTCAATAAAATTATATTTCGTCCTGGTACAAAGGTGTTCGGTAACTCTTCCTCGATAATGTTTTCTTGGTGAGATTCAACCTCTTCACTTCCCGTCAAAGCATTTCCACCTAATTCTGCAAAAGTGCCAACGGCCAGAACCTCATGGGGAACAACTGCAAATTGAGCAATCTTTTTTGCACACTCCAACTCGATTCGATGGCTTTGGCCATAATCGAAAGTCAGTGTCCTCACCTCTTCAAAGTGTTTGAGCGCCCAGTAGAGACATGTTGTGGAGTCTTGACCACCTGAAAAAACTACAAGTGCGCGTTTAGCCTGAGAAGAAATATTCATCGTCAAGTTCAGGTCGGGATTATTTTATAATACAAAGTGTTTTCAGAAGCTTATGGGTAAGCTTTAAATTAATAGCATACAGTCACCGTAGCTAAAAAAGCGGTACTTTTCCCTAACAGCTTCTTCGTAGGACAACAACAACCGTTGCCTGCCATAAAGAGATGCCACCAACATCATCAAGGTTGATTTGGGGAGATGAAAATTAGTCAGCAATCCCTGGATCATCTTGAATTGAAAGGGTGGGTAGATAAAAATCTTTGTCGTGCCACGTAATTTGGGCTCATCTTCCCTAGCCAATGTCTCCAACACTCGGACCACTGTTGTGCCAACTGCAACAATACGTCGTCCTTCTTTCTGGTAGTGATTTAATCTGCTCCAAACACCAGCATCAATCTCATATTGTTCTTCGTGCATCCGGTGTCGCCTATGGTCATCAACTTTTACTGGTTCGAATGTTCCCCTGCCAACGTGTAAGGTCACTTCCTCAATTGGAATTTTTCGTTCAGACAGTTTTTCCAAAATCCCATTTGTGAAATGTAAGCCTGCTGTGGGTGCCGCTACAGCTCCTTGCTTTTTGGCATAGACAGTTTGGTAACGCTCCTTGTCGCTTAAACTTGTTAATTCATCGGCATTTTTTCTAGAAATGTATGGTGGAAGTGGGGCATAACCTTCTCTCCCTAAAGTTTCACTGAGTTGTGTCGGTTTCTCGAAAGAAAGAACCCAACTACCGTCTTCAAGCCGCTCAATGGCTTTCGCCTTGAGAGTCTTACCGAAGAAAAGGACTTCCCCCGATTTAATTTTTTTGGCCTTTTTGATCAACGCTTCCCATCTTCCTTTTTCGATTTCCCTTGTTAGAAGTGCCTCTAGTGCAGCACCAGTTGCCCGTTTCCCTAGTAGTTTTGTTGGGAGAACCTTAGTGTTATTGAGTACCAAGACAGTATCATCTGGCAATAAATCGATTATTTCATCAAACCGATAATGAGAGCGATCATGACTTTCCAAAGGGAGATACATTAATTTCGAGAGTTCTCTTCGAGAAGCTGGGTGTTGAGCGATCAGGTGAGGAGGAAGATGAAAATCGTAAGAGGCAAGTGTCCAATCTGGGTTCAAGTTGTTCAAAATCTAATTTCTGTTAAGGGAGTTAACGCATGATGTGAGTGGGTAATTTTGACCATCCAATCGTTGGTTTTGGGTCATCTGGAATAATGGATAGCTTGGTATCTTCTGTATCAAGTACCTTAGTTTTCACCATAGCCATTCCGACGTAAGCTCCATCATGGCTGGAGGCTGAAATCGTTGTGACCTCCCCAACTAACTCGCTTCCAAAAAACAAGGGTGATGCATCATAAATGTTTGCTGAATCTGGAATTGATAGACTAACAAGCTGCTTTTGTGGGCGTCCCCGAAAAAAGAGCCGTGCATTGGGCTCTTGGCCGATATAGCAACCTTTATTGAATGAAATGTAGTCTTTAAGGGCGGCTTCCTGAGCAAAGTTGTCAGTGGTATAGTCTTTACCAAATACTGGAATGCGCTCGATGAGATCCATTTCGTTCCATGCATCCCAACCAACCCAGCCGCAATCTTCTTGATCCAAAAGCTTATTGACTACATTTTCAACATCTTTTTCTGGAATTAATAGGCTGTAATGCTCAACCCATGTGTTTCGATGCTTTGTGCAAAGAATTTTTGTGTCAATGTCAGATGTTTCAGATGCGCTGCTAGAAACGTCCAACCCTAGAATTTTTAAAACAGTACGTGATCTCGGTCCTCGCAAATCCAAGCGCAAAATAGAGGGTGTAAGGAGTTGGAATTCAAAATTTTCGCGAATATGAAACTTGTCTAATAGATTGGCTACTTGAAAGCCTTCTCCAGGGTAGCTACTTAGGACCCAACTATGCTGTGAAGTCCTCCATATCTCTAAAACGTGTTGAATCTTCCCTTTGCTTTGGCAAATTAGAGCAGGTTGGATTTGATTGATTTCAATTTTCTCTAGATCTGCTGAGACCATTCCCTGCAGGAAATTTTTCGCATCCACTCCATTCAATCCCAGCAGAAGCCAGGCTTTTCGATCAAAAAGCCCTGAACTCTTTTGCAAATATCTAAGTTCTTTTTCGATCCCAATTGAATACTTCTCAACAATGGCAAGACGGTCAAAGAAGCTAAAATTGGCGCCTGCTTTTTGATGAAGTCCATCAAGAGCCTCGACTGGATTCATACAAAAGATCCCTATAAAAAGTTGTCTGTTAGCTAAGTGCTAGCAATTTAAATGATGATCACCCAATTTGGTAGTATTTTTGGAGATTTTCAGGTGGCTTCCATAATTTCAGGAAAAGAGCTAAGTCAACAAATCCTCTCAGAATTGCAATCTGAAGTCTTTACAATTAAGAAAGAGCTAAACATAAGCCCATGTTTAGCGGTGATTCTTGTTGGGGACAATCCAGCCTCTCGGGTATATGTTGCCAATAAGCGTCGCACATGTGAGCAGATTGGGATTATTTCGAAGGCGTATGATCTGCCTGCTTCAACATCAATGAAGGAATTGCTGAAGATCATTCATGAATTAAACAACTCAGCAGATGTGCATGGTATTCTTTGCCAGTTTCCCTTGCCAGTCGGAATGAGTGAACAGCAAGCAGTTATGGAAATTGACCCCGCAAAGGATGTTGATGGATTGCACCCTCTGAATGTTGGATTGCTCGCTACTGGCCAACCAAATTTTGTCTCCTGTACACCCTTGGGAGTATTGGAAATTTTGAAAAGATATAAAGTTGAAACAGCTGGGAAACAGGTTGTCGTGCTAGGGCGGAGTAATCTCGTTGGCAGACCATTGTCAACATTGCTTTCGCAAAAAGGGTGGGATGCCACTGTTACAATTTGTCATTCCAGAACTAGAGATCTGGAAAATTATGTTCAACGAGCTGACATCGTCATAGCAGCTATTGGTCAACCAAATTTTGTTACCGGTGAAATGCTTAAGAAGAATGCGGTAGTGATTGACGTTGGAATCAACCGTCTCCCATCATCTGATCCCAACAAAAAAGGTAAGCTATGTGGAGATGTTGATTTTGAAGCTGCTTCCGATAAAGCTAGACTAATAACCCCTGTTCCAGGTGGAGTTGGGCCTATGACGATTGCAATGTTGATGAGGAACACTGTATTGGCTGCTAGATTGCAAATCCCCTCACAACCATTCCAACAGGCATGTTAAGAAAAAAATTCTTTTTAGAATATCTTCAAATTTCTAGATTTACTGACGATTTTAAAAAATCCTTGACAAAGTTTTTTTGGCAGGTAGCTTAATCTAAATTCTACCTGCCAAATCTATTCTGAATCTATAGTTATACTCCCTTTGCTTTCAGTAAGATAATTTCTAAAGTTTCTTCCAAAGTACTACCCTCGTACAAAAGACCCTTTTAACTTCTTTTTTGATAATTCGCAGGAACACCTCATTGAATTACGGAATTTATCCGTAAAGGCCCTGAGGTATCCAAGTTAACCCGAGCCAACCCTTGTCTTCCCCCTCCAGGAAAACTATGCGTGAACACGAAAACAGATCCCGCCACGACGCTCCAGAAACTTTGAATTTGATTGAACTTAAAAAAAAGGACATCAATTCCCTGATCAAAATTGCCCGGGAATACAATATTGAAAACGCAAACAGTATGCGTGTTCAGGATTTGATATTTGCCTTGCTGCAAGCTCAAACAAAGCAGAATGGGGTGATTTATGGTTCGGGGGTTCTTGAAACACTACCCGATGGATTTGGTTTCTTAAGAGCACCAGACTATAATTATTTACCCGGCCCAGATGATATATATGTTTCTCCTTCACAGATCCGCAGATTCAATATGCGTACGGGGGATACAATCTCTGGGCATATAAGGCCGCCCAAGGAAAGTGAGCGCTATTATGCCCTGCTTAAGGTTGAAGAAGTCAATTTCCGTCCACCTGATCAAGCCTTTGAAAAAATCCTTTTCGACAACTTAACACCGCTTTATCCTGAGGAACGGCTCTCTTTGGAGCGAGGAGACAAAGATCTCACCACTCGTGTGATTGATTTAGCAGCTCCTATTGGTAAGGGTCAACGAGGCCTGATTGTAGCTCCACCTAGGACTGGAAAAACAATGATCCTCCAGTCGGTTGCTAATAGCATCACAACGAATCATCCTGAAGTTGATTTGATCGTATTGCTAATAGATGAACGGCCGGAAGAAGTCACAGATATGCAACGCAGTGTTCGAGGAGAAGTGATTAGTTCAACTTTTGACGAGCCTGCCACCAGACACGTTCAAGTCTCTGAAATGGTTTTGGAAAAAGCTAAAAGACTGGTGGAACACCAACGTGATGTTGTGATTCTCTTGGATTCAATCACCAGACTCGCAAGAGCCTATAATTCTGTAGTTCCACCAAGTGGAAAAATACTCTCAGGGGGTGTTGACTCAAACGCATTGCACAAACCAAAGCGCTTTTTTGGTGCGGCTCGTAACGTCGAGGAGGGAGGATCACTGACGATCATTGCGACGGCATTGATTGAGACAGGGTCAAGGATGGATGAGGTGATTTTTGAAGAATTCAAGGGAACTGGAAACATGGAATTAATGCTCGACCGAAAATTGGTTGAGAAGAGAATTTTTCCTGCTATTGACATCAATAAATCTGGTACTCGGAAAGAAGAACTGTTGATGGAAAAAACCGATTTAGACCGTATCTGGGTGTTGAGAAAAGTACTTGCGCAACTCAGTTCAATTGAATCTATGGAATTCATGGTAGAAAAACTATCTAAGTTTAAGGGTAACAAAGAATTCTTGAATATGATGGACAAGTAATTTAACTTAAGAAATTAGGGAAAACTCAATAACTAACGGTTTGTCATGAAAGCTGAAACACACCCTACCTTCGAACCAACCAAGTTTATTTGCACCTGCGGTAATGTTCTCGAAACGTTATCTAACCTTGGTGGTGAAAAAAATGTCGATATCTGTTCGAGTTGCCATCCTTTCTTTAGTGGGAAGGAGCAAAGGATGATTGATACCACAGGACGAGTAGAAAAATTCCGCAGACGTTATCAACGTTCCTAAGCAAATATGCTTGATGAGAAGCTGTCATCACTGAAGCAGCGGCATGAAGAGCTGACTCACCTGCTGAGTCAGCCTGAAATCCTCAATGATTCCTCCAGATATCGCAAACTTACTCTAGAACACTCCGATTTAGAAGAAATCGTCTCAACCTATTCCCAACTAACCAACCTGCGACTGCAAATTAGAGATAACGAGGCACTCGTTTCTGATACAAGTGAAGAGAAGGATCTACAGGAACTGGCCCTTGAGGAGTTATCGCAGCAACTAGAAGAACAAAAATTTCTTGAAGCAAGTTTACAAAGACTTCTGCTACCAAAAGATCCGAATGATCAAAGAAATGTGATTCTTGAAATTCGGGCTGGGACTGGAGGGGATGAAGCTGCTCTTTTCGCACGTGATTTGTTTCGCATGTATGGAAAATTTGCGGAAAGCCTTGGGTGGCGGATCCAAGTGCTTAGCGAACATGAAAATGATCTTGGTGGCTTCAAGGAAATCACTGCTGCAGTTGAAGGATCTGGGGTATTCGCAGGTTTGAAATTTGAGGCAGGTGTGCATCGGGTACAAAGAGTGCCGAGAACAGAAACTCAGGGACGCATCCATACTTCTGCAGCAACTGTAGCAATCATGCCAGATGTGGAAGAACTAGAGGTAGAAATAAATCCGAGTGATTTGAGAATCGATGTTTTTCGTTCCTCAGGGCCAGGTGGGCAAAGTGTAAATACCACTGATTCAGCTGTCAGAATTACTCACTTACCAAGTGGAATTGTTGTCAGTTGTCAAAATGAAAAGTCTCAACTAAAAAACAAAAACCAAGCTTTAAAAGTATTACGAGCTAGACTGTATGAGGCTGAACAAGAGGCTCGACAACAAGAAAGTTCTGCTCAACGAAAGAGTATGGTGGGTTCGGGAGATCGCAGTGAGAGAATAAGAACTTATAATTTCCCCCAGAATCGCATAACCGACCACCGAATCAATCTAACTCTTTACAAATTAGAAGAAGTGATGCTGGGAAAACTAGAATTTTTGACTGAACCTCTAAGGCAACAAAACCAGATTGAGCAACTGAAAAATCAAGGTGTTGAAGCCTGAGATTCTTTAAGACTCCCAAGTCTCCGCGAAAGCAAAATCCACCCCCACATCAATAAAGACGGCAAGATCACAAGCGCAAAGAAATTTCCAATAATGCGACGGATTTCTTCGCTCGTTTCAAGGCGGCTCCCAGGATTATAAAAACTAAGAAAGTAAGTAAATATGCAAACAAGCCAACAAAAGATAAAAGCAATATAGCCCGTTTTTTGGCGAATACCTGCCCATACCAGTAAAATGAAAGTTAGCCCTGGTAACCAGAAGAAAAGTAAGCCTCCAAGGATTCCAAAAAATATCCCATCAATCAGCCCAAGTATTATTGAAATAACCAATTCAAGTGCTCTCACTAACTCCAAAGAACTTTGAATTTTTTCAAGGATCAGCGAGCAGACTAGCATACCGGGAAATACGCATAGGATCTGAAAAAGTTTTCGTAGTGAGAGATTTGAAAAACCCTTGAACAGATAGTTGAATTTAGTCGTTGAGAAAATTTGTTCAACAGTATTTTCAGAAAGCTTTTCATAGGTTGTTGATAAATTATCATATTGAGCTCTACGAAGAGCTTCATTCTCTGCAGCTTTAACTTCAATAAAATTGTATTTTTCTTTCGGTAAGGTGTACTGAGCCGAGGAATCAGGGTGAGAAAGCTTAGCTTTTCTTCTGAAGGCGTCACGGATCCGATCGAGATTGCGGGTTGGATTGATCCCCAGAATTTCCCAGCAATCCGGTCGGTTCATTTTATGGAAGGAATTCTGTCTTTGTTCTATACCCGTAGCGAGCAAGAAAAGTTGAGAATGACATCAGATTCTTAAACCGGTTCTGATAAAGCAGGTGTAGAGCTGTACTGATGATTTCTATTGGATATTGGCGAATAGAGTAACCAGATGCTTCTGCACTGATTATAGGTCCTAGGTGTTCTTTAAAAGTTAAGTTGGCATCAGGCTCTCTAGAAGTGAGACTTTTTTTTAATTTTTGTGCCAGTTCATCGTATTGCCGGTCAGAGATTAAAGATTCATCGAGACGATAGTAAAGGTAAGAGTGAACTAATAATTGTCGAATTAATCTATTGAGTGTCTCTGTTTGCATCAAAGAACTCACCCTGTTTGGCTTGTTGAGTTCATATGGTTGTAGCAGTGGTTTAGCCAGTGCGTGAAAAAATCGTTACGATGAGTTTTCCAGTTGTTCAAGGGCCGGTCGGGGTCAAATTTTTCAGGACCAACAAAGTGATCTTGCTGACTAGTGAATCGGAGCATCTGTGAAGAAGTGTAGTCTGGATTTCCAAGATGCATGAGCCATTGACCATCGTCAGTATCCCAGATCAGCGGTTCTCCTTGACTTCTGCAAAGTATCTGAAATGTCCCATTTAAAGCGTTAGCTTCAAGTAGATCATTCAGTGGTTCTAATTTCCTGACTTGTGGACAACAGAATAGATCATCAGATTCACCTGCAACAG
>JACLAC010021517.1_pt1 | contig 14393 bp, 10 predicted proteins | sample 8027881 | NCBI WGS metagenome assembly JACLAC01 (sample SAMN15725517, study PRJNA655200) | protist metagenome | isolation source: fluorescence activated cell sorting (FACS) single amplified genomes of... | place: Spain: Blaines Bay Microbial Observatory, Mediterranean Sea | collected 2016-01-19 | reverse complement strand
TGGAGGGCGTACAGGTCGTGCGGGAGAAGCTAGGGTGTCCCTAATCGAGCCAGTACAGAGAGACCAGACTTTATTAGACGATATCGCAGCGCGCCGCGAAGGCGGCAACTTGTCTATTTGGTGGTTGGGCCAAAGCGGCTTTTTACTGCAGTGGCAGGGCCGACACCTGCTTTTCGACCCCTATCTCAGCGATTCGCTGACCGTCAAATACTCGACTACGGACAAGCCCCACGTGCGTATGACCGAGATGGCGATCGAGCCACAGCACTTGGCCTTCGTCGACCTGGCCACTTCCACACATAACCACACTGACCACCTCGATGCCGAGACGCTATTGCCGCTGATGGCGGCCAATCCCGAAATGAAACTGTTGGTGCCCGAGGCGAACCGCGCCTTTGCGGCTGAGCGACTCGCGTGCGATCCGACCTGGTTGGTTGGGATGGACGACGGGGTGGGATATGAGACGGCGGGTTTTGTAGTGCAAGGCGTGCCGGCGGCGCACGAGGAATTGGAAACTGATGCGGAGGGGCGGCACAAGTTTATGGGCTATGTGGCCCAATGCGGCGAGTGGACGGTTTATCACAGCGGCGACACGATGCTCTACGAGGGCATGCAGGAAAGATTGTCGGGATTGGGGATAGATATTGCGTTATTGCCGATCAATGGCCGCGCGCCCGAGCGGCGGGTAGCGGGTAACCTTTGTGGTATGGAGGCGGCGCGTTTGGCGCAAGCGATTGGCGCTCGAGTGGTCATTCCATGCCATTACGAAATGTTTGAATTCAACACCGCTACGCCGGAGAAATTTTCGCGCGAGTGCGATAATTTGGGCCAGCGAAACCGGGTGTTGCGCTGTGGCGAGTACTGGAGCAGTGAGGAGCTATTGTCGTGAGCAAGTGGAAAATGGCTGGCATCAACTTCGAGCATATGCATATGGGCGATAATTTGCGGATGGCCTTTGAACATGAGGACGTCGAGATCGTCGGTCTTTGCGACGAGCGGCCCGAGCGAATGCAGTCGGCGATCGATAATTTTGCGATACCTGCCGACCGGGTTTTCAGTGACTATCGCGAATGCCTGGAAAGCACTAGGCCGGATATCGTCTTATTGTGTCCGCCCACCGCTGAACACGGCGAATGGACTGAGAAGGTCGCGCCTTATGGCGTGCATATTATTATGGAAAAGCCCTTTGCTGCGACGCTGGCTGAAGCTGACCGGATGTGGGATGCGATGGAGGGGACCGACAAACTGTTGGCGATCAACTGGCCGTTGGCCTGGTATCCGCCGCATTGCACCGCCCGGCGCTTGATCAGCGAGGGCGAGATCGGCGAAGTCATTGAGGTGCATTATTACGACGGTAACCGCGGTCCACTGTGGCACGTGGCCGACAAGATCGAGAAGACGGCCGCTGACGTTGAAGCCGGCAAGCCCGAGAGTTGGTTTTACAAGCGGTCTGCGGGGGGTGGTTCGCTATTGGATTATTTGGGCTATGGCGTGACCTTGGGCACCTGGTTTATGGACGGTCGGGCACCGATTGAGGTGACGGCGACCGTAGACCAGTCGAAAGGACTCGAAGTCGACGAGCACAGCATCACCGTCGCGCGCTACGAGCAGGGTCTGTCTAAATTCGAGACCCGGTGGGGAACCTTCACCGACCCATGGACTCTCCAACCTCAGCCGAAGTGCGGCTTTGTCATCGTCGGTCGCGAGGGTACGATCAGCTCCTATGATTACGAGGAGACGATCCGTGTACAGACCCGAGTGAATCCCGAGGGAGAGATCAGACCAGTCGACGTGTTGCTGCCGCCTATGCAAGATCCGGTGCAGTATGTAATTCACTGTATCGAAGAAGGCCGGGCGATCGAAGGGCCGCTGTCGCCGGCGATGTGCCGTATCGGCCAGCAGATCGTAGATACGGCCTGCCAGAGCGCCGCAGAGAAGCGGACGCTACCCCTGGTCAAATAATGCCCGACGAGAAAGACAGCGGATATGGTCGGGGCGATACGGGGACGGCAGGTGAGATCGCAGCCCCGGATCTGCCCTATCAACCGCGCGCATTGGGCACCTATCGTCCGGCAATCGGCCTGATCGGATGCGGTGGCATATCCGAAATGCATCTGCGGGCGTATCGGAACGCGGGGTACGAGGTTGCTGCTTTGTGCAGCAGGGACCGCGCACGGGTCGAAGGGCGCAGGAATCAATTCTATCCGCAAGCCGATACCTACCTGGACTATCGCGAATTGCTCGCGCGCGACGATATCGAGGTCGTCGATATTACCCCCCACCCCGAGCAGCGCGTGCCGATCCTCGAAGCGGCCATCGACGCTGGCAAGCACGTTCTCAGCCAGAAGCCATTTGTGGTGGACCTAGACGTTGGCGAGGCGTTGGTGGAACGGGCCGTGGCGCGGGGCGTGAAACTGGCGGTCAACCAGAACGGTCGTTGGGCACCGCATTTTAGCTATATGCGTCAGGCGGTGGCGGAGGGTCTGGTCGGTCAGGTGCAGAGCGTGCAGTTTGCCGTGCACTGGGACCACAGTTGGATCGCCGGCTCAGCCTTCGACGAGGTGGAGGACTTGGTGCTTTACGATTTTGGCGTGCACTGGTTCGATATGGCTACCGTACTCATGGGTGAGAACAAACCAAATGCGGTCTATGCTTCCGCTCGGCGATCCAGCGGGCAGTGCGCAAAGCCGCCGCTTTTGGCGCAGGCGGTGATTGAATACGCCGATGCACAAGTGTCGATTTTTTTTAATGGTAATACTGTGCAAGGTCAGGAAGATCGCACGTATTTGGTCGGCAGCGAGGGGGCGATAGGTGCTTGTGGTGTGGATCTGACCGCGCAAGAGCTCGTTCTCCACACGGCGGCTGGCGTGGCGCGACCGGCGCTCGCCGGCACGTGGTTCGAGCAGGGCTTTCACGGGACAATGGCCGAGTTGCTCCACGCGATAGAACGGGATGTCGAGCCGCTCAACGGCGCCAGGGCGAATCTCGACAGTCTGGCGATCTGTTTTGCGGCGGTAGCCAGCGCCCACCGAGGCGAGTCGGTCGTACCGGGAACGGTGCGGTGCCTGGGCGATGTTTGATGTGGCTTTTGCTTTTGCATGAGAAAATGATTGAGCAAGGCGCAAGAGCGCCAAGGCGTGCGGGGTAGAGATTGTATATTTCAACAACGTCCGCAATATAGATAGAGAAATCAAGCGCCTCAGTCTTTGCGTTCTAGCTTCCAGACATCGCTTTCCATATTGTTGCCGGCGATGACCCACAGGGCGTCGCGAAAGACGCAGACGCTGGCCGCGTGTCGGGGGGCCCAAGGCACGTCGGGCAACTCGTGCCAGCTCACGCCGTCGGGCGAATACCAGACATCGTTGAGATTGTCTGTACCGTTGTGCCCTTCCAACACCCAAAGCTTGTCGTCGAAGACGGCGACTTCGTGGTAGTCTCGCGGCGGCCAGGGCGCCTGATCCAGGTGGCATTGCCAATGCACGCCGTCGGCGGAGCTCCAGATATCGCGATAGTAGATGCGGTCGGGTTTGCTCGGCGTGTCGTAGGTGCCGCCGCCGAGAATCCAGACCCGGTCATTGAAAACGGCGCTGCCGCCGATCATACCACGCGGGGTCCAGCGCGGTTCGGCGGATTCGAGTCGTTGCCATTTTACGCCGTCCTCGCTATTCCAGACGTCGTTGTAGTAGTGTAACTCGGCTGGGGCGAATTGCGGCAGGGTCTGGCCGCCGAGAATCCACATCTTGTCCTGGAAGGCGAAGGTGTAGTGCAAGACGCGCGGTGCCCAAGAGGCTTCCATCAATTCCACCAACGCGTCTGAGACCACTCCCTCGGAAAAATGCCCCGGCCAGGAGACGATCAAAGGCACCCGCGCCAAGCCCTCGTAAAAACGACAACCCTTGAACACCAATCCATGGTCGCCGAGCATTTCGCCGTGGTCGCTCATAAAAACGACCATCGTATTCTCACGCTGGCCGGTTGCCTCGAGGTGGTCCAAAATTCGTCCAAACTCGCAGTCCACCTGCTCGATCATCGCATAGTAAGAAGCCTGGAGCTTCTTGTCCAGCCATTCGGACGGGTCTTTCGCCTCCGACTGAAAATCGATCCCCCCTGCGGCCAATCGCCGCTGTTGCTTTAAATCACCAGCGGCAAAATGTGCGCCGGGTAAGGTCTTAGGATCATAACGGCGATAATACTCCCACGGCGCATCAAAAGGTGGATGCGGGTCGAAGGGATTGACGCTGAGCATCCAGGGCTGGTCCTCACGGCGATTCTTGTCGATAAATTCGATCGACTTCTCGCTGCACCAATGCGTCTGGTGCAACTCCGGCGGCATGTTGTCAGCATCAGTTGTCGGCTCGTACAGCCCGCCGAAGGTTGGGATTCGAGCACCTTCGCGATAGTTGTTGGTCTGATAAGGGACCATCAACTCGTCGGCGTCCCCCCCCTGCTGGCGGACCCACTCGGCATAGTCATGGCCGTAGACGCGCGGACCCCTGTGGTCGTGGCTGTATTGGAAATATCTATAACCGTCATCGACCCGATTTTCCACGCCGCGCGCCGCGCTAGACAAATGCAGTTTGCCGACCAAGCCGCAATCGTAACCGCTTTTTGCTAAACGATTGGGCAAGAGTCGATCTTCTTGCTCACGCGGGAAAAACTCATTGCCATTGCCGGTCACCCCGACGGCCGCCGGATACATGCCCGTGAGAAAACTCGCACGACTCGGTGTGCAAATTGGACTCTGACAGTAGGCGTGTGTGAATGCGACCCCCTGGCGGGCGAACGCATCCAGACACGGCGTATTGATATGCGCGTTGCCCAGGGCGGCAATCGTGTCAAAGCGCTGCTGGTCGCTGCAATACCAAAGAATATTCGGTTGATCGGCCATGATATTTTCTCGGTTTGGAGACGCGACTGAAATATGCTAGTCCACTAGGTCCATCAGTTCTTTGAGCGCCAAAATGCGTTGCCATTGCCAACTCGCTGCCTCAAGCGAAGTAAAATTGCCGTTGATAGAACCCGGCGCAAACAACATCGCCGTCATTCCCGCGGCTATTGCCGTCGCCGACATACAGGCACTCTGCCGGTGCAACACTCAACCGATCGCAGGCACGTTGATACAACATCGAATCGGGCTTGCGGAGACCTTCCCGCGAAGAGAACAGCGCCAAGTCGACAATTGGCGCGAAAGGTGTCTGACTCCACAGCATTGACACTTTGAGGCTACAATCGGCGATAAGCGCAGTCAGCATGCCCAGACTTTTTAATCGCGACAGCGTCATCACGGGGCTGCAGACTCTCGCGAATACAACCAACGCGCATTTCCACTGCTGCTTCAATGCGTTCGGCATCCGGCTGTGCACCCACCGTTGTGCAAATATGCGTTATGCATTCTTCAACCGTCGCAAAATCGCCCAGTGTCCGCCGTGCACTCGCTTCGCTCCAGGCGGCGATGAGAGCATCGTACGCCATCTGCACCAACAGGGCGTTGTGCCCTGTGCGCCCAAAGGCCTCGGTCAAGGTGCCGTAGAGATCGAAAACAACGGCGCGAATGCTCAATAACGGCTCCGACCCGCTTTACACCAAAGCAAAGCCCTCCGTTCGCAGCGCTCAATCGGCAAAGTCAAATACCGCCTTCCACCCTTCGTCCAGTTTTAACCGCGCATCAAATTTGCCGCCTTTGCGGCTCTTGAACCCCTTAATCAACCCCGTCTCGCCCTTGGCGATCAGAGTCTGGATCTGTTTTTGAGTCAACTTCTTGCTCGCCATCTCCTTCCACACCACAAAGTCGCAGCCTTCGCGATAGCGATTGCAACCGAAACCACGCTTGCCCTCGATAATTAGGCCTTGATTGCACTTGGGGCAGGCGAGATCGCAGGATGTTTCAGGTGCCGATTGCGCCGGAGGAGAGGGCTGCATCGAGGCAGGCGATTGGGCATAAGAAGACCGTTTACGCACGAGGGTTTGCGAGGAAACCGGCCCCGGATCATCGCCATAAACGGGCGGTCCCTGCTCTTCGGGATAGGGCATGCCCTCCTCTGGAAGTGGCCCCAGATCACCTGCATAGGGCGGCGAACTCTGTCGCGCAGCGGGTGCCCGGCCCTCGCGAAGAGGCCTAGCCGGTACAGAACGGGGCTGCGGCATCGCAGCACCGTTTCTCGGCCCGTCGTCGAATTCGAACACCACTTTGAAATTGTCGTCGAACTTCAGCCGAGCCTCGAATTTCTTGCCCACCTTGGAGGTGAACCCCTTCATTTTCTCGGTGCGGCCGTTGGCCATCAAAAACTGCGCTTGCTTCTCCGTCAGTTTTTTTTTGGCTACCGTCTTCCAGATGGTGAAATCACAACCCTCCCGATAACGGCTGCAACCATAGGCCTTTGCGTTTTCGCCAACTTTGCCCTCTTTGCATTTGGGACAGACGCCGATCTCTTTGCCCGGTCTTTTCTTGCCACCCTTACGCCCCCCGCCGTGCTCTGCTCGTGCTTGCGCCGCCTGCTCTGGTGACAGGGCCGGCCCCTGTTCGATCTTGGGGACCAATCCACGCACGAAATTGGCGATCCCATCGTAAAACTCAGCCACCGGCCGCTGGCCGTCCTCGACCTCTTTGAGCTGCTGCTCCCACTCGGCCGTCAGTTCCGGGCTACGCATCGGCTCGGCCACCAGCCCAATGAGCGCCTTGGCCTTTTCCGTCGCGCCAAGCGATTTTTTCTCGCGCGCTACGTAACCGGTGCGAATCAGTTTCTCTATTGTTTCGGCCCTGGTCGCCGGCGTGCCAAGGCCCGATTCCTTCATCGCGCTTGCCAACTCGTCGTCCTCTATTTCGCGACCGGCGTTTTTCATTGCCGCCAACAGCGTAGCATCGGTATAAGGCCGGGGAGGCTTGGTCTCCTTCTCCAACACATACATGTTTTTGATATGGACTTCCTGGCCCCCTTCTAAAGGCGGAATCGTCTGGCGCTGATCTTCATCCTCACTCTCCTTATCGCCTTTGCCCTTCCCTTCGCTCCCACGTCGCGTTTCGACCACCTTCCACCCTTCTTCCAATACCACCGACCCCTTAGCCACAAAAACCGCACCGCCGATATCGACGGTCACCGTCGTTTCCTGGACCGTCTGATCGGGCAGAAAAACTCCGACAAAACGCGCTACCACCAGATCGTAGACCTTCTTCAGAGCCGGCGACAGATTAGATGTGGGACGTTGTCCGGTCGGAATGATCGCGTGGTGGTCGGTTAGCTTGGTGCGATCGACATAGGCCTTGCCGAGTTTGTGACCGCCGCGCAATCGCTCTAAGGCAGCCGGAGCTTGGGAGTGGTCGAGCTTCTGCAGAATACCCGGTAACTCCGGCACCATATCCTCGGAAATATGGCGGCTCTCGGTACGCGGATAGGTAATAACTTTATGCGTCTCGTAGAGAGCCTGCGCGTATTCGAGGACCTGCGCAGCAGTGAATCCAAAGCGCCGATTGGCTTCGCGCTGTAGATTATTGAGATCGTAGAGACTGGGGGCGCGGTGTTTCTTGATCTTCTTGTCGACCTTGAGCACCTTCCCGATTGTATTGGGGCTAAGTTGGCGGTGCAGCCGCTCTGCCTCTTCCTTCACCTCAATCCGGTTCTGTCCGTCTATAGTGTACTTTGCCGTGAACCCCTCCTCGAACCCGGCCACTAATTCGTAGAAATAAGCTTTTTTGAAATCGGCGATCACCGCATCGCGTTTGACAATCATCGCCAAGGTCGGCGTCTGCACTCGGCCAATTGTACACAGCACATTGTTGTGCACGGTGTAGGCGCGGGTCAAATTCATGCCCATCAGCCAATCCGCCTGGCCCCTAGCTCGCGCAGCGTCGGCCAACGGATCAAAAGCCGCCCCCTCCTGTAAAGCGCCGAAACCACCGCGGATCGCCTCATCGGTCAAACTAGAAATCCACAATCGCTTGAAGGGTTTTTTGCAGCGCGCATGCTCGTAGATCAGGCGGAAGATATTCTCGCCCTCACGACCGGCATCCGTCGCGCAGACCACTTCTTTGGTTTTGGAGTCGTTGAGCAGCTTTTTGACAATTTGGAATTGATCGGCCGTCGAACCCGTAGTTTTGAGCTTCCACTGCTCAGGTATCATCGGCAATTGCCCGAACGACCAACGGCCTTTCCACGACGGGCCATAATCGTCCGGCTCGGCAAAGTGCACCAAGTGGCCTAGAGCCCAAGTGACGACATAGCCATTGCCTTCTAAATAGCCGCGGCCGCGTTTGCTCGCCCCTAAAATTCGGGCGATATCGCGGGCGACGCTCGGTTTTTCGCTGAGCACTAGAATTGTCATAATTATAGGCTAATAAGTGGCTAGAATCGGCGCAACGCTCTGCACACTATCCCGCCTGCCTCTCTAGCTTCTCAAACAAATCGCGAAAAATCGCATCGCGGCGCACCGCGCACGCCACGCGCATAAAATGCCGTGAAGGTTTGTGACTCCAAGTGTATTGATCGGTCAACACCGGACTGTGCACTACGTCAGAGGGCACCCACGACGCATCGAGCAGCCAAGCGATCGCCGAGATATCCCAGATGACCTTCGAATAGGCGAAGTGATCGGTGGAATAAACGGTGAAGATCCCAACCAGGTAATCACCAATCGCCCCCTTGCCCTGTACAAAGCGCTCCAACTCCGTCAGCGTCGTCTGTAAATGCGAAGCCACAGGACTACAGGGAATCTGCACAAAGGGCACGCCGCTGTCGAAAACCACCTGCGCAGCTGGTAGGTCCCCCTGCAAATTGAACTCGTGAGCCGTGGGCCAGAAATGCGCATGGCCGCCGAGCCATACCACCACGATGCGCTCGATAATCGAAGGATCCTGCAATATCGCCGACGCGACATTGGTAATCGCGCCGATAGCAACTACATAAAGCGGCCCGTCGCCTAGGTTGGATCTGGCAATCATATCGTCAACCGCCTCGCTAACCAACGGCTGATCCCGACGCAAAAAATCCGTAGACCCCCGAAAGACAAAACCGTCTGCGGAAAAATCTAAGCGCTCCAACAAACGTAGGATTTCCTCGTAGCTTTTCTCCATTCCATCGCCTGGCCCCGACGAACGATCATTGTCGAAAGGCGCCGCATAAATGGCCTCAACCGCTAGTTTGTCAGGCGAAAGTAGTGACTGGACCACAGCAAATTGGTCATCAATTTCATTAAAAGTATCGGTATCGAGCACCATCCGCACCTTGCCCACCGGCGGTGCCAAACGCTCCAACATCAAAGCCGAATCTAGCTGCGGAAATTGCATAATTGACGTTCCTTATATTTAAGTAGATTTTTCATCTATTATTTTGGGTGTAGCTAAGCAAGAACTACCAAAGGCCGAGAATCCGGTTTCGCGGTGCCACAAAGGGCGTTTTTCGAAGAGGGAGAGTGGCAAACGCCGGGTAGAGCACGTGGATAGATCTCCACTGCGGCTCGAGGGATACGCACCCCCAAATCAGGCCACCGACGCTCCGTTTCAATGGTCAATGACCAGGTTGTACAGTCTAAAAAGGAAAGCATATGCCATTCTTAAACCGCAAACAACTCACCCACTTCGAAGAAGAAGGCTATTTAATAGTCCGGGGCATGCTCGACGTCGACAAAGTCATCCATCCCATCATCGACGAATACCACGGCGTGCTAGACAAGCTCGCCCACGAACTGCACGCGGACGGCCAAATCGCATCTACCTACGACGACCTACCCTTCGGCAAACGCCTAACGCAGATCGTCATCGACAGCGGCGCAGTTCACGCGCAGTACTTCGACTTCTCACTGCCTCAGCACCGCATAGAAGCCGACACCCCATTCTGGGCTGGACCAGCCGTCTTCCGCTGCCTGACCGACCCGGCCTTACTCGACGCGGCCGAATCTATTGTCGGCCCTGAGATCTGGTCCAATCCCGTCCAGCACGTGCGCATCAAGCCGCCCGAACACTTAGTGCCGAAAGACCACAATGGCCAGGCGCTGATCGCCGCCACTAGTTGGCATCAGGACAGCGGCGTAGTGCTGCCCGAGGCCGACGCTTCCAATGTGTTGACAGTATGGTTTCCGCTCAACGACGCCACCCTCGAAAATGGCTGCCTACAAATCATGCCCAAGAGCCACCGCCAAGGCACCCACACCCACTGCCCGGGACACCCCGGCGGCTTGCGTATCCCGGAACAAATAATGGATATGGAATCGGCGATCCCGGTACCAATGCAGCCCGGCGACGTGCTCTTTCTCACCCGACACACCATCCACGGATCGCTTTCCAACCACAGCGACGACGTGCGCTGGAGCTTTGACCTGCGCTACAACCCCATTGGCCAGACCACCGGCCGCGATGTCTTCCCCGGTTTTGTCGCCCGCAGCAAAGCAAGACCCGACAGCGTCCTGCACGACCCATGCGCATGGGAAAAACTCTGGCGCGATACCCGCGACCGACTGGCGCTGGAAGAACAAACGACATTCAACCGCTGGAGCGCCGACGCCGCCGTGTGCGCCTAAACTAGCGCATGGTTGGCTCATCCACTCCAGCGTTTCGAGCACCGCAACCAATTGCAACCGCACCTGTTCGTCGACCGGCGTTGCCGGGTTGTTGTTTTGCACTTCGGTAACCGCATGCACCAGCCGCTCTGAAATCGGACGCCAAACGGCATTTAGCAAAGCGCGCTGCGCGCCGTTGTTGCAATAAGGTACCTCCGGCAAATCACGAGGCCTAGCGCCGCCAGCGCCCAACCGGGCCATAACCGCCTCGCCCAATGCCCGATGCCGGGCCTGCATTTCGGCCGACAGTTCATCCTGACAGGTAGGCAAAAAGAACGCGGCGTTGCGATCGGAATTCAAGAACTCGGTCTGGTGCAGATCGAGCCATACTTCGTAGTGGAATTCTTTATCTAAAGCAAAAAACGAACGAAAAAACGTCGAGCGATAATCGCGATTCGGTTCGACATAAATGTGTTCGTCAAGCCGTTCATAGGCGATGCCGATCGAAGCTGGCGGCACAACCTCACGCATATCCCAAGCATCCACCCGCGGAAAACGCTCGCCCTGCTGCTCCCCGGATTCACCGAACATACACAGAAAAAAATGCTCGTTGGCAATCTCTGTACCATCCCAGAATTCGACCGGTGCCCGTGCACTGCCGCTGGGATTCGCGTCGAGCACTAGAGTAATTGTAAAACGCTGCAAGGCCCATGGGCGCCACTCGGCGTAACGGTCGCGGTATTCCCGCCAACCGGCCAGCGCCTTGGCCAGTTCCGTAGAGGCGGCCGTACCCGCTGGTTCATGCGCGTGCGCCAGGAGACGAATAGCCGCTTTGCGCCCTGCCCGAACGTCAGCGCAAAAACCGGCCGACCACCGTATTGCACAAACTCGTCAACGCGCAGATCTGGGCTCGGCCGCAATTCGGCGACTAACGCCTCGACCGCATCCGGCCACACGCAATACTCTACGGCCTCAGGCAACGCATAGCACGGCATCATTCTCGTAGCCAATGCAGTTGCAATTCCAATTCCGCCGCCAACCGGTCTAATTCCGTGACTAATGGTTCGGGCAGTGGAATACCTTCGTGCTGATACTCGGTCCGCCGGCTAAAACTCCCCTCCCCCGGCCACCGCGCTTCGCCCTGTTCGGGAGCCCCGGGTGCCGTTTTTAGATGAGCGGTCAGCTCGGCCAGTCGTCCAGGTAACCAATCGCCAAATGGCTTGATCGCGACAAATAGCTTGGCCGAACCACCTGCCGTATCGGTGGGATTTTGCAAGGTGCCTTGCTCAAAGCAAAGCAGTCCATTGGCCAGCCCCGCCGTCAATAGCTCAACCATAAACGCCAACGCCGAGCCCTTATGCCCGCCCATCGGCAAAAAGCGGCCCGAATCGATTATCGCATGCGGATCTTCCGTTGGCTTGCCCGCAGCATCTAGTCCCCATCCCAAAGGCACCTTCTCACCGGCCGCCGCCGCCATGCGCACTCGACTCACCGACGACTGCGTCATTGCCATATCCAACACTACCGGTTTATCCCCCGGTACGCCGATGGCTATGGGGTTGTTACCCAGCGAAGGAGCGCTGGTACCCCACGCCGCGAAATTGACAATCGCATTGGTGAAACACAATCCAACCAGGCCCTGTTCGGCCGCCCGCAGTGCGTAGCTGTGCGCCCGTCCCCAATGCGCCACACCGCGCACCGCCACCGATCCGATCCCGTATTTGCGCGCCTTGTCGGTCGCCCGGTCCATGCACAATGCCGAGACATAACGCCCCAGACCCCGATCGGTCTCGTAAAGCACCGAGGCCGGATATTCCGCAACGAGTTTTAATTCCGGCGCGCCGTTGGTTCTCCCCATGCGAATATGTTCGACCATCGTCGGCAACAACCTAGCCCCGTGCGTATGTACTCCACACAAATCGACCTCGGCACCGATCTCCGCTTCGATTTGAGCCACGTGCGGCGGTACTCCGACCGCGCCGAGTGCGTCTTTGAAGAACTGCACCAAATCCCGATGTGCAATACGCCTAGATCCGCTCATACGATCACCGCTTTTCCTGCCGAAGCCTCAATCGGCACCGTTCCGTCTGGCTCGCCATCCCCTTCGGCGAGCATCTCAACTGAGTCGCGCAAACGAGACACATTTCCGCAATCCGCATCGTCAAGTGGCCACATAGACTCACCCAACAGCTCCCAACGGCAAATACGTATCGCTCATGATCTTTGCTCTTCCGCCCAAGCCTTGAGTGGAATGTCCTCGTCCGTTGGCCGCCAATAGCGAGAGACCGGATGCAATTCCGGATCATCTCCAACATAATTATCCTTGCCCGTGCCCAACTCACCCAAGAGCTGCAGTTGCGTTGGTGTGCAGCCGGCGAGCACTTCGCGCTGTTGGTGGTCGAAATCCGATGAGCGCATCCAGCGAGGATGATAGCCGTAATAGAGACATCTTCGGGCATGGCCCGACCAGTTCGGCGTCAGACAGTGCCACAGTGCGGTGCGCCAGACCAGCGCCGTGCCAGGTGCGACACGTACTTCGACGATGCGCTCCGGGTCTGCACCCTTTTCCCGCTGCCCGTCAATCCACGGACTGGTGCGATGACTGCCCCGCACCACACAGATCGCGCCGCTGTTGTGCGCAGTGAGATCCGTCAGGTAATAACCAACCTTCATCTCCATAAATGGTAGCACGCCATCGACTTCCGGCCACCCGAAATTCGGTCCATCCGCATGCCAAGGAAAAAAGCCCTCCGCCGAGCCCAGTCCAGTTTCACCGTGCTGTGGTTCCATCGGGGGGCGTACATCCATATGCGACGTCCGCAACTGTATATTGTAGCCCATCAGATCGACGACCAATGGCAGAATCCGCGGATGTTCCATCATGCGCTTAAACAGCGGATCAGCCGCGACGATATTACGCATCTGCAAAGGCTCGTGCGGCCCCAATCTGCGCTCTTTGGCATAGCGTCCATAAATGCCGTCTACCACTTGTAACAGTTCGGCGACCTCATCGGACGCCAATGCATCTTCGACCAGGAAGAATCCGTCCTCATCGAATTGCCGTCTTTGTACCGCTGTCAATGCCAACGTTCGATCACTCAAACCTATACCCCCGCAAAACGAAAAGCGTAGAGATCCGCGTCGCACAGCGCAAAGCGCAAGCGCACCGGCCGGTCAGCCAACGCCGATAAATCTACATCCGAGTTCCAGCACACCGGCCGGTCGATCTCGTCGTGATAAATTTCTTCGCAGTCGGCCAATGCCAGCCCTGGCAACGGCTGCCCGTCTTCCCCCTGCACCTCTACTCGCACACTGCCTGCCGCACTCGTCGACAGGTTGAGCCGCAACTCGTTTCCGGCAAAAACCAAGGGCCGGGTCACCGCCTCGCCGCCGTCATAACCGGCCTGCAATGAGGCGAAGCCATCTTTGCGCAGTGACAAGCGACGAATACTGTTGCTCGGCAGGCGCCAATGGTCGCTCATATACAGCGAAAACGCGTTCGGTCCAGTATCCAGTATGCCACGCATAATATAAACGCTGCGCTCGTGCCAGTTGTCGGGGTCGGGGCCGGGCCTAACCCAAGCTTCCTTAAACGTTCGGTCGAAGCACTTGTTGTCGCGACTACTCATCAATACCGCGTCGCTGACGCCGGGATAAGGCCAATCCAGTGTAGGCGTTCGAGCGTTGACCAAACGCGAGGGAAACATCAGGTACAGCCCTTCGCTGCGTTCGTAGGGCACGCAGGAATTGGTGTAGAGATGCTCCAATGTCTCATCGCCGGTTTCGATCAATTGCAGCGGACCCCAGTTTACAAAGTCGTCGGACTCGGCCCGGCGGATCCAGCGCACGCCCGTCTTGAAGTCAGCTTGGACCCCGTGCCCCGGTACTCCTTTCTCGCGGACGCCACG
>JACLAC010023786.1_pt1 | contig 14395 bp, 9 predicted proteins | sample 8027881 | NCBI WGS metagenome assembly JACLAC01 (sample SAMN15725517, study PRJNA655200) | protist metagenome | isolation source: fluorescence activated cell sorting (FACS) single amplified genomes of... | place: Spain: Blaines Bay Microbial Observatory, Mediterranean Sea | collected 2016-01-19 | reverse complement strand
GGCCGAGGGTTTTGTCGTTAGCCGCCTGAGATTTCCTGTGACCTGCCCCGGCGCGGCTTACCGAGGAAAATTGGCCAAATAGCTGAACGAAGAAATCAACGGTTTTCGACACTGTAGTTCCTGCGGAGTGAGCTCCTACCTTCCGGCTGGCATGGCTGTCGAGAGTGCGGGTACATGACGTCTTTATACCGGCAATTGGCAATCGATTCGGTCAACAACACATGTAATCGTGCGCGGAAACGATACTTGTCGTGTTCCGTCGCTGAGGAATTGCGAAGACGAAGGCAACTCGTAGCTATATGTATCTGACCTGGACCAGGTCAGGTACGACTCTGGACGTTCTGCCACTGGTTGGAACATCAGTAGCGCACACTATTCCAGGCGGCGCGTTGAAATCGTGCCATTCATTATCACCCTCACCATTATTTCAACGTGCACGCCGGGAGACTCAATTTGGTGCGTTGGTCTGCAATCTGGGATGTCGCGCGGCAGCAATGGTCGGCTCTGAGCATCAAACAGCACCGGGTTCGCCAGAAATAAAGGTCACAGGGTTTCCATAATTCAGCACATGTTGTGTTCGCGAAACACCACACAACAACCACGATGTGACATCCGCAATTATCCCACCCCAGGGGGGCAAAGTGGAATAGCGTTAGTGATGTCGATGCCGGTCCTTCATATCGACCTGATTCACTTCTCTGAAACGAACATGACACGTGACTATGAGGCTCATTCAAACCAAGAGCAGACAGGAACGAAAAGGATCCACGATGGTGGAGACCGCCGTCGTCCTGCCGATATTCTTTACATTCCTGTTCGGGTTCATCGAGTTTGGTCATGTTTTCATGACCATTCACACGCTCAACTCGGCAGCGCGCCGTGCTGCTCGACTGGGGATTGGGGATCTGACGACAACTGATGAGGTCGAAACGCTGGCGCATGACATTCTGGATTCGGCGATCGACGCTGACCTGGAAAACGTCGTCATTCAAGTGAAAGACGCCAGCGGTTTTGACGAGATCGCATTCGACGCAGAAACTCTCGACGACGAGTACTATTCTGCCCTGCCGAACGTTGCAGTGGAAGACCTTGAGCGAGGAAGTTTGTTCATTGTGCGAATTTTCGTTCCCTATGGGGAAGTCGGTATTCTTGGTCCCCGATGGCTCGGTGATATCAATGTCTACGGGCAGGCAGTGATGAGAAAAGAGTAGGAGATTCAACCATGCGAACAACGCGTAAACATCGACATCTACCCAGCAGCAGCTCCCACAGCCGAAAGGCCGTAGCCGTTGTTGAAGCAGCCGTTGTTCTTCCCATGATGCTGATTCTGGTGCTGGGCACGATCGAAATGGGCAGTGCCCTGCGAGCCAGCACGATTATGCAGTCGTCTGTCCGCGAAGCCGGTCGTCTGGCCAATATGAACTGGAGCGATGTCGTTGAATCCGGCGACACTCCGAATGCCAAAATCGAACGGGACATCCGAAACTACGTAACCGCCTCCGGATTGTCAGGGGCAGCGCTGACCGTTGATATCGTCTACGCAGAAGGGCAGAGTGCCGGGTTGCCGTTCGATATTGCGGATGAAGACAACGCGCTGCAGATGATGAAAATTGAAATCAACATGCCGTACTCGGCCATCAGTCTGTTTCCGTCGAATCATATGGGTAACTCGAACGTGAGAGCGTTTCTTATTCTGCGAGCCGGGCTGGGTGGAGGGGCACTTTCCAGCTGATTCGCGACAGAACCGTGAACACTGTGGGTGATGAAACGGCACTCGCAAATGGTGCAAAAAAGATCTATCGGGGGGGCCATGAAAAAGACGTCAATACTAACAGTAGTAAGACACCTGAAGGATCATCGCCGCAAGGGGGTGTTCTTTGTGCTGGCCGTCGCTTGCCTGATGGCGGCAATGACCTTTGTGGGAATGTCTGTCGACCTGGGTATGATCACGGTCACCAAAACTCGGATGCAGGCAGCTGCTGATTCAGCAGCACTGGCGGCAGCCCAGGAGATCGTTATTGGAATTCGGACAGCCGCCGAACAGGGCGAAACCGACATGCAGACCATCCAGGCGATCGCAGCGACCGCCGCAAAGGTGATGGCGGTCAATGTTGCCGAGTTAAACAGTTTTTATGTGGATCCGGCCATCGATGTCACTCTGGGGAATCGCCTGCTCAACGAAGACGGTGTGACTTACACGGAGTCGTTTGGGACCCCACCGTATAACATGGTGAGGGTGGAGATCCGGAAAACGAATGAAGACCCAACTCAGGCAGATGCAAAGCTACCCCTGATTTTTGCTCCGGTTGTTGGCGAACGGGCCCAGTCAATTCGTGCTGATGCGACGGCCTTTATTGAATCACGTGACATTGTTGCGGTACTGGATTACTCCGGCTCCATGGCGTTCGACAGCCAGTTCCGCTCCGAAACAGTCGGCCGACTTGGACTTAGTGGCGTCACGGACGGTCTGGATGACATCTGGGACGCTCTGGTCGCTTCGGATGTTCGATTCAGTGATGATTCCGCGACTCCGAAGTTTCCCGTGGCTGGATTCGGGAACATCAATTCGTACGGTGGCACTTATGTCAGCAGTAGTACGACAAGTACAATTTTTGATCAACTGGACCTCGGCAGCAGTGAAGAAGGAGTCAGGTTCTATGACTATAACAACTACAGTTCCTTTATGGTGGAACTGGGCGCCGGAACATACAACCTGAACAGTATGAGCGGCAATCTGGATGACGACATAAACTCGTTTGAGGTTCCGGACGGATACAGTGTCACGCTTTGGGACTATTCGAATGAAGGTGGGTGGCAGTCCGGTCCGCATACGTCGGACGTTTCGTCATTGGGCAGCTACAACAACGACGCCGAGTGGATCGTTATCACCAATTCCAATTCCAATTCCGGCGGCGACGATTACGTTCCATTTCCGCAGGAGGGAAAGGACGCCAGTGGAAACCTGAACGGCAAGCCCTCTGCCAGTGAAAGCGAAGCTCTGTGGAATGGATACATCAATTATGTGAAGAACAACCTAAGCAGTTACGGTTACCGGAAAGATTACGGATACCGCACGCTGATGCAGTATCTGATTAGTCAGAAGAAGGCGAATAATCAGTCAGAAGACCTTTGGCGCGCTCCGATCTATCCTCACCACGGTATGAAGGAAGGGGTGACGATGCTCTCCACGTTCCTGAACAACCTGGGCTATGGGGACCACCTGGGGCTGGTCACATACGCGACAACATCAAGAATTGAAACCGGGCTCTGGGAAGACGGAGCAGATGTCACTGTCGATCTGGCTGGCAAACATCTCACTGATGACGTAATGGCGATTGATACCATTCAGCGACACAAGCAGGCCGGGCACTACAATAGCTCGACTGGTATAGGATACGGCCTTGAAGACGCCACAGATCTGCTCGATGATCAGGGACGCTACGGTGCACAGAAGGCGATATTGCTGATGACAGACGGTCAGTCCAACCAGTATCCAAGTGGATATGGTACTGGCAGCCTGCCTGCTGGCTGGAACTGGAACGACATCACAGACTTCGATGACGACGGCTTTGCGAATGTAATCATTGACAGTAGCTATGTAAGTGGCGGCAACTCCAACGGGAACTGGCGTGCAGCGTTGCATTCCTTCGTTCGGGCCAAGGAAGCGTTCGATGCTGGTTACACCGTCCACACGATCTCAATGGGTGACGGGGCAGACACAGTCCTGATGGGCGCTATCGCACAGATGAGCGGCGGTGAATACGTTCACATCGCCTCAGGAACATCGAACGCGCAGATGGAGATCGAATTGGAAGCTGCCTTCGCTGTCATGGCCGGTCAGGTTCCCCCCGCCAGACTTCTGGTTGACAGTGATTAATTCGGAGAAACACCACCCGCTGTAGATGAATACGAAAACATGAGCCGCTTGGCAGGGAACAGAATCATCCACTTCAAGAGTCTGCTCCGTAACTCAGTATCAACCGAAGAGCGGGCTACTGGGCATCTACTAAGAATATTCCGAAATCACTGCACACGCGGTCACGGAGGTAGGGGCAAACGACGTTCGACCAGCGAAACGTACATGGTCTAAGTTATCGTGGTGTGTCGAATCTCAGGTGATCCTTGTGAGAAAACCTCCGAACCCTGAAAACTTTATTCGGCGCCGGACGAACGCAAACTCTGAGTAGACCCTGATTGGGATCGAAATCGCGGACGGATGCCTCGTAGTTGATTGCGCGTTTCTGACAGACGTTTGTTGGCACGTAGCAAGGGATGCATTCGTCGGCCGAGTTCAGACATCTTGGTCAACGTGGATTGAACGAGACGAAATCGATCCAGAAAGTCAGCCGTATTTCGACACGTGCCATCTGAGGACCGTATACTGACCGACGCCACGGTTCCTGGATTCCCATACGTTTTTCAACGCACGAAATCCGTGTCAACTGGTCCATACGTTTTGTCGGAATCGGACTGAATCTGTCCCGGCGCGGCTGACTGGGCAAAACTGGCCAAATCGCTGAGCAAAGAATTCAACGTTTAGTGACTTCCATTTCGCCGGCAGTAGTGGGAGCTGGCGCGGCGAAGAGCAGACGCGGTACCGCTCGGCTATAAAGCGGCAGTGAGTGTTGTCACGAAAACCCTTGTGTCCATCGAGAATGGCGCTCCGCACTTCGCTGACGCGTTGCTGCCGTTCGCTTAGAACAGACTACAACCGGCCACCTGCACTGCAGAGGATACAACTTCGATGCCCCGGAAAAGCGATGGTGCGCACAACTGGTCGTTCTGGAAAGAGGCTTCGAAAGGCGTGATCGATTTTCACTGGAAACACTTCCAAATCAACCATTGAGTTGACCTACGGCAGAACACAGAAAAGGGTAAACGATGATTAGAATGTTGCTTCTAGTCGCGTAGTCTCTTCCAGTGTCGGAATACGCACTCCGGCAAAGGCCCTGCCGAACCAGCTTCCCGCATCCAGCTGTTTGACCTCACGGAGTGTCATGTCACGGACAGATCGCGATGGCCCATCTGTTGTGCGCTGGACATTGTCGTCATGCAAAACGACCAGATGACCGTCTTTTGTCGTTCGAATGTCGAGCTCGAATCCAATGCCGAGTTCCAGGCAGACCGCAAAGGCAGGCAGCGTATTCTCCGGAGCGTGGCGTAAGAGTCCGCGATGAGCGACAGGGATCGGTGGAATCGACTTCGAATCGACCGCGCGGGTCGGCGCCGCAGATGCGGCAACCACAAGTACCATCAAGGCAAAAGAAATGCTTCGTTTCATCGTGTTTCAGACACTGCCCGGACAGAAAATCACAAATGGGCCGTTAGCGCAGTTTTCGAAAAGATGTGGTCGTTCGGGCTCGTGGGAAGCAACCACAGCAGGCCGAAAAACGTTTTTCGCGGCCACAAGCCAGCGTAATACGCTGTAGTGTAACAGGATTAGACCCGGTGCAGAGCCCTGGGAGTTTCGAGGCGCGGACATAAACAGGAAAGCTCGTCTCTGTCCCTGCGTGGTCTTTCACGTCATGCTGTTTCATCTGCGATCGATGCTGCTTCAAACTCCGGTGCCGGAGCGGCGTCAGTTCACTTTTCGATCCGGTCTACTCCGCCGTCAACTTGAGTATTCGGCGAATGTTGCCTCTAAAAATCTTCTGCCGAACATCGGCAGGGAGATCCAGTCGACGGTAGAAATCCAGTTGAGGGATTTCCTGATCGGGAGTCAGAAAGTCCGTACCGAACAGCATCCGATCGGCTCGGCGAATGAGAAACTCGCGTCCAAAATCGGGATCTCGGGAGATCGCGTTGTAGGCACTGAACGCGGAAAGGTCACCGTAAAGATTGGGGAACTCGTCCATGAGGCGATCAAGCGCGCCACCTGGCTCAACCTTGCCCTTTTGGTATCCACTGAGCGAAACGTTCGGCCCGCCGGAAATGGAATTCCAAAATCCCGTAGCGTGCCCGATAAAAACTGCCTGCGGAAACATCTTCAGCACCGATTGCAGTCCGGGCAGCCCCGGGACATCAACGTTGCGCCGAGAATCCAGGTGAATCAGAACGGGCAATTCGGTTGACTGGCAGCCGGCGAAGATGGCTAGATTTCGTTTGTCGGTGAGTTCGACGCCCGGCTTGTGTTCTCCGAAACCTCGGGCACCTTTTTCCTTGTAGCGCTCAAGCTGACCGATGAGCGCCTTTCCGCTGCCATACCAGGTATTACGAGGATCTATCGAGCAGAAGGGAATCAGACGATCGCGATGCGGCTGTGTGTGTTCCAGCACGTACTCAGTGGACACAGGGTTGGGGAAAGATTCCGGCGAGACAAGTGGCAGCACGCAGGCCTGAGCAACATCGTTGAGATCCATCCACTTCAGCAGATCTTAGACCAGCAACGGACGAGTTGCTCCTTTTCGAATGCCGCCGATGTGAACATGCACATCCACGAATCGCCCCGGTGGAAATTCTTTCGCCACAGCGTGAGCCGGCGAATTCAGTACACCCACCACGGCCGTACCGGCGAGGCTGGCGACCGTTGAACAAAAGCGACGTCGATTAATTGTGTTCGTCATGTCATTTAACTATTTCAATGAGCCCAGAAACGCCAGCAGATCAGCCATCGCCTGAAGGTCGAGCTGTCGCTCCAGCCCTTCGGGCATAAAGGAGATACCGGTACTCCGCATTTCTTCGATGTTGACCCTCAGGATGGTGATGTTTGTATTGTCAGGCCGACGCAGCACAAGGCTGTTGGCCGATTCTGACTGAATCATTCCGGTGTGCGAGCGTCCGTCGTCCGCAATCACCACGTACGTCAGATACTGCGGTTTGACTTCGCGATTCGGGTCCAGCACATTCAGCAGGATCGCGGGCATGCCGCGGTTGCGTATTGCTTTGAGGTCCGCGCCGACGACGTTTCCCACACCTTCAAGCCGGTGACACGCCGCACAGATCCGGCGAAAGTGTACTCGACCCTGCGCAGCGTCTCCTTCCATGGTCAGGGCTGACTGGTATCGAGTCACGATTTTCTGTCTGCTTTCCGATGCCCGTGATTCGGCAAACAACTGAACGGCTCGTTGTCGCACGCTCGCCTCCGGATGCTTCGTGAAGATCTGAATTCTCGCTACATCCACTTCGCCAGTTCGAATGTGTCCACGTTCAATGGCATCGAAGAACGCCTGCAGCCACTTTGGTCGCGTCGCCAGAGTATCAACCGCGCTGGCTCGAAGTTGAGGACTGAAACGCTGCCACCGGTCGAGAATGATTGCGGCCACCTCCAGCTGGTCGAATCGGCCCAGCAGGTCGATCGCAGCACGCTGGACCGAACCGTCCTCGCGGACATCAAGCAGCTGCAGAACAATTGGCCGTACGTCTGCAAAGTCGAGCAGGCTCAGCAGACGAATCGCGGACACGCGGACTGCCGATTTCTTTGATTCGTCCGTGATGGTTCGTTGTGCCTGAGTCAGTTGAGCCTCCATGATCTCCTGCGTTCTTCCTCCACATGCAAGGAGCGTTCGGGCAACCTCAGCGGAGCCTGCGTCAAGAGCGGTCCGACGAATGACAGCATTTGCCAGCGAGGACTCAGCCGGCGGAAGGTCGGCGACTTCGCCAGCCAAATCCCGCACGGCCTGAACGTCACCGGCTCTGGCAATTTGAGACCCAAGTTGTGTCAGCAGTTCGCGCCCATGCTGAGAGAACCGAACCTGCTGATCGGCGAGCAGTTGGCGAAACACCTTTGCCTGACGACCTCCGGCGGAGGAAAGGACTGCCACGCGGAACCATGGATCGTTGCCATCACGAACCGCCAGTCTGGATAACGCTGCGTATGCTTCATCGCTGTCGACGACGCCCAGAGAAAACGCCGCCTGGAAGCGGACCCGAATGTCCGAATGAGACGAATTCGCGATGATCTGCTCCTGGATGTCCGGGGCCTCTGCTGCGAACTGTTCAGCCAGTTTCAAAGCATGTTCGCGAACACCGGAATGATCGTCGGACAGAGCCTGCAGCAGAACATCGACATCCAGCGACTGCAATCCGTCCAATGCGTAGAGCGCATTCAGGCGTCCGAGAGGGAATCTGGATTCGGAAAACTGCCTGCGAATATCGGCAACGACGGATTTGTCCTGTCGCGTGTAAAGCAGTCGCGCAGCGGTGTCTCGATGCCAGCCGTTCGGGTGTTCGAGCATTCTTACGAGTTCCCGTGATTCGGCCTTCGCCGAGAATCGTCGCGAGCGTTTTGAGTCGCCTTCCGGAACGATGCGATAGATGCGGCCACGGTGGACCCCACCCGTCACGTCGATGTGCTTGAGGACTTCCGGCGGAAGGAACGACGCTCCTTCGATCAACGCGCGATACATGTCGACCACATAAAGATTGCCGTCAGGACCGTTGGCAAACTGTACCGGTCGGAACCAGTTGTCTTTGGATGCCAGAAACTCACGGTCGGAGTCGGCACGGCGGGCAACAAGGTTCACACCGTCCGAGTCGAACTTTGCGCGAAAGATCAGGTTGTTGGCAACCTCGCCTACGAATCCTGTGCCGCGAAACTTCGCTGGCCACGCATCGCCACGGTAAATCGTCACACCGGTTGCCGACGTGAAAAACCCCGATGGCTTGCCGCCTTCGTTCGATCCGGCATACAGCTTTTCTGTTCGCATTCGTGTCCGCAGAACTCGCCATGGCTCGTCGGGACTGATCCGAAACAGCTGCGTGAACTTGCCGGTTTCCAGAATATTGACGGAAGGTGGAGGCGCAGTCAGCCACGGATTGCGCGCGAGGTACCGTTCGTCATAGACCAGAAACTTGAACGGATCACTGTTCCGACAGCGAAACTCGCGCCCCCAGTCATCAACGGTCAGCCCATGCTGGCCGCCGCCACTAACAGCTTCATAGTGCAGCGTGCGCGGATCAAAACAGAATCCCCGATTCCTCACCGCAACCGGTTTCGAATTCTTCACGTCGGGGCGCTGAATCAGCCCGCCGGAAAAATTCGTGCAGACGTGAATTCGGTTGTCGAGTCCCCAGCGGAACGAATTGAGCTGTGCCTGACCGGCCCGCTGAACTTCCTGCCCAAAGCCTGTAAAGACGACGCGACGTATGTCTGCACGACCGTCGCCGTTCGTGTCTTTGCAATACAAAATGTCGGGAGCTGCGCCGACAAAGACGCCGCCGTCGTAACAGAGAACGGCAGTCGGATACGACAGCTTGTCAACGTAAATCTCACTCTGATCAAAAACACCGTCGCGATCAGTATCCGAGAGAACTCGCACACGCCCTGAGTCTGCAATCGTACTGCGAACGTGCTTCTGGTTGTACTCGGGAAATTCGACCACAAACATCCGGCCATGTTCGTCAAAGTCGATTGCCACCGGATCACGAAGAAGTGGTTCCGACGCTGCCAACTCAACCCGGAACCCAGACATGACGCTGAACTTTGCAATCGTGTCGGCCGGGTCAGTCGGTGCAATTCGGGGTAGTTCCGCTGCAAAGTCGATTGCCGGAGGACCTGTAATCGGTGCCTCATCGTCAGCCAGCACCAGGGCGGTGAGCAGGACGAATACAGCAAAACAATGCAGCAGTTGAGTCATATCAAATTCACAATGAGCAGCCGTTACGAAAGTTGGTGTCGCCGAGGGTGTGCTGTTGCGTGTAACCGTAATATCGCGTTCCCGACGACAGACGTCGAATACGAATTCGACCGCTGGACAACGCGCGCATTCGACAAACGTGATGGAATCGAGATTATAGATGATGAGTTTCTACAACACAGGCAGCCCATGGTCATTGGCGTATCTGGATCATCTGCCGGCAGGGCAACTCAGGCTGATGGATCACGGACCACAGCGGATTGACACGAAATACGGCACACACCGGTCTGCCCCGTTGCCGGTTGACGCCAGGGCGAGTAATTTGCAGTACGATGTGGGCCGAAGTCACAGGATGAATCAATGAGCAATGAAATCAACGTGCTGAGTGTCGGTGCCGGATTCATGGGTTCGCTGCACGCCAAAGCCTACGACAAGATCGATGGCGTGCGAAACGTCGGCATCGTGACGAGAAACTACTCCAGCTCGGAACAACTTGCCAATGAACTAGGTGGCAACGTCCCACGCTTTACGGATTTTGAGGAGGCACTGGAAAAAACGTCGCCGGACGCGGTCGCGATCAGCACTTACACCGATTCTCACTTTCATTACGTCTCCACAGCACTGAATCGCGGCCTGCACGTATTCGTGGAAAAGCCACTGGCGGAGACGATCGAGCAATCTCAGGAGTTGTTCGACCTGGCCAACCGCGTCAATCGCAAGCTTTATGTTGGCTACATCCTCATGACGCACCCTTCGTGGAGCAGATTCATCGAAATCGCTCATGAGCTGGGCAAGCCGCTCGCCATGCGTATGAATCTAAATCAACAGACGAAGGGCGAGTTCTATGACACGCTGTTCAACATCATGCAGGTGCAGTCGCCGATCGTCGATTGCGGCGTGCACTACGTCGACATCATGTATCAGATGGCTCAGTCTCGCCCGGTGCGGGTCCACGCGATCGGGTGTCGCAACTGGGATCTCGTTCCTGAGCACATCTGCAACTACGGACAACTTCAGGTGGAGTTCGAAGACGGCTCTGTGGGATGGTACGAAGCGGGTTGGGGTCCGATGATGAGCGAGACCGCCTACTTCGTCAAGGATGTTGTCGGGCCCGCCGGAGCTGCCAGCATCGTGCCGGAGAAGGGACGCTCGGATGACAAGGATCACCACGTTGAGGCGAACACGATCCTGCGACACTTCGCCGAGCAAAAGGATAAGGAATTCGTCCGCAACGATGAGCGAATTCGAATTATCGAGCCGGATCATGACGGGCTTGCCGTTCTCGAACAACAGGCATTTATCGACTGCATTCGAAACGATCAGAAAATGTCGTCTCACCAGGATCGCGTCATGACGAGCCTGAGAATCGTCTTCGCTGCCGATCAATCGCAAAGAACCAGGTCGGTGGTCGAGCTGTAATTGTGCATCATCGATCGTCGCGTTAACTCATACGAAATCCGGCGCTGTTGAAAATCCACCGTATTGTGACCGAACCACGGTTCCCGGATTCCCATACGTTTGATGACGCACGTAATCCGTGCCATCTGGTCCATACGTTTTCTGCGAATTGGACGGGATTTGACGCGATGAGACTGACCGGACAGAATCGGCCAAATGGCTGAGGGAAAAATTCAACGGTTTTTTGACACACTTCAAATCCTAGCCCCCCGACTTGAAATCAAAAACAGCTCGTCGCATTGATTTGCGGCGAGCTGTTTCTCGTTGGTGCGAGCGGGCTACGCAAACCATTGACTCTGCACTACGACACTGCGACTGGAGCAGGCTGGGGCATCGGCGCAGCCAAAGGCATCACTGGAGGCCGCAAGGGTTACAAGTCGGCCCTATTTAAAGGCGGCATCGGCGTCCCCTTCATCGCCCGCTGGCCGGGAAAGATCGCAACCGGCAAAGTCGACAAGACATCCACGATCTCCGCAGTCGATCTGCTGCCGACATTCTGTGAACTTGCGGGGGCAAAACTGCCGGACAATTATCATCCCGACGGCGTCAGTCAGGCTGCCACGCTGTTCGGCAACCGAACGACCACGCGAAGTAAGCCGTTGTTCTGGAAAATGCAGTCGCCGTGGCCGGTTCCAAAATCAAGACCCCACCACTGGGTGTCGTACGCGATCGTCCATGAGAACTGGAAACTCCTCACCAACCGCGACGCCACCTACTCAGAACTCTGCGACAACACCGACGATCCGTACGAAAAGGCAGACCTCAGCAAAGAGAAGCCCGAAGTTGTCACGCAGCTCATGCACCAGATCGACGACTGGAAGGCCACTCTTCCTGAATCACCATCTGGCGACGTCTTCTCCAGCGAGAGGTCACAGCCCGCCGGTAATTGATAGTGGCAATATCTGTTCGGCGATCAATCTGGGGCACCGAGCCCGACCAGTTTGTTGATTGCTCCGGAGTCATTTGAAAGAATTCACCTCATGGCAATACACAACCATCAACGCTCACGAAGACTACTGAGTTTGTGGATCGGACTGACACTGCTCATATCCACGACGCAGGCCAGCGACACGTTTACGCCGTACAAAGCTGACGAAGTTCCGCAGAACGTGAAAGACCTCTGGAAGGACTACGACGCTCGAAAGGAGCCGCTCGATATCGAGGTCGTCAAAGATTGGAAAGCGGACGGGGTTGTCACGCGTTACGTGACGTTCAAGGTCGGCACATTCAAGGGGGCTGACGCTCGCATCGCCGCTTACTATTCGTTTCCGGACAATGGAAAACAGAGAAATGCGGCGTTCGTGTGGAGCCACGGGGGCGGACAGCGAGCCGATCGTGGTCGCGGCATCTACTTCGCGAAACAGGGCTTTGCGACAGTCGACATCAACTGGCTCGGACGACCAATGGAGCCGGGCATCGATGTGAACACCGACTGGGGAAAAGTCGACCCGACTCAGGGGCCGCGGTTTTACGCCAAAGCTCTGCGTAAAGGCTGGAAGCGGAATCTCCTGCCGGATGAATACTCAATCGATCCGGTTCCCAGCCCCCGCAATGCCAACTGGTTCCTGCTGACAGTTGCCGCCCGCCGAGCCATCACTTTTCTGGAGCAGCAGTTGGAAGTCGACCCGGGTCGCATCGGATTCTCCGGCTTTTCAATGGGCGGCATGATTACGGCTCTGACCGCCATCGATTCACGGCTCAAGGCGGTGGTTCCCTTTGTCGGCGGCACGGGATTTAAATACGTGGACTTCCCCGGCGACAGCGATGGCAGCAGCATCCGGGCACACTTCCAGAATCTGCAACTCTATAAGAGCACCATTGACGCCGGTGCGTACTGGCCGCTGGTGAAGTGTCCGGTGCTTTTCATCAGTTCCTCGAACGATTTTCATTCGACGTTCGAGCGGATCTATCAGTCCATGGCATTACTGCCTCATAAGAACTGGCGAGTCAGTACCAACATCCATCAGAACCACGGCCCCGGTCCAGAACAGTGGGTAATGCTGAATCAATGGTTCAATCAGCACTTGAACGGAATCGATCAGAACATCCCGGTCACGCCCCCTTCAACGTTCCGTGTTGATGGCAATCGCGCAACATTCACGGTCACTCCGGCTGGCCAGAACCGCCTTGCGGGGACGGAGATCTACTTCAGCTATGACCCGAATTCGAGAACCCGCTTCTGGAACAGAGCGAACGCCGAACGGTCCGACCAAAGCTGGTTGGTCGAACTGCCGGTGCATGACGAACTGCCGCTCTACGTGTTCGCGCTGTGTCGCTACCGCCTGCCGCAGGCCGTGCCGCTTGAGCGAGGCGAAACTGCGACGTTTGTATTGAACTCGGTGGAACAGTCGGTCATTCCGGAATCGGTCAATCTGAACGCTCTGGTAAAGCTGCCGAAAACTCGAACGGTGTTCGAAGACTTCCGCAACGGCATTCAGGACTGGTCCACCCGAGACCAGCGAAGCATCAAGACTTATAAATTCCAGAGTCCCGACCTGGACCGTTCAAACAACAGAAAGCTTTCCCTGACAATTGATCCACAAGGCAAGAGACTGACACTGCGAATAAACGCCGGAAGCAAATTCCTGAGCAGACAGGACAACCTTGGCGACTTCTCGTATGTGAAACGCCTCAGCGGTGAAGGTCCACAGGAAGTTCTCATACGCAGGGAAGACTTCACGAGTACCGGCAAGAGGACCCTGGAATGGTCGAAGATCGCGACATTCGAAATCACACTTATGGATCAGGATACGAAGGCCAGGCTTGATCTCACATCCGAAGAAGGCCACGCCGTTCTGCAGACGATCAGACTGGTGCACTGAGAGCTCAGACTCCGGACATGGAGTTCACGCCACGGACGTTTGAGTTTCTTCATTTCGTCTTCAGGCGATTCAAGACCTGGGTGACGCGAGCCCGGCTGACTCCCAGATATCGAGCCAGTTTTGCTCGCGTCGCAAACGCACCCGAATTCATCAGTGACTGGTAGTGATGGGCCAGAAACATCCGATCACGCTTCGGCTTCTGAGACTCCGATTCCGCCCGTATCTCGTCAGAAACGGAGTTCCATTTGAATAGAACGACATGAGGCAATCGACGTGACCTCTTGGTACGAAAGGCGCCTAACTCGACGAACCAGCGGTTCGAATGGAGACCGCCTCGGGGAGCCGAAGGGGACTCGAACCATTTGGGACTTCGGTTAACAATCACGCCGCGTCAAGCATTGACTGCATGATCCCGGATGGCCAGCCGTCGAATTCATCCTCAAAAAGTTCTAACCGTTTCTGGTTGCCCCGACTTGAATTCAGAACAGCATGTCGCGTTGATCTGTGGCAAGCACTTCCCGGAAACTCATACGTTTCGTC
>JACLAC010015838.1_pt1 | contig 14396 bp, 5 predicted proteins | sample 8027881 | NCBI WGS metagenome assembly JACLAC01 (sample SAMN15725517, study PRJNA655200) | protist metagenome | isolation source: fluorescence activated cell sorting (FACS) single amplified genomes of... | place: Spain: Blaines Bay Microbial Observatory, Mediterranean Sea | collected 2016-01-19 | reverse complement strand
ACCCGGTGTGCCATCAGATGAAGACTTTGATTTGCCGCCCAGACCCCTCAGTCGCGTGCGCGTCGAAAGGGGCTTGAACAGACGATGCGTCGACCCTTTTGTACCTTTGGGGCCACTTTGCTGCGCGCTCTTTTGAACAGAACTTTTCATTGTTTCGAGCCTACTATGTGCACTCTTGCTTTCAAATCCCAGCATCATCATATCGTCCATTCGACTTGCATCATCTCCTTTGCTATTACTGCTGCTTGTCTTGGCGACACGTTTCGAAGAAAAGCCAAACCACGCTAATAATCCATTTCCATTACTTGATCCAGCACTGCCCATTGTAGATTCCACAGCCGAAACATTTTGTTTTTTTTCCATATCTTTTCGCATCTTCCGAATTCGACTGTCTGCTCTTTGATGAGACGCCGCTGCAGCTCCAGCTCTTTCCACGCCACTCGCCTGCTTCTCCGCATACGCCTTCCGCTGGTCGCGCTTTTTGATAGCATTCATATGCTTATTCATACTCCCCCCCCTCCCACCAGCATTTTTGTTTGTCCCTCCCTTCGCTCGCCCACGCCCTCGCCCCCTGCCCTTTTTTTTGGCCGGACGCGCGAGCTCTTTCGAGGAGAGACTAAACTTCGTCGAGATCGCTGTCTCTAACGACGAATCTTTTTCTGTCATATTGATTGAAACACCAATGCCGACAAAATAACAAATAGAAGCCGCCCCCAAAACACGTTTATAAAATACGTATTGTATATAATGTACAAAATAATATCAGCGAAAGAACGCAGTGCACGTCCGCATGCCCACTTAAGAAGCTACGAACACTACACAAAACCTGTGTTGAAAACCTATTTCAGAGTAGACAAATTTAAAAATGAAAGTAATGCCATTATTTAAAAACTATGTCGCGTTCCATTTTAATTTTCTCTGTCCCCATCTCTTTTCTGTCATCAATTTAACAAGGATACCACATACCACCATCTACGATCGTCCATTATTAGCGGCACTCTATTTACATGATGATGATGGTTAAATATGGTAATACATATTATATTGAACTAAATATTTAACTAAATAATTAAAAAAAAATAACTATATATTGTACCTACTCGTACGAGTACTATCTAGTTATTCAACATACGAGTGTATCCTCATAAATAAAAGTATATAATCATATTACTTATTCGAATGCGGCAGGAGATAAGGCGTTATATACGATGAAAGAAAAAGAAAAGAAAATCATTCAGCACGCGACCAAAGTGTAAACACTCTGCGTAGTTTTGCCAAATGATGCTCCATGTCGCTACAGGAATCATCTCTTACCATCAGTAGATCTTCAAGAGGCATCCAAGGTTTCCAACTCTTCCCGTCCAGTTTGCGATTGAGACAACGATGTGTACCAAACTCAATGGCAGCACACGAATCCCACACTTTGTCAATACTAAGGCCAACGACGCATACGAAATCGTTTGACAATCTGAGAGGAGCGCCCGCGAAATAAAGATTCAAAAAGTCTTGTTCAGGAAACCGAAACTTGTTTGCAATGTTGAAGATTGATTGCATTCTATTCCAAGTACCAAGTGAAGGCTTAAATGACATCATTGTTGCAGTGAAATACATATTTGCTGCCGCCACAAATGGATTTGAGGGCGGGATGCGCAACAGTCTATCAATGTTTTTCAGCAATACTGTATCCGCGTCTACAAAAACTAATCGGCGGTATGCGGTGAGCCGCCACGCATAAAGCTTCAGCCAAATTCCCGACCCATACCCATCAGCCTCCATGAATGGCGCATGCCCTGGAAGCTGGATAAGGATGTTGTAATATTCCTCCGGAATACGATGTACAAGGATGTTTCCTTTTCCATCCAACATTGCGGGGACGTTGAAATCGGGGGGCACGAGTACAATCAAAGGATACATCGATTTGACGCTTCGCAGCGATCGTGCAAGAGCAACAACACCACCCTCGTATCCACTCCCGTAAAGCAACGTCACATACGCCGCCGATCGTAGGGGCGGTGAATGCAATCCGGATGGTGCGCCGGTGCGCACGCTTCCGGCTCCATGCATCAAAAACTCGGCATGTCCTAGAGTCCGCCTTTTGTATCCCGCACTCGGAATGTAGGGGGTTGCCAACACGACGTTGCACGAGTACACGACTTTCGAGTCTTGCCCGGAGTCTGCAGGCGTAAACGTCGCCGTAAATTCGATAGGCCCGTTTTTAATTCCATTGTTATGAAAGTGCAACAGGTCTGCGCCAATATGCTGCAATCCATGCCATGAGGTTTTGTCTGTCATCCATAAAGGCGGTGTGCCGAACGAGATCGTACCCTGACGAAAGTGAAACTCGAAATAACCGCCCCGAAGACTGGCCGGTTTTCCAGTGGCCGCGTAGTGAAGCGAATACTTGAAGTGCACGCTCTCCAGTAACAAGACTTCTCCTTGTCGAGGGGATGCCACTCGGAGCGCCAGCGCCCCGCATTCACTTTTTGAGCTTTGCTGCAAATCGTTATCCGATGTCAAATTCAAAGTCCGAAGCCACATAACAGTACTAGCGGCAAGCAGCGATTCCCTTTCTACTTGCAACGCTTTGTTCGACGCAACTTTACCCTCGTGCCACAGCCTTACCCAGTCATGCTCTTCGCCTGGATAGCGCGTAAAACCGTCCGCCCGAACTTCTCCACTTGATAGATGAGCGTTCAAGAAATCGCCATCATTTGGATTTGCGCCAAATCTCTTCTCATTACGCAACGTAAGTGCACCAGTCGTGAGTCCAAGCGCCAACATCCCAATATTAACGTCGTCAATAGGATGCTGTCTAAGTAGACGTGCGCGCTTCATGAGCATGCTGACTACGTCTTTCGACATAAGAACACCAGATCCTGCAGGGAAAGCTGGATGGATATTGCCTGAGAACCGCTCTTTTGCCACAAAGTAGCGTCTGCCCCATTCTTTCGATCTAACTGGCCTTCCTTTCACAATGCTTCCTCTGAAAACACCAAATGTAGGCAAGTGCCTCAAAAGCTTGAAAACATTGGGTATGTTCCAGAATTCATCGTCATCGGTACCTAGGATGTACGGCGAATTCATCTCAACGAGCGCATAATTATGCATTACCAGTGTCTTCATCGAAAGCGGATCTCCAAAGTCTTCGATGTGGTCGCCCAAATAAAGAACGTCGCCCCGCTCTTGCGCTTCCATTCTAGCGAGAGAGTTCACAGTTCGATCGGCCGCGACTCCAACGCAGAAAATTACCGAGCACGAATATGTACCGTCTGCCAAACCCTCTCGATTTCCTTGGCACCACCTAAGCCACGATTTGCGAATTTTATCTCGCTTATCAATATTTTTTGGGTGCGACTTTACAACGACCACCAGCTCGTGATTTGATTCGACGGCGGTTGGTAGCACCGCTCCAACACGAGCGCCTGCGTTTAAAACAACTTTCTCCCCACGATAGTCTCTGCACCATTTTTCTAGTGCAGACAGCATATTGGAGGCGGTAGAATCGTCATCGTTACACCAGAGGCGAGTAGGAACATTGACGAGTCCTCCGTAAAATTGAAGCGCCCCCAAGGGCCAATAGACCTCTTTCATATACGGGAACAACGCGTGCAGTGTAGACAACACCGAAAGCGATTCGTCGAATCTATAACTATGCGCGAGCTCAACACCGAAGTTTAACCAATCGATGGGGCTCTCTGGACACTCTAAGACACGCGATGGCCATTTGCGCGAAAAGGGAAATGGAGGTTCGTTCTGGGAGCAGTGCACACTTTTTAAATCTCCTAGCGAGAGAAGCTCTACACCGCTGGCAGCTGCAGAGTGCATGAGCAGCAGCCTCGAACCAACTTCTATTGGGATGACACTTGCAGTGGCGTTGGCAATGGAGAGGCGATGCGCAGGGCTGATGCCGCCTTGGAAAGATAGAGCGGATATGATACACGCGGTAGAATCACGGGGCGTGGACAACTCAAGCACGCCATAGTTGCTTTGTGCGTATTCCACAAAATCTGCAAACGACAGAGGTCCCTCGCTCAACAAAAAGGGAGGATTTTCAAGACCGATGTTCACCCATACGCCGCCTAAACTTCCCAAAAATAAATCTCTGGTTCGTCGGTGGCATTCGTCCCCCTCGCATCGTTCTAGCTTCGGCACAGCACGCCGACTCCAAGCGAATACCCATGAGTGATCTTCGGGCCGCAGTGGTATCATATTGAACACTCTTCCCAGAGCGCGCAGCACTACTTTGTTGTGGAGCAGTGAGCTGTGCTGGGGATCATAAAATAGGTTTGGTGATCCTTCGTGAAAGTCCTCTGGTGATAACACAGGATATATTGCTTCCAGAGTCACCATAGGCGACTTTGCCGCGAACCCTTCGCATAGTGAACCTTTATCATCGCCACTTGCACACAAACGGCCAAGAGAAAAACGATCGGACGCACGCTCATCTCTATTTATCCAACGTACATCAAGCCCATGCGACGGTAGAGACAGAAGAAGGGCGACAAGTACCACAAGCAACATCGTCCTCATTATTTGTTTCATTGTTGCTTTTAAATCAAGGTTGAAACGTCAGCTGTGTATAAAATATGTCTCTGGATGAAAAATGAGCTTTTTCGCTTGTTCCCTCTTCGTCACAACCGCAGTACGTCCTTTCGAATATATTTTATTTAATAAAAAAAAATCAAAAATCAAAAAACTGCCAAGAATCAAGAATCAAGAATTTAAAAAAATAAAAAATAAAAAAAATTCTACTGTATGCTGCATGTATACGTATTCGTATTATTATTATTATTATATTTAATAGTTAAATATATACTCGTATTAATACTATTATATATTTTTATATATTATATTTAAGATACGATTTATTATCATATGTTATTTACGTTTCAAAGTTCGCCTTTTTTTATCACCCCCTCTTTTAATTTTATGGTATATGTATTTTTAATTATTGTATTATATAGTATTTCATCATCTTCTTTTTCATATTTGCGTTGGGGGTGAGAAAATAGAGATGCGATGCATTTCTCCATTTTTTTGTTGATTTTCATTCGCACTTTTCTATGCTCTTTTTATTATAAAATAGATGTCGCCATTTTGATTATTGGTAGGATGGTTGTTATTATTCGCGCCCGATGAACTCGATGGTCGTGCGATGGCTGTAGGATAGACGGATCTTGGTAACGATGCATCCAGGGTAGATGCAATGCGCGCTTGAAGAAATGTCTCAACTTTTTTGTGTTTGGGCGGATTTGTGACGAGGGTGGTCGAAATTGTCGATTTTGTCGCATGTGGCAGAGGGTCGTTTAGTGCTGCCTTTCTCAGCGCGTAAAATAAAAGTACACATTTTAAATCTAGATTCTATTCCCATTCCATTATTGTACTCTCCTTATTACAAAGAAGTGGCACCGTATTAATATGTCGACGGTGGAAGAAAATAAAGAGGGTGACGATGGTGTTCCGGCGATAGAAGCGAACATGAGTGAGGTCAGTATTGTCGCCTCAACTCTCGGCGAGCTCGTTTGGCACCCCGATAACCAGCTTGTTTGGAGGCTAAGCAAGCTGAAGGCATTCAAACGTGTTGATAAAGCTGATATGAAAAAATCAATTACGGGAAAATTGCTTTCGCACGTTACGCTGCCGTCGTTCCGCAAAAAGAACAAGAGCAGGTCGTCAAGCGGCTCAAGCGAGACTAGCGTAGAGAGTTTGCAGGAGGTGCTCGTTGTAGAAGACGACGAGGGAGTAGAATTGGAATTCCCCGTAGAAGATACGCATCCGTTCGACCCGACGCACCGCATGCCTTTTGATGACGTCTCTCTGCTCAACGATTTGCACGAAGGACCTCTTTTGGACTTGCTGCGTCGAAGGTACGCAGACGAAATCATCTACACCGACTGCTCCGACATCCTCATCTCCATCAATCCGTACAAGACCATCCCAGGGCTATATAACATGCATAGCGAAGAGTGGAAAAAATCACCACACGTGTACCAAATAGCATCTCGGGCGCTTGATAGACTGAAAACGAACAAGCGAGATCAAAGTATCATCGTCAGCGGTGAGAGCGGCGCAGGCAAAACAGAAGCAGCAAAATGCATAATGAAGTTTCTTGTTGCTCAAAGCGAAGACGCCCAGGGCGGCGACTCGCAAATCGAGCAACAAGTCCTCGAGTCAAACCCGCTCCTCGAGGCATTTGGAAACGCAAAGACTATTCGCAACGACAACTCGAGCAGATTTGGCAAGTTTATTAAAATATCGTTTTCAGGAGAGGCGGCCATCATCGGTGGATGGATCGAACACTTTCTGCTCGAAAGGAGCCGCATCGTGCAGCAGGAAGCCGACGAGCGAAATTACCATATTTTCTATCAGCTAATTAATGGCGCGGACGAAGATATGGCGGCGGAATTGCATTTGATGAGGACGTCGCAATACAGGTATTTGAGTGGAAGTGGCTGCGTCTCAGTTGTTGGCGTCAGCGACGTAGATTCATTCAAGGAAACGGTTGAGTCTATGGAGATAGTTGGAATCAGCAAATGCGAGCAAATGGAGGTGTTTCGCATAGTCTCAGCAGTCCTCCGTCTCGGTAATATCGAATTTGTTCCAAAAAATGGCAACGAAGACGCAGCGTGCGTTTCCCAGGCAGGCTCAGAGCACCTCGATATTGTCGCAAAGCTCATCGGTGTTGATTCTGAAACTCTCACGTCGGTTCTCACTGTACGTCTCGTCGCTGCAGGCAGAGGATCCATCACGCGAACACCCCTTAGTGTCCAACAAGCGCGCAAATCTTGCAACGCATTTGCAAAGTCCCTGTACGAAAAACTTTTCGGCTGGCTCGTCGATCGCGTCAACAGTGCCATGTCGAATGGGGGAAGTGCGAGCGCAGTTGCCGACGAAGCAGCAAAGGCGGAGCTAGTCGCTCTCGCGGCGTCTGGATCAGGCGACAGATCTGGGAATTTGGGCTACATCGGACTTCTCGATATATACGGCTTTGAGATAATGAAAAAGAACTCTTTTGAGCAACTGTGCATTAACTTTGCAAACGAGATGCTGCAGCAGCATTTCAACCACCACATATTTGTCCTCGAGCAGCAAGTGTACGCTGAAGATGGTATTCAGTGGTCCAAACTATCTTTCACAGACAACTCATCCTGCTTGGAGTTGATACAAACCAAACCAAACGGTATCATGGTGCTGCTTGACGAGCAAGCAGTCTTGGGGCAGCGAAATGCGACGGACGACGCATTTTTAAACAAACTAACAAAGGCGCACGGCTGCGGAAAGCACCCCAATTTTTCTGTGCCAAAAATTGCGGCGCCCGTGTTTACAGTTAAACACTTTGCAGGGCACGTGAACTATACTGTAGACGGTTTTCTTTCCAAAAATGACGATACTCTCAACACCACGCTATCTCTGATGCTTGCTGGAGCATCTCACGCCCTCGTCGCGGGGCTCTACATGCGCGAAGCAGAGCAGGCTAAAACGTCGCGCAAAATGGGCGCCAAGACGACTGTTGGAAGTCGATTTCGCCAGCAACTCAAGGCTTTAAACGGCACGCTCTCGCAAACATCTCCGCATTACATTCGATGCATTAAACCAAACAATTTGAAATATCCTGGTGGCTTTAATTCCGCTAAAATTCTAGAGCAGCTCCGCTACTGCGGTGTGCTCGAAACAGTGCGCATTCGGTGCGAGGGATTCCCCGTGCGTCTCCCCTTTGCTGACTTTTGTGCAAAGTATGCGATTTTTACGAATCCCGTGCTTGCGCGGTACCTGCCATTCGACCGCCACTCGTTCTCTGAGGTAGATTCAAAAGAGAGAGCCTCAGCGATGCTGGCGTGCGCTCTCGAGCCATTGGGTATGTCAGAGGAAGAAGCTGACTGGCAACTCGGCAACACTAAAGTTTTCCTGAAGGATAAGGCCAAAAAGGGTCTCGACGCTGCCATACGGACGCTTGACCACAACGCCGCCTCGTCTATACAAGCTCAATGTCGGCGTATTATCGAAACTCGGAGATATTCGCGCGCAAGATTCGTTCTTATACGGCTCCAAGCAAGAATACGGTGCAACCAAAACATGGCGAGGCTAGAAAAGGCACGGAAGGGACTTGAGGCGATGCAGGCACTGCTTCGAAAACGTTACCACGCCAAAATTTTCGCCCGTCACCGCGCGTGCGCAATCAAACTTCAGTCCTTCGCACGAGGTGCCGCCGTGCGTAAAGTTGTTGGGAAAAAGGCAAGGCAGGAACGCGCTGCTGCCTTATTTCAAACGCGCGTCAGATCCCATTTAGCTTTCACCAAATACCGCCGCGCAAGGCAGTCGGCGTTGGCGTTGCAGAATTTGATGCGGGCCAAGATTGCTCGACGGTATCTCGGACATCTGAAAGAAGAAAGGGCTGATAAGGAGCGCAGGGCATCGACGATGATTCAGTCGTGGGCTCGGTCGCGCATATCAAGAATGTCTTTCAAGCAGCATCAGCAGGCTGTAGTTATTTTTCAGACACTCGCAAGGGCGCGAAAGGCAATGCACGAGGCAAAGAGGCGATTCAAGGAACGCGATGCGGCGATCAAGATTCAGAGCTGGTGCAAAATGGTGCGAGCGAGATGCGACTACCACGTATCTCGCGATGCTCTCATAAAAATTGAGGCGATCGTTCGAATGCGCGCGGAACGCAAGCGGCTGCTTATTGCCAAGTCGGCAGCAACGCGACTTGCTTCGCAAGCGCGACGTATATCAGCACAGCGCATGCTAAAAACGCACCAGTCAGCAGTGAAGCGCGTTGCAGCGTGGGAGCGACGACGCGCGGTGCGTGCTCGGTACGTGCAAAAGCGAAACGCAGCAAAGCTTGTTCAGCGCGCAATGCGCAAAAGTAACGCCGAAGAGAAACTCAAGGTCGCGATGTTTCGAATTCGTGAGTATGGTGCCGCGCTCGACATTGATAGCATTGCTCGTATGTACGCAGAATTTCCCGAGCTGAAGGGTGTTCGCTTTGACGCCACCCTTGGACGCCAGTCGATACTCCACGTTGCGGCTCAAAAAGGAGGCCTGGCGCTTGTGCGGTGGCTTGTTGAAAAAATGGATGTGCCTTATAATGTGATTGACGCTTCGGGCTGCACCCCCCTTGCTCTTGCTTGCATGTGCCGGGGGATCTGCGAGAAAGCGAGCCCTGAGTTCGTATCTCGAAAAGATTCTGCTGTTTTGAATACGTTGCCTCCGCCGCCGCCGCCCGTGTCCTCAAATTCTGCAAGTGATGACGCCGCTACTAAAATGAGGCCTTCTTTGCTGAAACGTCTGAGCTCAAATGGAATGCGACTGCACCAAAAATTTAGTCAACCTCAGCACTACGAGGTGGTGAGATATCTTACTGAGTGCGCACTGAGAGCAGCGGAAGAGATAGAGAAAGAAGAAAAGACTGAGGAACGAGCATATGTGCCCAAAACGGGATTTGCCGGCGTAGGTCTCGTCAAGTTAGGAAAAATTTTGAACCGCGAGAAGGCAATCGTGCAAGGGTACCTCAAAAAGCGCAAGCTTAATACAAGGTTCAAAAAACGCTGGTTTGTACTTAATCAGGGCGTACTTTCATACTACTCGAGAGAAAAAGATGTTGAGCCCCGCGGCATAATTGACCTGGAGGGAGCCATGCTAAAGCGGTCCAAGGAATCGAAATTCACATTTGAAATTCATACACCCGCCCTGCTGGATGCCCGTCGAAATAAAGAGGGTCGAATGTACCTTCAGGCAAAGAGCGAGGGTGAGGTTCAGGCATGGATTAACGCGATCGCAGCGCTTCCGAGAGTCAACTGGGCAGGAAGATCCGGATGGCAGCGTGGCGTTCCTAAGGATCTCAAGATTATTTCATGGAGCGCAATGTCAGAAGGACTGAACGTCGTGGATAGCAACGGAAGGCGCCCGTTGCACTACGTTGCTCTCGGAACGCCTTCAACAGCGGCAACGAAACTCTGCGCGTGGCTCTTGGAGTGCGGGGCAGATGACAATGCCGTCGACAACGAAGGCAATACAGCACTCCACTTTGCTGCTATGAATGGAAATCGGGACGTCATCAAACTTCTCGTCAGAAGGGGAAGTCCGACTGCGATGTCCACATCAAACGACCACGGAAAGACGCCGTTTCAAGTTGCACAGTCGACAGATGTAGCTCGATTGCTGATCGTTTCTGATTTACCGAATGGATCGGGTGTACTGCGCGGTGCGACTAAAGCCGCAACAGATTCACAGCTATCGACGTATGTCGCTGGTGCGCCAGGTAGCGGGGGTAGCGGCGTCACTGGATTTGTGCAGCGTATTCCTTCTAATATATTCAAAGCCAACCGCTCAGAGAATTTTGATGCATTGAAGTACCCTTGGGGAAGTCCTCTCACGACGGAAAATACGGACGCAAAAGCCCTCTGCTTGTCTATCCTATTCAACACTGTGGGAACGGCGGACAAACAAACTTTTCTGAGCGAACATGATGTATTCCTTCGCGTGAATGCTGTAAACTTGAACGGAGATGCGCTGGAGGCGCCCCAAGTTTCGCCGTGCGCGTGCGATATTTCAGATGCGTCCTCGTCGATCACGTTTAGTCTCGTTTATCACATGAAAACACCCCTCGAGCAGCTTACCTCGGGCACAACGCTCATCGTTGAGTTTTGCCACATCAGAGACAATGGTTCCACCCGTGTTTCGTCATGGGCTAAAATCCCTCTTCAAAGCCACGAGCTCATGTCTTCAGGATCTTTCACGTTTGGTCTTTTTTCGCCTCCTGTTATATACAATGGGAAGAAAAATCGCAAGGTAACGCTCCCTAAGGAGGGCTTTATCAGCGGCGAATGTTATCTTCATCGACCAACTAGGGTGCGAAGGCAAGGTATATGGGGCAGCGATGTGTCATCTCACTCGGGCAAGTCGAATCGGTCGAGGGGCATTAGCATGGTGAGAGTAACACCTTCGAAGTCATCCCTTGCGAAACCAAAATTTACTAAGAGGGGTAAAAAGTGAACAATTTCAAATATAAAGGTTATATATACAATTTATCAAATATTATACAACGTTAGTTACAAAACGAATACCTTTAAGGTGCTGCACACAAATAAAAATTTCCAGATCAGTACTACCAGACATCTCAGTATTCGAATAACTCTTCCCTCTGAGGATGCAGGAGATATGTAGCCTGGTCTCTGAAGTAATCCTTTTCTTGATGCTTGAATGAAAATGATAGTACTCGCACGATTTGCCTGAGATGTCGCATTTCGTTCATGAGCAGCTCGTTCTGCGCACGCGCCATCGCCACCTCATTTCTCAAGTATGCGATCTCCTGGTTTTCCACCTCGTCCCGAATTTGCTTTTCCACTTCGGGCGGTAGAATTGTATTAATTAAGGGCAATTGCTCTTGAAACGATTTTCGCCGGGAAAGACCAACATTATCTGTTTCATTGGTACCTGCAACATACTCTTCGCCATGCTCAGGTTGCTCCCCAGTGGTATGTTCAACTTTCCCCTCATCAATATGTGCAGGCTGCGCTGTTTTCCTTTGCTGCCCCCTGTTTCTCTTCCTATTGTTTGTTCGTGGAACAAAAGTGCATTCATCGTCTATTCCTTTCACCTTCTCTGCGTGTTTTTTATCTTTTACCCTTTGCTTTGCAATACCTTCATTGTACAATCGCTCAAATCTTGACGGTGCTTTTTTCTTTTTTGGCGCATACTCCTCTTTTGGCATATTGAATATAATAAAGTTTATTTTTTCAAAGTGAGTATATACGTTCGCGTCAATATGTACGGCCGAGCACGTGTGAATTCAAAAGCACCCTTTGGAACATGAAGAATCAAAACACGTTTTACAAAATCAAGAAAGTGCTTTATTCCTTATAAAGTACCGTAGCGCATGCATACTTTATTTATTTGTGTTAATAAGAATATTAAAAAAAAAATATTATAAAAATTATTTAATTAAATAAATATTGTAATTAATAAAAAAAAATATGAAAATGTAAAAAGTATTGTACGAGTACGAGTAGTACTACTAGTACTACCTTTACCTTATTATTATGATGATGTTGCGAGTAGTTATTATTTAGTCAATTTTCTTATTATTTAATAATGAGGTGTAAATTTCCGTTTTTAATCATGTAAATAAATAACTAACATATATCCATTCTTAACGGACAAACGTTAGAGGGGCGCCAACTATTTTCATAAGAGACGCTTTCTTACACGCCCGAGTGGCAGGATCGCGATTTTTTTTTAATACATAAATGTATAAATATTCGAAAGGAAACGACCGTAGTATGCTGTATTGTTTTTTTTTCCTCCGAAATAAACAAGTTTTATTTACGTATATTACAGCAGCACGATGGCAACTGCCTTTCAAAAGAGGTTTGCGAGCAAGCTGTCCAAGACGACCGTTTCAGGGAATTATGCCAGTTTAGTTGACGGGAAACTCGTTGGGCACAAACGACCGGCGATTACGAAGAAGGAGCGCACTTCTGCCAAGGCTTCAGGCGCGAATGGTAGTGTAAAAGGAGGAGCAGACGTTGGTGAGGGCAGAAGGCGGTTTAGCATTGACGACCTAAATTACCTCGAAGCGAACGATGACAGAGGTCCGCTCCGACAGGTGGGCCCTCGTTCAGATGGCGTGAGAAACAAGAAGAAAAATACAGCAGTGAAACCCAAAAAACATAAAGAAAGGACGTTCGCATTCCAAAAAATTGGGATGGATGCGCCAGATCCCAACATGGCACACAATAGAGATCCAGAAAGCTTCTACAAACCAAAACGAGAGACGAGGCATGAAGTTAACGAAAGGCGCGTCAAAAATCAAAGGGACCATCTGTATTATTCTCGCAAATCGCGCCACACGGAGTATACGCCATACACGCTAAAAGAATATAAGAACAAGGAGCCAAAGGAATACCAGGAACTTGGGCGACTGCCCGCAGATCTCAGTAGAGAAGACCTCGTGAAGAAGAGGGAGAAAAAGGAGCGAGTAAAGGAATACGCGAGCGCAATTAGAGCACTCAACGCACCCGCTGCTCGACGCAAGTCTCCAGTTCGAGAGATTGAGGAGGCTAGAAAGAAGAAATTAGCAGAAGCAAAGAAACAATCCGCCCGCCAAAAGGCAATTGAGTTTGCGAAGCGTCGCGTTCCGCGCCCCAAAGCAGAAAAGAATCACGAGGAGGAGCGGAAAATCCGCATAAAAAACTCGCGCAAGAAGGAACAAAATAAAAAGTATGATATGCTTGAGCGTTCTGGCATGGATATGGGAACATTTGATCTCGCTTACTTTGACGGTATCGATGATATAACTGGCGTAGATCGCGATGAGGATATGGAACGCGCAAAAGCCCTCGAGGCACTTGAAATGAAGCACGACGCAGCTAGGAGGGAGGTCGAAGCAATACGGAAGGAGTTTGGCGTGTGAAAAGGGATATCGCCGTTCGCATATGCATTTCACAAGTATATATATATTAATGCCAAAAATGTTTTATTTTATTTTATGTACACCCTACTTAATTCTATTATACCTATGTTTTCGCCCGCATTCTTAATCCTACTATATATATATTTATTTAATTGTGATGCACAGCTTTCCAACAAAGTCTGTATTTGCCACGGCTTTGAGAAAGTCTTCGTACGTGATGTACTTTTTGTCTTCGTCAGACGCAATTTCTTCAAATGTTCGCCTCACAATCTTGTGCAAGTTTGCTTCCTCTTCAAGGTACTTTAAACGATCAGCGTACACTTTGATTTCTTGGTGCGTTGCCTTGGCTGCCTTGAGCGCAGCAATCTTATTCTCGTTATACTCGAGGCGCTTGGGCGATGGCCACAAATCGATACCCTTTCCCTCTAATAAGGAAAGGTTAGTCAAGAATCATGAAAAATAAATGGAAAAAAATGAACATACCTGTGTCGGCGCCTATTTCATGTTCTTCGTCTTGGCAACGGTTGCGCACTTTTTGCTCGTCTTCAGAAATTTTGACGTTGGTAATAGTCTGCAAATACTTGAGTAGGTCGTGGTGATCAATTTTTCTATCGTTGTCGTAGTCGTGCATAGTAAACGCAAATCGCAACTTTTCGGAGCGAGGTCCATCCTCGGAGAGGACGGACATACCTTTCACAAATTCTTTGAACGAGACGAGAGGCTTGCTAATATTTTCGGTAAGAGGATTCAAGCACGCAAATATTCTATCAGAGAGAGGGTTATGCTTGAGCTCTTTTATTTGCGCAAACTCCTCCTTTGATATGAAGTTGTCTCCATCTACGTCTACCTCCTTGAAACGTGCGCGAAGCACTTTGAGCTGCCTCACTGAAAAGCAGGAAACCATTATAAGCTCTTCGACTTGCTCAGGGGTAAGGTCAAAGTCATTCTCAACATCAAGAGACTTTTCTTCTTTCTCTTCGTT
>JACLAC010022294.1_pt1 | contig 14397 bp, 11 predicted proteins | sample 8027881 | NCBI WGS metagenome assembly JACLAC01 (sample SAMN15725517, study PRJNA655200) | protist metagenome | isolation source: fluorescence activated cell sorting (FACS) single amplified genomes of... | place: Spain: Blaines Bay Microbial Observatory, Mediterranean Sea | collected 2016-01-19 | reverse complement strand
CTTCTTTTTTGTCGTGTTTCTTTCTCTGTAACCTTATCTTTTTTTCCCTTTGTAACAGGCTCGTCCAAAGAAGTCTTCAACTGCGACAAAGCATGATTTAAAAAAGAAAATAGCAAACAGGATATTAACAAAATAGTAAGTACTTTATTCATTATAATAAAATATTGTGGTAGGTGGGTCTTTCTGTCTTGTTAGTAATTTATATCTCTTCGAATGACACAAATTGCGTTTATAATGTATTAGAGGATATTAATATATTAATGGTATATATGATATATGATATGCGTATTTCGTATATCGTATATCCATACACTCTGTTGGCACGTTGTACCAGAGAGGATCTGGTTGTACTTTGTACTATAGTCTAAGTTGCGAGAGCCCTGCCTAGAGCGGATCCTCTCTAGCCCTGCCGGGCCTGCATTATCTTTGTCTATTTTTAATTAATTTTGTTCTGCGAACCGTTATTCATTTAAGATTTTAAGTACTAAATATGTATATTGATATAGTAATAAATAATAGTATTTAAGTATAAATATTGGTATAGTTAATTACTTTTGAATACATTATAGATTACGTTTTAAAATTTCTCGTTTCTCGTATAGTGCTATAAATAGAATAAACTCAACTAGTTTTTTTCTTATTAATATACTAGTTTTTGTCAAAGTCGTAGTCGTAGTCGCTGTAACTTTCTTCTTTTGGTTGCCACCAGATTTAATTTTATCTATCCACATATAATGATCTTTATTTACCCTTAATAAAATGATCCCATTTTCAACAATGTCTGAGTGTTTGTTATTTTTGAAGTTTTACTGTTTACAATTGTTATCGGTTATCGGTACTCGGTCCCTTCACACTAATGGTGTCTCGTCTTCTACGTCTTGCTTCTCTCCTTTTAAAATGAAGCAAGGAGCGAAGCGACGCAGGATATCGGTAAGTCAAATAAATGTTGTGTTGATAGTACTAAGAATAATACTGTAAACTCATGATACCCTTACTAATCTTCCGATCAGCCGATCAGCTTAGCTTGACAGTTATACTACGTACCTTAGAATACAATATTGATCACTATAGTAAAATTTATTTTAGTAATATCCTTATTTAATTAATTTGATTTTGTTTTATTCGATAATTGTTGGCCACTTTGGAGAGCCCTGGTTGTCAGTTGATATCCTTCTCAATCTTGCCACTCCAAACTCTGGCATCAAATATCTGGCAATCCACAACATCCCTCCCCTCTTTTTTTTTGCGGCCTCCAGACGACTCTGTTACCTTCTCTCTGGTTATATACCTGTTTCCTCCTCTCTGTTATTACCTTCTACATATTATACAGTGCCAGGTCTTTTTTTTATTATTAATAATATTAATAACAGGTTTTGCACAACTATTATAGTAGTCCTGGTAGTCTGTGGTATTCCATGCAGTATTATTATTAATTATTATTATTAGCATTACTAACTGGATTAATATATTTTAATATATTATTTATATTACATTTATAATTTCTAATATATTATTTATATTACATTAAACGTTTAAACTGGTAAAGTTGCAAACCAGCAATACTACACTATTTTTTTTAAAAGTTTTTTAAGCGGCCCACATCCCGCTGAATATCACGCCTAATATAATAAATGCCAAAGATGGAAGAGTTAGAACATCAACAAGTTACCACTTTAAATAATGGCGAGGATAAAAGAACTGTATCAGTTGCATCTAGCAGTGTCTCAATAGAAATGGTTAAAACTGAAGACGAAAATAAGAAAAAACTAACGTTGAAAAGCGATTTGAAAGAAACTTTAGATGATTTAGATCTTGATTATAAATTTTGTGTACTTGTTGGTCCGGATGGTATATCAATTATGATACTTCTGTTATTAATTAGTGGATTGTTTGCATTTTTGACATACCAATACTCCAATTTTTTTACAGATTTTAGTAAGGAGTTTCTATGGGTATTTATATTTTTAGGTTGTTTATACCTGCTGCCGCCGTTCTACCATTTGATATTTTGGAAAAGGCTCTCGAAAAAGTTCTCAGCCGAGGTTCAGAAACCCGTTGATAACAATGAACAGCGCACATCTGTAAAACGAACTATAAAAGGGATATATAATGATTTCCAAATTTATGGCAGGCGTTTTTTGTATCTATTGTATTTTCAGCAGATGCTTGAATCGCTTATACAAATTCACAATTTGTTGACTATTTACTTGTGTTCACTACCCGTGGGGGTCACATCGGTTATATCTCTAATTCTCAGCATTGATAGTTTTCATACTATGCAATTCATGGTGCGTGAAAATAGCATTTCGTCTAGGGACAAACAAGTTATCATAGATACTATTATGGATTTGTTTTGTTTCTCCTTTCCTATCTCTTATATGTATTTCGGCTTTAATGTGCCTATAACCAAGTCCGAAATGATATCAATTACAGTCTATCCTGCATTATCTATGTTGTCAAAATTTGATAGCATTTTAGATGAAATAATGCGGTCTCGTGCTGCAAAAATGATCAAAAATGCTCAAAATTTACGGGCATCAAGAAGACACAGACATCGACAAAGTGTTTATGGCGACGTTGCACTTTTCAAGTTGGCTAAACTGCAACAGGAATCATTGCCACATTCAGCACATATCTTCTTTGGTGTTTGTAAAGGGCTATTTGGTTTGTTCTTTCTCATCATTGGAATATATCACTTTTTTCTGCAAAATGGAATGTTATGTGAACAAAAAATATGGAATGGTTGTTTATTAAAAGTGCCATATTGTAAATCGATATTTCAACCAACATGTAATTGTGCCGTTCTACATGTGAAAAAGCATAATTGGACAAAGTTGCCATCTGAAATTGAAACTATGAATGCACTTAAAATTATGCAAATACAGCATGGACGTCTGGAGACAATACCATCTGATTTTCATACCAAATATGAAAATATTCGTAAGTTGGATTTCAGCAACAACCATCTTACAAATTTACCCGGTGGTATAGGTACAATGAAAACGCATCTTTTAGGTTTAGATAAGAACCAATTATCTAATTTACCCGATTCTGTATGGGGAAATAAATATTTGATCGATTTAATTTTAAACAATAACAATATATCAATAGTGTCACCTCACATACAAAATGCAAAGTCTCTGTTAAATTTATATGTTAGTAACAATACTTTGCGCAAGCTTCCTAGGGAGCTTTTTCACGTCCGAACTTTGATGACTTTACTTCTTGATGGTAATAATATAAGTGTTTTACCAAAAAACGTTCGCAAATTGCAAAACTTACAAGATTTTGCTCTTAATAACAATTATTTAGTTTCGCTTCCAAAAGAAATTGGAGATCTAGTAAACCTTGAAGCGCTCGACTTGAGAAACAATTTACTACAATATTTACCAGAGGAGGCAAGGTATTTAAAGTCTCTGCAATATATTTACCTTCATAGTAATCCATTGTGCACCACAGGGTGGCTGGATAGAACATCAACAGAAATGAAGGTGCTTATCGATGAGTCTCCAGGTGCAGGTTGTACTGCCCAATGTTCAATTTATTGTCAAGATGTATATTTAAACAGTGGAACATGCGAAAATGAGTGCAATTCCCTTTCTTGTAAACTAGATGGCGGGGATTGCCTAGACTAGTTGGCGTAGATTTGACAATATATGGAATATAATAATAATTTAAAAATAATTATCTTATTTTATAATTTAAAATAATTCCTCTTATTTATAATTTAAAGATTTTATTTACTCATAGATCGTATTATTAGATTTTAACCGTATCATTATATATTTCGTACGTATTTTAAATTATACGAATACTCTTTTTATATATATATAAAAATATTAATACTCGTATATTTTAACACATTATTTGATAAAAAGGTGTGCAATTTACACACTGTGGTGGTATTCGTACGAATAATATGAATATATATAAAAATATATATAAAAATATATAATATACGCGCGCTTGATGTCTTGGCGGTGCTATTTTCTTCTTTTACTTCTTATTCTTCTTCCTCTTCCTCTTCCACCACCTTCTTGTTCTTTTTCTTTTCTACTGATGCTTCTTCCATCATCATCATCTTCTCCATCTTTCGTTTTTTTAATCTTTTTTCTTTCTTTGCCATAGCAATTTTAAAATTACGCCTTTGTTTTTCTTTAATAGCATTTCCTCTATCTTCATTATAATATCGTTTTTTCAATACCAATGTTAATGCATCTAAACCACCAACATTAATTGTAAAATTACGTTGTTTTTTAAAAAATGGTTTTTGTCCAGCGGCTAAATCAACTGCACGTGGTAATGTTCGTCTATCAGCAGATAATAATGTTGCCCTGCCATTTTGATGATTTAAAACTCTAGCTGCATCAACTAAGAATTGTGGATATAAATTATAATTATTTGTTTTCGATCCACAACGTTTACCAAATGGCAAATCAGTACACATTTTATCGATAACACCATCCCGTAATGGTAAATTACTTGCATCCCATTGTATTACATCAATCATAGTTGATGTATTTTTTTTCAATGATTTATTATCATATGCTTTTTCCACATTGTTTTGATCTATATCTCCAACTATACAAAAAATTTTAGATTGATTGGTCTCAGCAGCAACTTCACCGATCGTGCCACAACCAACCATTGGATCACAAAAGATATCCCCACATTCCAATAATGTTTCAGATAATAAACCATAACATATTTGTGGACGCATAGGTGTTGATACCCATTTACGATTTTCAGCCAATGCATTTGATTTTTTCCATAAGGATTCTTTATGTAATCTTAAACCTACAAATAAAGTTGCCTCATGTAAATGTGAAAATATTTCTAAATTTGCATTGGAACCTAATTCACCTTCCCAATTCAAACTATTTGTATTTGATGTAAATGTCCTATTCATACCTTCCCATACGGTACGACCAAGTGTTGTGCTTGGAAATGAATGTTTACCACCACGTTTTTTTGTTACATAATATGTTGGTGATTTAATTTCTTGTTTTTTCAATAAGTCGTCGTTGTTGTTTATAACTATGTTTTGTTTATTATTATTATTATTATTATTATCGAAAATATTTTTTCCATTACTAGGCATTTTTTGCCATACTTCATATGCTTGTTGCCATTCTTGTACAGGTACATTGGAAACAACATCGCGTATGGAATTCAACGCAATGCTTTGATCGTTGTTTTGAAATAAATTCGATTCTTCATGTACAATGCCATATAATATATAATCCACACCACGAAAATTCCAAAGTATTTCTGGATTTGTAGTTAATTGTTTTGGAAACGGTTTTACAATGACTTTCCCAATTTCCCTTGTAATATTATTTACATTTACATTTGTTAATTTTTGTATACATTCTTTTTCAACGCAATATTCCAAACCCGTTGGGCACGTTAGCCATAAATATGACGTGGTAGAAGATGGTGTACTCGATGATGATGACATGTTTGTTTTTCATTCTCCTTATCGTTATTCTATAATTTCATTCGTATATATAGCATATCATCGCTAGGATTGATGAATATATTATTATATGAAGGAGGAGATGAATTAGAATTTGCTGTGTTAGTGTTGTGTCCATCCTTCTATAGCGATCCTATAGGGTTTCATAAATGGCCAAATAATGGCCACGAGATAGCATCACACAGCACTCACTACAATTTGCTAGCACATACACACCATTAATAATGCTATTCCATGCTAAGTTCACAATTGGCCGGAGCAGGCACACAGCATCGTCTAAAAAACATCAATAAATTACATCGATACACTATTGGAAAATGGGTCTCACTTTTTCCAGTAGCATTACATAGCATTACATCGTATTATATAGATAATCAATAGTTATTACTCTACATAAAGTACAAGTGGCCATTCGACCACCCCCTACAGGACAGGAGGGGTAAAGGCAACAAGTGAAAATATATATAATAAATATCTTTTGAATGTGATGTGTGCATGTGTTTGGCACGGTTGCTTTGAAATTATTCAAAGGAGAACCAAGAATTATTACTTAACGACATTGATAAGAGATATAATCATTGAATCTACGTTTTAATCATCATCATAATAATATATTATACACGTATATAAATTGAATAACAATAATATTAAAATGGCTACAACAACAAATTACGTCATTGACCCAAATGCTGATTGCGTTGCTACATTCCCAAGTAAAAATGTTGTCTTATTGACATTGAATCGACCAAAAGCTAGAAATGCTATTGGTGGAACCATGGGGCAAGATCTGCAACGGAATTTAATGGAAGCATCAAAAGATGCAAATGTTGCAGCTGTTATTGTTACTGGTAATCCAGCAGGAAAAGCATTTTGTGCAGGCGCTGATCTGAACCCTGCGACTTCCGGATTTGCAGGATCAAAAAATAATAAAAGTGCAAAAGCAAAAACAGTACCTACTCTTGCATCGTATAGAGATGGTGGTGGGTATACATCATTAGCTGCCATTAATTGTACAAAACCAATTATTTGTGCCGTAAATGGCGCAGCAGTTGGTTGGGGAATGGCATTTCCATTAGCATGTGATATACGTATTGGAAATGAAAATGCAAAAGTTGGTTTCCCAATGGCGGCACGGGGCCTAGTAAATGAAAGTTGCTCTTCGTATTTATTACCTCGAATTGTTGGACCAGGCGTTGCAAAAGAGTTGGTCTTTACTGGTAGAGTATTTCGTGCACGTGATAGTCCACCAGGGTTATTTAATTATGTATTGCCAGAAGATCAAGTCATGCCAAAAGCACTGGAACTTGCAAATGAAATAGCGGCTACAACTTCAACAATGTCTGTAGCTATGTGTAAATTTCTTATGGATTCATCATGGGAATCTGGAACGCCGGAACAAGCAATGTTAGAAGAATCGAAATGTTTGTACTGGGTCAATTATGAAAGAACAGATGATGTCAAAGAAGGTATTTCTTCATTTTTACAAAAAAGACCAGCGGAATGGAAACATGATGCATGGGATGATTTACCAGATTTTTTACCATTCAAACCAAAAGTTGATGTACGTGAAGGTAGAAAACGAAGATTAAAAAGTAAGATGTAAAAGAAAGAAGAACATAAACAAGGTGGAGCGGAGTGCGGAAATATGAAATGTGGTGGTACATTTTTGCAGGGAGAGAGAGTGTGGTGTTTGTAATTATTTTTTAAAAATTTAAAAACACACTAAAATTGTTACATTCTCTCTCGTTTTTTTTATTTGCATCTCTGCGTGCATTAATATATATATTGATATTTTTATACGAAGAGTTTCTTCATTTTTTTCTTTTTTCGTACTCGTACACACACATGTACGTCGTCGTAAATTTATAGTTTTGCTGTGTCTGATTATATATGATAATATGATTATGACCCACCGGATGATACGAGTACTTGGTTATGATAACATATTACAAAACTGTATTTTTCATTTTTTTACAAATTTGTAATATTCTTTTTTAATATAATATCATACAGGTACACGTTACACCGCGTATTTTTTATTTTATTTTGTAGAGATATTTATGGTTTATGGTCATGATAAATCAATAACCAAATTATTTTTCTTTGCTTTCTCGTATGCTTGTTGAATGATTTGATCTTCTGTAAAAGTCTCAACCAATACAACATCATCCTCTTGTTGATCGTAGGTCACCGCTTTCATATAATCAGTACCACCATATAATACACTACATTGATTAATTTCAATCAAACTTGGATCACGCATCGTTTGTTCTTTCATTTTCTTTTTCTCTGCTTGAGAAAAGTTAGTCACTTTGAGCAAGGACAATTGCCTAAAACTCTTTTCTACATAAATTGATTTGCCACCATTGAAAATAGATCGATCCGCAATTAAATTTTCAATTTGTTGTTGGCCAAAATAAGTTGAGTTTGTCAGCGCACATTTTTTTGAATTTTTATTTTTTAAAAAGGAAACAAAAGTTCTAACCTCGATGGACATTTGACTGTATCGACGTATAATAGCAGTTGCACACTTGCCTGCAATATTTAAACACATATTATATAATGAAAACATGATGTGTGAATATATATTTTTACAAATTTGTTAGAAGAATGTATATAACAACCTATAGTATAGGTAAATTCAATGTTATCAATTTGTGTATACTTACTAAAATCGAATTCATTCGAATTTGTGTATTGTATGCATTTATCAAAAATATGAGCACATCCATCTTTCACAGATTTACTAAATGATGTCATTTTCGCTACTTTGTGTTTTTGAAACAAATAGTACCATGCTTTTGCAAACTGTGCCAAATCTTTCATCTTCTTTATACAATAAGTTTTATCCGAAATGTTATTGCCAATAATATTTGTGACATTCATAAAATAGTTAATAATATGATTAATAATTGGCATCAACAATATCTTTTTTAAATCCTGATTAATTACTTCACTGTTGTGATGGTTTAATCTATTTGCAGCAACTAACGTTATATGACAAAAATGAAGTTTTTGCTGCCCTTGACCAGATGATCCTGTCAAATATGTTCGAAACGATTCTACAAAAAATCCTCCGGCCTTACAAATTAGAACATCATGAAGTAATTGTGCATAGTGTTTTGAAATTGAAAAATAATCACGTATATCAACATTATTGTTACTCAAATCATCCAATGAAGGAATTTGTTTTGACATTAAAATCAATGGAGATTGGCGATGGGTTGCCCAATAACTAATATATATTTCATTGATGCGATTAGCTGTTTCTGGTGAAGCCGTACCTTCTACATTTTCATTGATCAGCACGTTCCCAACTTGGCGAATAATATCATGGCTAGATACATCAGAATTGGTATAAAAAGGTAGCATATCTTTCAACCTCTTTCCCTTCTCCTTTGTGAATATACAGTAGGATGTTCCTACACTTGATGTATTTCGTGTTGTCGTAGTTGTTGTTGTGGTAGTAGTACTACTACTGCTGCTGCTCGATGATGATGATGATGGTGGTGGTGGTAATAATAATGACGAAGAAGATGATACAGAGGAATTTGTTAAGTTATTTGGGGATTGCGCATAAATTTCCATATTGTATGATTGGGGCAATACTAATCCATACTGGCGAGACCAACAGACATATGATAGTTTCCCTGGAATAATTGGCACCACTGAACCAGTTTTTAGCTCAAAATCGCGACGGGTATTCCATGAGCGAGCAGGCGCTTTATACATTGGTTGATTAAACGTTTTTACAATCTTGTTCAAATTATCTCCAATTAGAATCATCATTTGCATCGTTGGTGTGTATAGAACTTTTTTGCATTTTTTCACTATATTATTCTGCAACTTGCGTTGTCGTTTAGCATTTGTAATAAGAGTAGCACAATCATTAACCAGACTGTTATAGACTTGCTTTTGCAAAATACGCGTGTTGCGTCTAACTAATTCCGTGTAAAAATTTGTTGACAGCAATGTGTTGTGTGTGTTGTGTGTGCGAAAAAATGTGTTGTGTGTGACGAGTAGTTTTGTAAGTGTATTTCTGGCAACAATTTTCTGTTCATCAGTATAATTTGTGTAAAAGTTCTGGTACAATAATTTGGTTTCTCCAAATTTATTCACCCTCGTTGTTTTATCACCCACAATCCTTTGACTCTTGTAGAATAGCACACGTCCATCTTCGCTAGTACAACGATATATTTTAGCTTTTAAAGAATTCATTTTCTCTCGAACCGAGTTAAAATATTTATTTTCTGTCTCCAATTGTAATTTTCGTTTTTCTTCCTTTTGCTTTCTCAATTGCTCTTGTTTCAACTTTATTTCTTTTTCTACCTGCTGTCTCTTTCTTTCTTTCTCTTTCTCCCTGTTATAACCTTCCAATTCAAAATTTGGTAGTTGTAATAAATAATTTGCTAAATGTTTAACTTCTTCCTTATCTGGTAATAACCTTGCAATATTAACCCAACTATCATATCGTTTCGACCAATTATGAAAATGAACTTTTACTTGGTTGTCTTCGTCGCTATTATCCGTAACGTTATTGTTACTGCTCGTACCACCCTTTTGCGATTTTGATTTTAACGTTGTTTGCAATACTGTACATTTATAAAGAAAACCAAATGGTTCTAAAATATTACTGCCTTCTTCTGATGTATCTTTCTCATCATTGTTTTTATTTATTAATCGAACAGCTGAAACATCATAACAATAAAATTCATCATTGATTTTTATACTTTCTTTTGTTACGTGTGCAATTTGTGATGTTCTAGAACGAAAGCAATCTATTGATACCATCCTTTCTCGTGTCAAATATGTATTTTTTCTTTTCCGTGATACATAGAGAGTAAATGGTCTTTTTGTATTTTTTAAAAGACGACAAACATCTACTAAAGTTTTTTGCCTTATATCAATATTGTTCAGTAATAGAAAAGAATCATTTTTTTTAATAAAACCGGTACATTTACTATCATTATGAACTTGGGATACAAATACTTCTGTATCTCTTGTAGTTTTTCCAGTAATCTCCAGACCTAGTTTTTCAGTATTGATTGTAAAACCAAATAATTCATTTGACGAGGAAAGAATTTTATCTAATGATTGCTGCTGGTGGTATACATTTTTAGCAACTTTATAATATTCTTGGGAGTTGATATCAATTTCTTTCACTTCAGGTGGTGGTAATAGAGGATTTGTCGTTGAATGTTCTAATACGTTTTTCTCATTATCATTTAATAATTTACTACGTTTTGATTTGCGTCTGGACTTTGCTGTTGTAGTTGTTGTTGTTGTCGTCGTCGTAGATGACGTTGTCTCGTTGTTTCGTATCCGTTTTGGCATGTTGTTATTTTTTTCTTAATGATGTGGTGTTAACAGTTGTTTTGGAAAAAAATACCCAACAATTATACAACACTTTATTATGAAACTAAATAGCACAAATTTAAAAAAAGTAAAATGTGCAAATTGTGAAGAAAGTAAATAAAAAAAATAATAATAAGCAACTATTATACAACGACTTTAATTAAATACAGCACATAAAATGAATAAATGATCGTAAAATTGTGAATATGTATGGTTAAAATAAAGATACATAAAATTATTTATGTAGATGAATGAATGTAACACATGATGGAATTTCCATCTTCTATATTAGTAAATATATTATATATTTATTTTCAAATCGGGTGCCGAGATGGTGGATTTTTTTGCCTAGAAAAAAAACAATCAATGATATATGAGCTTAAACTAGTCACTAATTATTAATAATCGGATATTATTATTATAATCCCACGCCTAAATATAGTCAGTTTGGTAACTTAAAAAGCGATAAAACCCTATAAGATAACTCTTAAGTTTGGGGCCATATGTGGAAAAGGAGGAATACCATCATCTTCTCTTGTGGCTGGTCTTTCAGCACAAGCATGTACCCCGCATACACGCATCTCCTTCTGGGAAGTGCTTATCGTAGTCCATGGCTAAACTTACATTTCTCGCCGAACCTACAGACCCTCAACTTTCTCCCTAGCTTCTTGGATAAACACTCACCTACCACACCATTAAAACAGACCCCTTCATGGTGTTTACACACCTTCCTCCATTCTTTGATTGTCTCTTCCATACTTGATAAATTAAACAACCTCTCTGCCTCCTTATAGAACAGGCCCATATCACCCCTATCTCTTTCTGTCCCCTTATGGCTTTTATTTTTAACTTTAGGGGTACTAGACGATCCACCTGAACTACTTGACGATCCACCTGACATGGAAGTAGATACCTATAAATTTGAGTTGAAACAATTACGGCAACAGAATCCACAGCTAAAAACTGCTAAAGAAAAGGTAAATGAAAAGCTAAATGCTATGGTAGAAACAGTAAAAACAGCACAAAATGCATCTACTGAGTTAAAAAAACAAGCGAAAGAAATTTCAACCGAACTTGTTGCAGGAAAAAAAAGAATTAAAGCAGCAATGGCACTGGAAAGGGGTTTTACATGAATGAAAGAAAGTTTGAAGGTTCAAGCTAGAATCAACAGATTTAAAAACACAGATGTTGGAGATTCAAGTTTATATGGGAGAGAGGGAGATTGATATATACAATGACTTCTATTAAGAGATATTTTACAATTTTACCAAAATTACACTCTGAAGAAGAGTTGCAAGAAAAAAAAACAAAAAAACGTAAAGATGTTACAACACAACACATTGTGAAAAAACGTAGTAAATTTATACACATAAAATAAAATAAAAGGATGAGGATACAAATAAAGGTAACCCAACAAAATCTGAAGCATTAAATGACATGCTAGATGCAGTTGAAGCCGCTTGTGTTAAAGGCCATGGAAAGGAGGGCAACGAATTCCATGAGTTTTGCCAAAACAACGCTCTGTTGGCCATAAGGATCCTCGGGTAGTTCAATTAATTGAAGATGCAGGTGCAAGATTAATTTGGAATGCTGCTTATGGGGGCATGTCAGTGCATTGATCACTAATAAACTAGCAGAGCAACCAAATCCATATTATAGTTGGAACAGGTTTCGAGAAAGCAAAAGTTGAAAAGATGCTACAATCCAATCTAAGGTTTGTAATTGTAAAACAGTATTATATCTTCAGTTTTTTACAAAAGAATTCTCACAGTTAGGCCAGGGCTAACTTGTCCATTTAAAAAATTTGCCTGGAAATGTTACCTATCAAATGACTCATAATTTATACTGTAAGGGTAAATTAGAATACCAAATCTCCGTGGAAATATCTAAAAAATCGACACGAAAAACACAAAAATGAAATTTTCAACTTATTTTTTTTTGATATTCTAATTTCCCTTTCAAGTATAAATTATGTATTAATATCATTTGATGATAGGCAAAAATCCTTGATATCTTCTGGATATTTTTCATTTTCCATATATATTTCTAAGATAAATAAATAGAAAACAAGATGGTGATGGAGATATATCATATATATTATTGTATAATATTCATGCATATTAATTAGAACGGGAAAGAATATATATATATATAAACAATAAATTATGAAGCATATCGTTACATTTATTGTTCTTGTTAATATTTATATAGTGAATTTATGTAGTATTGCAAATGGTAAATCCACCACAACATTATTAGTTAAAGATAATAATAGAAATAATAATAATGAGAATATAATAGTAGAAAAAGCAACGACAACTATTCAACAACAACAAGAACCATCATCGACGAATGAGAAATATCCTAGTTTAATTGATCTCAGTAGTAATATGCATGGTCCAGGTGGAAAATGCTTGAATTTCACACCAACATTTTGTGATATGATTGATTACAAAGTAGCAGCAGCTCGCTTACATGCTATTGATAATACAGAATTAGCAATAGAAATGAACTTTTACAATCAACCTGGTACGTGGGCATGTCGTAAAGAATATAAAGAAACATTCGATTTCCAGTCATCAGGGATGACAAATGATAATTCAGATGGTATTACTAGTACTATATTAAAGCAAAAAGTGAAACAAACAGTAGTAGATGCGTTTCAACTTGGAAGAAACATACGAATACTAGTTTCGCGGTTCCAAAACGAACTTGAAAACTTGCCAAAATTTAATAATGAATGCCATACTGGTAAATTTTTTACCACATTGTATATGGAGGTCTTAGAAGAAATCAAAGACCTAAGTTTACGTATGTCAATACTTTTCGCAGATGAAAAACAGTTATTGTTTATAGACAACGACGGTAATTCGTTTTGTAAAATATTTATTCAATGGAAAAATCTGTTTGATAGGGCTTATAGTCTGAAACTAAGTATTTTAGAACTAGCACTTTATCAAAGAACGCAAACATATAATTTGTACCGCGAAGTTGCCGGAGATACAAAGTATTTTCTCAAACGTTTCAATACACGATGTAATTGCAACAACAAAGACAATTTTGACCATTTCAAAGGTTATGAAGTAAATACTATGATCGATTGTCTCTTGTATGTTAAGAATGAAATCCAGGATAAAATAATGGTAAAAGCAAAAGATAATAAGCTAAAGGGTAATATCAGACAAAAACTTCAACGTAAGAAGACATCTATAAGTGAATTTATACTTAAGTTGCCTAAAGATGAAGGCGCTGGTTCTGGATCTGACTCAGATGAGGATACCACGGACGAATTTTTAGAGTTACCACATTTCCAGTACTGTGGTGAAATCCCTGCGGGACAAATAAATGAGGCAACATTAAATACTCCTACTCCTATAACAGATGATTTAAGTCACTATCACCATATGCCGATGCAAACCACAAAAGACTTTTTTGCCTTGAAGAATGAGGAGAAAATTGAAATAGACAAAACCTCTGTAGGCATCATAGGCTTTAGTGGTGAAGTAAAGTCATTAGACAAATCGGTTGAAGATGTTTTTAATATGAAACCAAGTATTAAGGTC
>JACLAC010013392.1_pt1 | contig 14397 bp, 7 predicted proteins | sample 8027881 | NCBI WGS metagenome assembly JACLAC01 (sample SAMN15725517, study PRJNA655200) | protist metagenome | isolation source: fluorescence activated cell sorting (FACS) single amplified genomes of... | place: Spain: Blaines Bay Microbial Observatory, Mediterranean Sea | collected 2016-01-19 | reverse complement strand
CGCTTTGCTACATTGGCCCCGACTGGCAGCAATTCTGTCGCTCTTCCGCCTCCAACAAACAAATTTATCTCAGACGGAAGCTTCATGGCACAATTTGCAAATCAACATCGGAAGGCAGAGGAGGAAAACGAAAAAGATAAGGGCAAGGGCAAGTCTAAGAAAGTGAATAAATATTTCAAGGACACAACGACTGCTTTGGGGAAATCTGATGAGGTCACGCGCAATCTGGAACCGGCAAATGGTAAAAACATGAAAAAAGACCAACTAGAAACGTATCACGATGCTGGCAACCATAGCTTGATGTTACCACCACCTGCACAAATAGTGGAAGATGAATCGACTAAAAGTGCGTCAAATTGCCCTTCAAACACTATGCGAGATGTAAGCATTAGAAAATCATCACAGCCTCAGCCTTCAGATTGCATGAAGAAACTGCAGCAAACGATAGCAGAAGATGCCGTTAGTATTGCTTTACGCAAGAAACGCGAAAGAATAGACATGATGAAACGCCAAGCCCAAAAAAAGATTGTGACAAAGAACAGCGCAAAACGTAGTCGTCAAATACCGGCAAAAAATGAAAGTGTATCCAAATTAGAGTGTTTGCTTTCGCAGCAAGTAAAGGACGCGATGCAAAAAACAATCAATTTCGTGTTGCAACATGGGCGAGAGATAGAGAAGGTGATCAAAGAAAAACAGGCTGCCAACCCAACTTTCAATTTCATCACCGATGAATCCTCGCCTGAGCATCAAATTTATCTCCACAAGCTTGGGGTAATAACTGCCTCGGCGACTCCAGGCACGGAAACGATTATCGATACGAAAAGTAAAATTAAAGCCCCAGCGAAGAAGCGGAGGCCGAATCGATGGGGAGATACGGCAACCTCTAGCTCTATCTCAGCAGTGTCAACAATGAGCACAACTGTGAAATCAAAGAATGCCTTACCCCAAGCGATCGCTGCAGCGATCGCGAAGGCAAAACAGAAAGCACTGGAGATGAAAAAGAGAAAAGAGGTAAGATGAAATAGTCATGTGCGCATATATGAATGGTAACCTGTTTCATTTTTTATGGCTACGTTAACTGGCACACTTTGCCTTTGCCCTCCTTTGAAAACCCTGTACTCTTTTTGCAAATAATTGCTCTCAGTAACACTACATTCTGAACACATAATAGGAGCAAGATAGGCAGCTCGAAGAGCAAAAGGAATTGCAATTTTTGGAGGCGAGAGTTCGTCAGTTGCGTGAGAAAATTGACCAAAATGATGCGGAGGCTGAACTTCTTGAGCTCCGCCGGCAACACTATATGCAGTTTGACCACAACGATACAAGGACAGATACAACAGCTACCGCAGAGGCAAACGGCGGGGTCATCGATGGTGGGACTTGGGAACATCGCAAACGTTCCAGAGAAATGCTAGAAACCGCTGAGGCAAACTATAAGAAAACACGCGAGGCTTTGAAAAATTCAGGAGGGCGCTCCCACATAGGATCGTACATCCCAAAAGATGTTCTCTCCAAATTCTTGGCAGATGCTGCAAAGAAGTCGTCGAGTTCCGGCAACTCGCCAACTTTTCAAGTAGATAATGCAGTAAAAAAATCAAATATTGGCTATCAGATGCTAGAAAAAAGTGGCTGGCAGCAGGGAGAGGGCCTTGGGACAGGTGGCGCAGGTCGAAAGGCTCCAATTGTCCCATCCGTTAGTGGAAGTGACAGAAAGGGGATTGGGACGAAAGCGACGTATGAAGTAGAAGCGGGAGACGACGAGTATGATTTGTTCAGAAAGCGAATGCAGCTCTCCTACCGATATCGGCCCAATCCTTTAAACAATCCTCGCAGGTCTTATTATTAAATTAGGAAAAAATATCTACTTGTATATGTATATGGTAGTAGTACATTGAAGCGGTGCAGAACACTGTGCTGATTAATCAAATTAAGCCCTTCACACAATCGGGCACGCTGAAGAGCTTGAAAGTCTATGGTTGAATGTCAATTTTCTCCAATTTTGCGTTGAAAAATAAAACCTGTGCATTGTGCAAAACGGCCAAGCAGATCCCGGGAAAATTGCACAGACCACGAAATTGTGCTGTATTCTAGCACCAGGGTATTTACGTTAAATCGACAAGTGCGCCAACCGTGGCGCTTTCCCTATCTTGCTTTTTCACTTTCCGGCTCTTTTCGCACCGCAACTGAAATGCCTCAAATGCTTCCTTGCTCATTGATGTCGAGAGTACAACTTCAATAATTTTATCTAACTGAACGCAATCTCTTGGAGGTGCATTCACAGGACTGCGGCATGTTGGACAATGCACAACTGTAGTCGGGCCTTGCCTCTTTTGTTCCTTCCATTTTTTCCAGCAAAGATAGCAGAAGCTATGAGTACAAGCAAGAGTTTGGGCATTGCATATGGGCTCAAAGCAAATGCAGCACTCTGTCTGATCAACCACTGTTTCCTGGTTAGTTTTTAATCTTTTGAGTTCTTCCTGCTCTTCTGTGATTCGCTTATTGTGCTCCTCTTGCTGCTTCTGCAGGCATTTGACTTCTTTCTCGAGTGCCTTCCGTAGTTTTTCTTCTTCGCTTCTGTGTTTCAGGGCAACTGCAAGTTCTTCTTGGAGCTTAGCTGCCTCGTTCCCTTTATCGTTCAATTCCTTTATCTTTTCCTGTAGTGCATCTGACTTTTGCTGATGTTTATCTTTCTGAGCTGCCATTTCATCAAGTTTTGCTCGCAATGACTTTATTCGCTCAAGGTGATAACCTGAGCTGCTTACACCTTTTACCTGCTTCCCACGCGTGCTATTCGCGTTCAATAATGTTGGAGGCGGCATACCTTGTACCAAGCTCATCACATGATATTTATAGTTGCACATCACCTCCGTACCACGCCCTATCCCACCTTGTTCGCCAAACACAATCACATCGCCATCTTTAATTCTATAAGAACGCGCTGCGACAAGTTTCTCTCCATTCACAAAAACTCCATTTTTCGATCTCATATCTGTCAAGAAATATTTAATTTCACCCTTATCCCCCAGAGTCTTTTGTACACATGCGTGGTGCCTTGAAATATTCATTGGGTCGGAAGGGAGAGCGAGCTGCACGTCACAATCAGGCAGCCTTCCGAAAACCGTCCTTGGTTTTACAAAGTCGATTCTTTCGTGTTTCAGTTGCAGCTTGTAGCTTGGATAAGAATTTGACTTTGGCTTGTGCCACTTCATAATCAGCTCTTTAGATGTCAGTATTTTGGGTGTTTTTGGAGTAGGAAACTCCAAAGTCGCGCTAATTTGAACATCGTGGAACTTCCGTTTCCGTGCGGCTTGGGTGCTCGGTTCCACGGTAGCGCCAGAGCTAAATGTATTCGACACAGTCCTTGTCGTGCCGATCGAAAGTGATGACATTTTTTGACCACTCAACTAGCTAGTGGTGTACCTTCAATTTCTTTTTTATCTTTGGGAACGATCCAGAATCTGCTTGGGTCGTCGGTGGGACTAGTACACCATGAAAAGAGGAACTACGATTTATTTTTAGTAAACTAAGGTGCCAAAACCAGATTATTCTGACTTGTTTGATCGTGTCATACCTTTTGAAGTCTCACGAAACAGCCATATCCGCATTAGTAAAATGAGCCAACAACCATCTGCTGCCTATATTCACTTGCTAATAGCTCAGGTATTTTTGTTCCGCATCTCAATTCTCAAGTTGTGAAATGAGCGCCTTCTCCGGGGCTTCTAAATCCGTTTCTTGGCCCCTCGATCTCTCGGTTCCATCTCAAAATATTCTCTCCTGTGTTGATTATCTCGCGATCCGCTGCTGGTAGGTGGGTGGGTGATGTCGCGAAAGCGCCAAGAGTCAACGGGGAGAGAATACGCACGAATTCTTTCGTGGGTTTATTTGAAATTGTGCGCAAATCCCGTGCATGCACGGGAATATCTTTTTTTTTTGGTGATTTTTCTTGCGGCGTCCCTAGTGGTTAGTTAGATTAGTTCGCGATCTGTCACGTCGGCTACACACAAGCCCCGCACCGTGCCCGGCGTGCCACACGCACACGCAGGACAGACAGACACCCGCGGAAAGTGTGCGCGCGGAAGATTTTACAGAGAAAGGAACAACTCGTGGTTACTTAGGCCCTTTCTTAGGATACTAGATATCTAGTTACTAGCTAGGGAACAAACGACTGGATCGTGTCGGTGACGAACAAACTCGCACTGAGTTTCTTCGTCCGCAGAAGCTTAGCTATAAGTAAGGAAGTAGCTTTGCACGACTAAGTTACGAGCCCGCGAGTCTTCCCCATACAATCATTTCCACTCTGAGTCTCAGTGATTGCTGCATACTCTACCAGTAGAGACTCTTCTTGCTAGAGATTCTTGCTTTTAAAATACTACTTGAGTTTCTAAATTCAGAGGACTTACTGGCAGCTGCTTACTGGTTTAGGACGCTACGCCGTAGAGCCTACGGTAGAGGAGGTCTGCCGATCCCAATATACAGTTACTGAGTATTACTCTACATTCGTACCTGACTAAATTTATGTAAGTAGATCTACTACTAAGTAAGAAAGTAACCAAGAGTACCGGTACTAGCCTAGCTACGACTAAGTAAAACTCTAGAACGTCTTGCCTGGAATCTACCCACGAAGTATCATCAGCTAAACAAACTAAATAAACACTCAGACTCACGCACGACTCATGAGTCATGAGTGACCCGGCACTAGGTGACAAGCTCATTTCGTTAGTAAATTACTTAGTCCGGGATCCAGGCAGAAAGAGAAAGTCTCTGTTCACTCGGTCTCCTCAGTGAATGAATGGCTGAAAGGCTGAAGTGGATGAATCATCATTTTTAGTAGCCGGCTACTAATTAATAATGGGGCAATAAGGAAGGAAGGCAACAAGCGAACATTCTTCTTACCCTATATTTAACTTTTATTGAAACTAGCTCTTCAATAATTGGTTTTACTCATTCATAGTCTCCATAACTATTCAGTTACGTCTATCATGTACTCCTATAATATACTTAATCGTCATACGGGACGGTAACATGATTACAAAAAGAACGTATCTTCAAAATCTCGAGAATTCTGACTCCTTTCGAAAGTTCCGAGAAACTCATTCCGATTTTCCCCCAACATATTAAGAGCACGGGAGAATCGCATCGCTTCCTGACAGATAAGATACAACCCTTAGGATAATCCGATGCTTAGTGGAATTCATCCTGCATGATACAACTCCTGAAAGGTCAAAATCACCAATAATTTTCAAAAATCTCTATCGAGAATTACGTTTGTGTGCGTAAGAAAGATCACGAGGTTCAGATCCATCCAGCAAAGAAACTTGCTTCGACTGCTAAAATCGAATCACTCAGTCTTGAAGAAGACGACTGTGATAGCAATATTATGACGACATCAGGTAGCAATTTTGCAAATAAAACCAATGGTATTAGTATTGAACATACAAATGAACTGGCAAGCATCGCTGAATCTGTCATAGGTATACAAGCAGAGTCTCCGAGCCTTTTTGGCTCCTCTATTGATGAGCGCCACTCGCGAACAATTGACGGATGGATTCTGGGAGAAACCCTTGGATTTGGAAACCAGGCAAAGTGCAAGATTGTATATCCTACTGATTGTGTACACAAGCGCCTTTCACATTTGGATAAAAGTGCGTATGCTATGAAAATCTTTAGGGTTTCTCGTTTAAATTTTGATCAGATGTCGAGGTTGAAGACTGAAGTTGCTGCAATGAAGACTGTGTCTCACGCAAACGTCATAAAATTCATTGAATGTCAGTGGGATGCAATGTACCCAAAAAAGGATGGGGAAACTTATAGTGTTATATATATAGTCATGGAACTTGCAACTGGGGGTGAACTTTTTAATTTTCTTTTATATACTGGTGTATTTTCGGAGCCAATGGCTCGCTTCTACATGCAGCAGCTTATGATTGGTCTCCAAGCCTGCCATGAGAAAAATGTATGCCACAGAGACGTTAAAGGCGAAAATCTTTTATTAGATGAAAATCTGAACTTAAAAATTGCAGATTTCGGGTATTCTTCATTGCGCAAAGAAGAACTCACGTCTCAATTGGGCACGCCATCGTATATTGCTCCTGAAATTGCGGAAGGTAGAGAGTATGATGGAGCCAAAGCTGATATTTGGTCCGCTGGATGCATCTTGTTTGTCATGCTTTGCGGACATTTGCCATTTTTTCACACTTGGTATATGGAAAGAATTCAGCAAAAGGAGCATGAAAGGTTTTGGAAGGCGCATATGAGACAAGCGCAAATTTCCAAGAGTGCTCGGGACCTACTCACCAGCATCTTCCAATACAATCCTGAGAATCGGCCTACCATAGAAGCGCTCTTGAAGCATTCATGGATGCAAGGAGAAATAGCATCAAACGAAACAGTGAAAGCTGATGTTGGTAGAAGAAAAGCTATCGTTGATAAAGAGCTTCTCGAGAAAAAGAAAAAGAAAAAAAAACACAATAACATGTTTAAGCGCACTGTTTATCGAGGTGTTAGCATACAACATGAGTCACGTGCAAAAGAAGCCATGCCTGCGCCATATATTCCAGAACGACATCATGTACAGGAAACAATTTTGAACGCAATTCCATCCGACAAAATTGGAAGTTTAACCGCGGCCTTTGCTTCAAGTTGTAATCTTGAAAAAATCTATTCGGTACTCACTCTCAGCTTAAAGTACCTGGGTTTTGTATATAAAACCGACGATCGGCGAAAAATTATAAAAGCGACAAGCGAAAAGTACGGTATCCACATCTCCATTCGAATATTATCACAAGAATGTCTTTACCAAAAGAATCTATGGAGATATGAAGCAAAATCAGAAATGCAAAAATTGCGTGCGCATTGTATTGGAAAGAAATATATTATAAACATTTGCCGTTTGAGCGGGTCAATCTTCGATTTTCACAAGGCATTTTCCTCCATCAAGGAAGAATCTGCCATTCTTCTCGATTAGAATGAGAGATAATCGAATGTTTTGAGCACGTCTTTTTAGAGTAGATCTACTTAACTTAGAACTTGATCTTTGATACAAGGCAGCTTTCTGGATTCACGGTTATTTTGATAGCTCCACTTGGATGATTTGACCATTTGTCCATTGATTCTTTCGTGCTATCATTCGCATCACCTAGAACTGTCACATCAGCAGACTTCATGGACCCGATCCATTCTTGCATGCCACTGTACTCTTGTAGCGCCTTATTACTCGCCGACCATCTTTCATTCGTTGTATAGAATACATTTTCAAGGCGGTTTCCTTTTTTGATGGTGAGTAGGTTGTTATCTTTTTGAAAGGTTTTTGATGCTACCTTCTGGTGCTTCAGCCAACAATCGGCACCCTTCTCGTCTGCGCATTCAATGTTCTGAATGATGAGCATAGCACTTTTCTCTTCATTCTTTCCTTGGATAGCATGGCTGATATCGGCTGTTGGATATTCGATTGTAATACGTGGATCTTTTTCCCACGGCTTCATGGCCTCTTTAACTTTGTCATTAGCATTGTATAGACGCGCTTGAAATGTTTTGAAGGAGGCAAACCCTGCCTTCTCTTCTTCTTTTTCTGCAAAGTCCTTGCCGTTTTGCTCCGAAACTTTGATAAAGAAATCTGGAGTTGTAAACGTTAACCACATACACTCGAGATCACCGGTTTTCAAGAGAACTTCATTGCCTCCCATTTTCACAGTGTTGCTCTCGCGACTCTGATTGAGGTCAGTAAAAACCTTCATTTTCTCTTCATTTTCGAAGGTAAAGTTACCGAGAAAAAACATGCCATCACCTTTGTGATGAGGATCTTCAGCTGCTTTCTTTGAGTTTCCTCCTCCCATTTTTGTTTTCTAATTTGTTGCGTGCGTGCGAAAACTTTTTGTCTAAGTGTGAAATGTTTTCTTCTGAAAATATTGGTTTCAGGTCTCGCCAATCCTTTGGAATCCAACGCAAACCAACAGCGCTCGTCAGCCGAATAGATAGAGCAAGGCTGAATTGTTGGTGGGTAGCCGGTACAAATCCGTTCCAAACGTTGCTAGCCGTTTAACGAAAGAAAGGATTCCACTAAGTCTGAATTTCCAGAGGGTTTGTTGTCAACGGAACGAGTCAATGAGCAAGTAAATTTTATCTTCATTCTTTTAGGTATATGGTTGCGTGCTTGCTTGCTAAGCTGCTTCTATTCTCATGATCATTCTTTTATAAATATATAGATCTATATGATAAGCTTCGAGTAGCTTAGCTGGCGGGCGTGAGTGACGTGTGTTGCATGATAGATAGATCTGCATGCCATCAACCAACTTTCGGCAAAACCTTTCCTCCGTGTCTTGCCGTCTTAACTAGTACTAGTATATATACTATATATCTAGCTAATCGTAGGTACGAATAGGTTCATCCACCCACAGAGAGAGAGAGAGAGAGAGAGAGAGAGATTGAGATTTGCATTGTGAAATTCCTGCATAGATCTAAATTTAGTAGATCTACTAAATATATATTGAAAATGATTTATCTATAGTGCGCGCTTTAGTCAAGCATGTCGGGTATTTGCCCCTGGCATCGCGCATCGCCACGTCGTACAGTATTGCAGATAGCCTGCGCAACTTCAGTTGCTGAGACTTGATCGCTTGCTTCCGCTGGTTTAAATATGTCCCACAAGAACCCACCATGAAAATTGGGCTGCGTATTTGCAATGATAGACTGCAATTCGTCCTCAGTCAGAGGTAATTGATATTGTTTGTCATACACAGGGCTGGGGTACGCTGGTGTTCCAATTTCGTACCCCACCATCCCATTGATAGCGGCTTCCTTATATGTATTCATGTAGTAATTGACTTGTTTGCTCAGGGTGCAATCGTTGTCATCTGGGCATTCGTGGAACGCAGAATCGTCACTCAAATCATATGTCATAACACCAACTTCAATTCGTTTTGCAAGTTCAGGGTAGGCATTGAACAGCATAAGCCAGACACCTTTGAGATTACCACCCCACCATTTACCAGACCAGGCACCTGCTGCAGAAGCCGCGGTAGACAATTTTAGTGATGGTTTGATGGCATCAATGTTTGATAAAATATCCTTGGCAATGGCTCCATACTTATACATTGTCTGGTACAAATTCCATGGTCCATTTTGTGTGCCGCCATTTGCAAGTGTCTTGTGATAATCGGCGTGCCATATCTCTTCATAATCAAGATCTATGCCAGTGGCTCCAAGGTCATCGGCTAAGAACACAATATCCTGATATGGATCGCGCTGTAGCTGCTGGAAGAGATTATGGCCGGGAACAGTGGATGTGATGCTCGTTTTCGGGTCGGTAAACGTAGTTCCGGGGACGACATCTTCGTTCCACGTGGGCGCATCGCCTGGCGCACTGCCTTCGATGTATCGTTTTGCCGCTTCCCAATGCGTTTGTCCCTTTGGCTCTGGAAAAATACCGAAACTCTGTATGGTAGTATTTTCCGTCGGTGGTTCGCAAACGTAGCAATATTGATTCTCTTCGACACAGTTTTTAATGTCGCCATTGCCATACTTTTTAATTTCCCAATAGTTGGGTGTATTTGTACCATAACCTCCAACCGAGTAATATGCATATAGATATGGATAACAATTAAAATTCCACCCTCCAATGGATATAAAGACTTCGATGCCGGCAGATGTTAGGGTAGTAATTGCAGTTTTCACCTCTGCAAATTTATATTGCGACAATCCTGTGTTATTAAGTGTCATTGATTTTGGCACGTACACAAGGTCCGGTCGCAAAAAAGCAATTAAAAGGCGCGTTATTGGAAGTGTTTCTGCATTACTTGCGAGTACATTGAGTTCTTTGATGTTATTTAACAAGAGATAGGCGCCAACAGTTCCGTTCTTCATTGGTGGCGTCGGAGAAGGCGCAGGACCGGGAGATGGGGAAGGACTACACGTACACACACTGCCATTTGCCCAGGGAGGTGTGTTGACACAATCAGAGTTGTCCACGCACGTAGGAGTTGAAAAACCAGGCGGGAATCCTCGGCACATAGATGAACAACTAAGGTTGCATAAATTCTTGGGGTTTGAAACGTCGCTGCAGGAAGGGGGGGTTCCAGAAATAAGCGCAGGTACAAATAGTAGTAACGCACACGTTATCGCAGACTTCACTAACACGTGGATCATTTTACCTGCGAGGGAACAAAATGCTTTGCTAAGCGTCTGCTCCGGTTATCCACTAAGAAAAATTTGCACAATGTCTGAACTTCGAGTGCTTGACTTTTCGAGAATGGATGCGTTTCCCAGTGGTGTAGTTTGGGGTTCGCGGCGGTGTGGTTGAATTTGTAAGATTTAACAGATAAAAAGATATGTGTATCCTGCTGCTGCTGCTTGTATGTACGAGGTATACACTCGTAATTTTACCATGTAAACAATAATATCTTACATATGATAAATACTTGTGAAGAGTTTTGGCTGATAAAACCTGGGACACAGAAAACTAGGTCCCGAGCCATAACTTTACACATATACAATATTTTAATTATATGTAGATAGAGTTGGCTAGATTCAGTTATTTAAAACCTCAGCTCTCTGTCCGGACATTCATATGTACTGTCAGTAACTGCGAGTGAAATCCCCCAAAATAGACCCAAGTCAGTCTGTGTGAAGGTAAGTAAGTACCTTGCTCGCTGCTGCGAGTCAGACTGTCTGGAAATTTTACTAACAGCAACCAACCAACCAACCAACCGGCAATATGTCGTAGCTGGTACTTAGGGCATAGAGTAGATATATGATAGATAGGCAGATAGCTATAGAGATAGAAGAACGACGTAACCTCTCAAATTGAGTTTCAATCAACACGTCCAACGGTTACGAACTCATGAAATACAGTTTCGTGTGTTCCCAATGGTTCCATTACCGTAACATCATCGAAGCTACGGACACATATTCACGGATTTTTTTATCCTCTGATTGCAACCGCTTTGTGGCCCTCGCCGCCACGTTCGCAGCACCTTCCACGATATAACTGCACTCTGTGAATCGAATACACGTCATAACTTGTGCTTTATGCGAGCTTACAGTGATTTCTATCAACTTGCTTCTGCCAACGAATGAAACTTAGTTCTCTGCATAAAGGCCTTTTCGGGCTCGTGTCTCTCCGTTAATCTGCCACGTTGTGTTTGGGCATTCTGTTCGGTGACAATTTCATTGCAAATGTTTGGGATTTTTGTTACGTTCATTCTACCAAAAATATGCGCTGGGTGCTTTAACTGCGTCATTTATGAAAATATATCTGGTTCAATTCAACTGCAAAACATTTTGAGTCAGAATAGCAGCAATTTACATCAGGCCCAAGAAATGCTGCGACACTCTGGGCTTTCCTGCACAATGGAATTGAAATGGTAGAAGCATATGTGCATACAAAATAAAGAAGTAACTTGAATATAGCGAGTTTTTTTTCAGCAAAGCAAGGATTGGATTGCGATAGAAACATCACCAGCGCCAATTAGGATTGAAAGAAAGCTTGCAAAATGTTCGCTGAGCTCGGATCACCGGTCATATCGGCTCGCAAGCGCTCTTTATTTAACAGGATGGATACAAATAAGGATGGAAAAATTGATGTTGAGGAATTCACGAATTTCTGTAGCAGTAGCAAATCTATAAAGCTAACTCCTGACGATATCCTGCATCTTTTCGAGCGCGTTGACATTGATAAATCTGGTGCTATCGATTTTGAAGAATTCACGATGCTTGTGCCAGAGGATAAAAAGCTTTGGCATTACGATCCACACACTCGTCTTGTCTCGCCAAAAAAGCCCGTAAACAAGAGAATAGCCGAGGGTATCATGTCGCCTATGCAGCGATTCGAGGTATTGGATTTGTTCGAAAAAATTGACAAAGACCGCAGCAAAAGTATAGAGTATCATGAGTTGGAAAACTTTTGCAACGAAAACAATATCTGTATTTCGCGTGAAGATCTGATCATGCTCTTTGAAGAAGCTGATAAGGATGGAAGTGGAGGCATCAGTATTGATGAATTTTCCATCATTTTTCACCGGGCCAACTTTGCCAAGTTCTTGAAGAAGGAAAAATTGCGACGAGCAAACTGCACGTCTCAAGTTGCATGGGACAACCAAAACACTTCTCTGGATAAGCATGATATGGAAAATACCGACAACAAAGCAAATGTATCATCCAAAAATAAAAAAAGGTCCACCAGTAGCTGCAAAAACCTGGATAATCCTTGCCTCAAAAGTTTCATGATTTGCGCTACATGGCTATCGGTCCTTTCAATTTTTATTGAGTCGCAGTACCTTCATGAAATGGCAAGCGACAGCACAATTTTTCATGTATTTTTTTCAATGGAATTTGTTTATAACTCGTTCCTTGTCTTTGAGTATATTGGGATACACACTAACGCAAAAAAGTCCAAGAGCAGCCTACGCGACGTTACCAGAGACATTCGTGATGTTCTATCAAATTGCAAAGGAAAATGTTCGTTTCGCTGTGTGAATTCATTCCTGAATGTAATGTGTGTTGTTCTTTTCATCATCTGGGCTTCTCTAAAGTGGACTTCAAGCATGACGGATGGGCTTGAAATGGCTCTGTTGGGCTTGCGGTTGTTACGGGTGATAAAGATATTTGCATATTATCAATATTTGCAGATTGTCATATCGGCGTTTGGGAGAACATTGCCGCAGCTCGGGATTATTTATTGTTGTTTCATCATATTTGGAGTTGTTTGTGCGCAAGCAATATTCATGTTTGAAATGATATTTGAGTTTTCCCCATACATACCTGAATACGATCAAGGCTACACAAACCCTATCCAAGACATGGGGTCGGCGATGATGCTTACTGTCGACACATTATCTCAGGTTGGAGCGCGGCCCGATTTAGTTCCTCGATCTCCTGTTTCGAAAATGGTAGTCGCCGCAATGGCAATCGCGGCCCTACTGTTGATGGGTATGCTTTATCACAGTTTTTCATCAAATTATTTAGAAGAGATAAGAATAAGTAACCGGCTTAAGCTACTTGCGAAAGAGCATGAAATGAACTTTCAAAGCGAAAGGGTCAAAATGCTTCAAATTGGAAATGATGACTTAGAGACTTACCATTTTGATAAACTTGTGAAAGAATACCTTGAGAATTCCTACGAAACGATAAATTATGATGAAGACGAGGAGTTCTATACCTCGATCATGAGAGATGCACAAAAATTGATTCATGCAAAATTGCAGACGATGATCAAAAAGTTCCAAGCTCTCCGTGAAATTCATGCTGAAAGTGTGAGTGAAGAGATTTCACTTCTCCTTGACGACTTATTTCGGAAATCAAAGGTGAGTAAAAAGTCGAGCTCCTTGAGTGATGACGTTGAAAATAAAGCAGCCGAAGAAACTAATCCTACTTTTAAAGAAGGTTCGCATGAATTATAGATTTTTTTCTATATGCTATCAAACCCCAAAAAACTCGTATTATCCTATGATGCCTAAAAGCGGTATACACATGAGTAAAAATCAGTTTAGTAAGTAATTTAGTAGTAGTTTCCTACTACGGAGTAATTTAGTCATTGCCGTTTTGTAAAATGTCGTGGCGCAACTACGAAGCATGTACGAGATAAATTTGGTTGCTTGCTTTGAGAGAGATTAGTAAGTAGCAGTAGTCGTAAAATATTTCTGGGCCACACTTGTAGATCTATATGTTGCTCGTAGTGAAATGGAATATCTCGAACGAAATCAAAAATTCCTCTCGCTGAATGGTTTGCTACCATTTATTTACTAGTGGTCCAGAAATTGTTACATGTGTATCTAGGCTAGGTATTATTTATTTATATTATTTATTTATTTATATATATAAATAAATAATAAGTACAAATTTAGTAACTTCGTAACTACTAAAAAAATTTTTTTTAAATATTTACTAGATTTCTACTCCAACTACTAAATTTTACTACACAGTTGCGCCACGGCATTTTACAGAAAACAAACGGCAATTATTTGAGTCATTTATTTGTTCTCTTCACTCACATCAAAGATGAGGGAAAGATGATCATATGATGATTGATCTAATATTTTGATTGATTGGCTTACTTACGTAGTTAGTCCCCCTAGACGAGCCGTAGTCGTGCAATGGGTGAGCAGAGAGATCCTTCGCTTATTCGAACCGCCTCAAACCGTGAGTCAAACGTTTTCTGGTGTCACCTGAGCTGCGTGTTGAATCGCACTTTATCTTACGCCATACCATGCTCCTTTCTCAACGATAAGCGAGCGCATGCGGACGATGGACCAGCATCAATTTCGGGGATATTCTTACGAAGACTTTTTTTTCAAGCCGAATTTGCAGCCAAAAACATAAACACGATATCAAGTAAAAATTCGAAGCGCAAAAAATGGATAGAGGACTTTTCAGCTTTACAGCAACGATACTATTTTGCATCCAAAT
>JACLAC010015960.1_pt1 | contig 14403 bp, 20 predicted proteins | sample 8027881 | NCBI WGS metagenome assembly JACLAC01 (sample SAMN15725517, study PRJNA655200) | protist metagenome | isolation source: fluorescence activated cell sorting (FACS) single amplified genomes of... | place: Spain: Blaines Bay Microbial Observatory, Mediterranean Sea | collected 2016-01-19 | reverse complement strand
ATCTGGAGCACTTGGGGCAGCTTATGTGATACAAAAAGGCATTGAACCCCAATTTACCTTTACTGTAATGGGTGGCTTCATTTTACTATCAGTTATCGCTATTTATTTTCTTGGGTTACCAAAAGATGAAGAAAGTAAAGATCCGGTTAGAAAGTTTAAATTACCTGAAAAAAGGACCCTAATTTTGGTGTTCTGTGGATGATGAATTTTGCCTCTATTGGAATAATTATTGACTGGTCTTCTTTATGGTTAACAAAAGATTTAGCAGCGCCACTTTTCCTAGGTGGCCTTGTGATCGTTTTCTTTAATTCGGGTAAAATAATTGCAAGATTAGCAGCAATTATTTTTATAAAGTTTCTTGGAGAGAAAATTGTTGGTGGCTATTTACCTATTATTGGAGCAATCATTTTGTTTTCAAGTATACTGACTTCAAACTTATACATAATTATTCTAGCATTAGTTTTATTTGGGCTATTTACAGCAAACTTTATTTCTGTTGTGATACGCCAAGCAATCAAAGTAACAACCGAACCAATTTCTTTAACAGTATCAAATTTATCAACCCTTGGCTTCTCAGGATTTATTTTTGGTCCTGCTATAGTAGGTTACACAGCTAAAAATTTTGGCCTCACTTTTAATATGTATATCCTATGTTTTATCTGGGCCTTGAGTGGTCTCTTTTTAATTAAAATAATGACAGCTGAGGAAAATAGAACCAATATAAGCTAATTTATACTCACTGATACAAATTTGGGACTTTCTTATAGGTGATTGGATTTTTCACCATAAATTTTATGATATATTGGAAAATCTGTGGTTGGCGCAGTTGCGTCGTTTATAAAATTGAAGTCGTCTGAGAGATTTGCAGAACTAACAATGTAATGTCTTCACTGCGCTCATCATGACTTTATCCTCTTTGGTAAGAACCCAGCAGTTCAAAGCTACCGCTGCCAGGCTTGTCGATGAACCTCTTAGACGCTCCACAGAGGCAAGGATCTTTCCCTCAAAGAACAGGACCAAAAGCTATACCCCGAGGACAAATGCTCAGAGCCATTTGCAGAATCCTCAGGGTGCTTTAAGTGAAGTTTCCCAATGGCTTGTCCAGCCCGCTGGGCAGTCACAACTCAACCAATCTAAGACAAAGGCCCGCTCATTTATGGAGGTCCAGGGACTCTGCAACTTTGTCGCTAAAAAAGTCCAAATGCCAGATATCGATAGCAATAGTTTCTACTTTTGACAAAGTACTTGGCTTAGTCTATTGCAAAGAGTTGATCTAGACGCTAAGGGGCTTTTCATGTAATGGAAAGGCTTGATTCCATGGGCTATAGCACAGACTTTCTTTAAACCTATGAAAATCTCTTCACCACAGTTTTGCATCACCAATGCAAGTAATTCACGACTCAGTTTGAATCAATCAATTGTCGACTTAGGCATTACCTGACTTGTTTTTTTTGTAAAACACTGTATCCGAGTAAGTCCAAAAGGATGTTAGAATTTCTTTGGAACTACTAATCCATAAATTCAACAATGCTTCGGCGAAAATGTCCCTGTCTTTTCCTTTCCTGAATCATCCAAAGTAGAATTTTCCCCCTTAGTAGAGTTCAAGATTTACCTAAATCATCAATGGCTACAATCTTCAATCTACACGATACAAATTCAGCATGGCGAGTTAGTCTGCAAACTATCGCTAGAGTTAATGGCATTTTTAAAAACATAGCAGCGTAATTTATGTAGCTAACCGAACTACAATTTATGTAGATCTCCTGGACTAACTAGCAAAAAATTGAGGGAATGATGGAAGAATTCATGCCTTATAATCCTTGGCAAAATATTACGACTAGAAATGGCATAAAGGGAGATCTGATTATCTCTGCTCTTCAAAAATCAATTAGAAGAGGAATGACCGAGGAAGCCATAAGTTTTGGCTTTGAGATGTATATTACAAGTTCTCAATTCGAAGATAAACTCTGGAGGAGATTACAGGCAATCTCCGTTGAAGATGTTGGCTTTGGCGATTTGAACTCACCGATATTAATCAATACATTGAATCAGATGCGGCAGAATTTCCCGTATAACGATGGCGATCGTCCTTTATTTTTTGTACACGCCATTCGATACCTTTGTGCAGCCAAAAAAGACCGCACTAGTGATCATATAAAGAATATTGTTATTAATGAATTTCGGTTTGGGAAGAAGCCTATTATCCCTGATTTTGCCATTGATATGCATAAGGAAGCAGGTAGAAAATTAGGAAGAGATTTCAAACACTTTCTAACGGTAGCGAGTCAAACGAAGAACAACTTAGAAGTTAGTGAGGATTTCAAAGAGAAGCTTTTTACCTTACTTCAAAAGATTGAAGACGACAACGACAAAGAGGAAATCCCCAATCAATTTTGTTTCAATACTTGGCAAGAATAATCGAAGTAAGAAACTAACATTTTGTCTAGATCACTACTGCTTTTTTGGCCTAATTATCATCAAGAACAGCTAGCCTATTGGTATGCTGGGAACTAGGTACCAAGCTCCTGTGGAAGAATGTCTTGGGCAAAGATTGGTATCTTGAATCGCAAACTTGACGCCCGAATAATCGTAGACCCAGAGTGATCAATGCAACTTATAGAGAGCCCTTCTTCAGACATTAAAAGAAATCACGTTGTTGATATATTAGAGCTAATTAATCTCACATGGCCTGATGATGACACAGAGAAGTCAGTAGAGGAGAAAGTTGCAGGATTTTATGATGATCATTCAGAAAAGATTTGCTACTGCCTTTATCAAGGCAAAGAACTGATTGGCTATGCAGAGTCAATTCGGCTCACCATTAAAATTGAGAGCAATTGTTTAGTGGTCTTGGGGCTTGGAGGACTAAACGTTCATCCAGATTGGAGAAGGAAAGGATATGGAAGAGCAATTGTAGAGGCTGTCTTCAAAAGGATAGACTCAAAAGAATACCCCTCTTGTCTTTTTCAAACAGGCATACCTTATTTCTACGAAAAGCTCGGCTGCAAGGTAATTAATAACAAATTCATTAACTCCAATAATCAATCAGACCCTTCCAAAAATCCATTTTGGGATGAATATGTAATGGTATATCCTGCTAGTTCTCAATGGCCTACAGGAACTGCAGACCTTCGCAGAGAGGGATTCTGAGTACACATTCACTTCAAATCTTTTGAAAGGTTAACATTTTGTCTTTCAGAGAATTGATTGTTATGCGGTCCCTAACCCTAAAAACTTATGTTATATGATCAAAGATGATCTGCCTCGAGACGACTATCGTGAAAAAAAGCTGCAGCGACTAGAAGAAATCAAGAATGAGCGAAAAGAAGCTGGAGTTGGGCAACTGATCTTTGAAAAGGAGATGTTTAACCAACTTCAAGCAATGACCAATGCAGGTGTATGGACTTTTGATACTCAAGCAATGACTTTCCATGTCTCTGGGGGCATTTATGAAGTGTACGGTCTTCCCCAAGATCAAGCTGTCAAATATGAGGATTTTCTATTTAATTATGTTGTGCCAGAAGACACTTGGGTAGTTGAGAAAATCCGCCAAGATGTGATGAGCAATAAGCAGCAGGTCACCTGTGATTTTAGGATAATTCGACAGAGAGACCGAAAGATTCGCTGGGTTCAATCCAGCGTGTTTCCAATTCTTGATGATGACGGGAACATCATTGCGATGACAGGGGTAACTATGGATACCACTGATCACAAAAACAAAGAGTTTGAGAAATCCTTAGAAGAACTGAATTCAATGGGAGAGATGCTCAATCTATTAGGGCATCATTGGAAACAACCCCTCCAGATCATCACGCTGAAAGCTGCTAACTTAGCAGTCTCTCATGAACTCAAAAAAGAAAAAGACACCTCATTATTAAATGCTTTGAATGATATTCAAGAATCAGCCAGAGATTTATCTAATACTATTCAGGAATATCGTAAAATCTTCATCACTGCTCCGGAGGAGAAGAACCGCATCTTTGATTTTCAGCAGCAGATTCAAAAGCAATTTATGGATCGTCAAGAAGTCATGGAGAAAGAGAATATCAAATATTACATCCAAGTTCCTCAAAACTTAAATGATTTCAGCACTCCACATACTCGCAGTATTCAAAGGATTTTTGGTGAACTTTTGGACAATGCTATTGAAGCGATTCAAAGAAATACTAATCGAATTAAGCAAAGAGAAGACAAGATCATCTTCCGAGTTGAAGACTACAAATTAGGGAAGAAGATTGAGATCTCAGATACAGGAGGAGGGATTTTGGATGGAGATTTCTGGACAGTATTCAAACCTTTTTACTCGACGAAGCAGGATCGCAATAATACTGGACTTGGACTTTTCATTTCCAAGATGCTGACCAACTTACATCTTCAGGGCACTCTTGAATTGGGCAATAATGACATTGGAGGAACGACTCTGACGATTTACATTCCTCAGATTGTGGAACTGCATTCGTAAAAAGAATGCAAAAAATCAGAGGGATCGAAAGTCTTTTTATTCATAAATTTTTTCAATGTCCGAAATAATATATGAATTACTTATGCGGCAGTGTAAAATAATTAGTAAATTTGTAAGGTGTTTGACTGAGCCCAAAACAAGACAGAAATAAATTTACCTACACTTTCTCAAGCACAAGGCTGTTAAGCTAATATTGACTAAGGCACGTTTTTTCATACTAAAAATTGCCACTGGTCTTCAGTTTTTTTGTGACTCTTTTAAGGCAGTCAAGGCCCTACTGACCCAACGTTCCTTTTGAGTTGAGCTATCAACCATCAATGAAGAGGTTGAAGAGCCTCTCCTAAATTCAACTACAAATACTCGGTGAACAATGAACGGATTTGACTTAGTAGCTCTTTTGTTTCTGGCTGTTACTGCTATGACCGGCGCATCCATTATCACGATGTTTGCCTACTTTAAAGTTTTGGGCAGAAAAAGAAATGAACTACCTAATTACGAAAAGCGCAAAGATACCTACAACGTTGATCCTGCCTTAGCCCACGGGCACCATGAGCCCCATGTGTGAGGGACTGCAACACTCCTCAAGGTTAATTTAATCCCTTACCTTCTAGTGTTGCTGCCTCCGCTGTCTCCCGAATTAACTCCTGAATAATGTCAAAGCCTGCTGCTTCTGACTGTCCCGCTATCAGTTGATCATCCTCAAACACTTCCTGTAGCTCGGGATCTGTACGTAATTCCTGAATCAATTCTTCCCACTGGCCTTGCTGCCCAATTCCTCGAGCCTGATCAGAGATTTCCTGCTTTTCTGCCAGTGTCAGTAGTTGTTTGCGCTGCTTACCTTTCTCTACAACCTCATCAATGGTGATCGGCATAGTGCCTCCAGATGATTGATGTTTAGATGATAATCGGGCCTCTCTATCTGGGTTCAATTGGCTTCAACTCCGGCCAGTCGCCTTTATTTTTGGGGATCAAACCCTCTTCGATTTCCAGAGTGTACCAAGGCAATCTACTGAAAAGGCTTTGACAAGTCTCCCCCAGCGGATTGTCGATGTTTTGTCGGTTTGTTTTATGAGTAAATGGTAGCCCAGCCCGCTCAACAACTCTCTCTGGGTCACCTATGAATTCTGGTAGTTCTCCTCGTGAACCATCCCAGCCCTCATAAAGATTCTGTCTGAAGGTAGTCTGGTCACGGTAGGTGGATCCAAATCATTATCCCAAGGTATTTTGCAAGCGTTTTCAAATAGAAGGAACTGAATTCCCTTGTAGCTAGGATGGTCAATTAGCAAGGTTGAGTGACAGCACTTTGCAACTAATCTTCTGGACCTGCCGCTTTCCCTCAGCATGACGACCATTAAATTCTCTTTACCACGATCTAGTTGGATGTCGTTGTCCCAATACCCACCATGCGGTATCGGAGGTACATCTTGGCCCTCCAACAGCACGGCACCACTTCATGTGCTGATAACAATCATTACAAGCACATTCCCTAGCCATTCTTACTCTGCCGTTGAAGACAGTGAAGGCAACCTCACCGCAAAAACATGTCACCTGCTTTGGATCAGAATTGCAGTCGTCATATAGTTCATCACTATCAAATGGCTTCGGATTAATCATGTTTTAGATCCTTTGATTGTATGTTTTGTGTTTCGAGTCCCAATCACATAAAATCCTCTGAACTATATCCTTGCTGCTTGTTTTTAGGGCCCTCAGTGATCTCCAGCCAGTTGTGCTTACTCTGGCACCAAATATTATTTAGATCTTCAATCCAATCTGTCTCATCAAAGTTTCCACCGGCCAATCCTCTTTTCCCTTCTAACACAGCCGGTTCCCAAACAAGAGTAGACCCACAGGTTTTACAAAAATGTATATCAATTGTGCGGCCTGAATCACAGGATCGAACAAAGGTAGTCAGGTCACCTGAGGTAATCGTTATGTCTTGCTCAGGAAAGTATAGGCAGATCGCAAAGGCAGAGCCTGTCATCAATTGACAATTTCTGCAGTGACAAGCATGAAGCATTTCTGGATCACCCTTTACTTCAAAGCGAACTGCACCACACAAACACCCACCTGTTCTCTTTTGCATGACTGAAACTCCTTTTCTAGCAGAGAATTCAAATATTAAATCCCAATGTTTGGGAATCAGGCAGACACTCTGCTGGCGAATAGTCCTTCAGATTGATGACAATTCAACTGGCCCAGTATGGATTAATCTTTCCACAGTGAGTGTTTAATAAGTCCACGATCACAAACTATTTTTTCAACAAGACCTTCGCTGAGATCATGAGGTAATGACAGGGTTTCTTGAGCCTGTTGAAAATGATCATCAACACCAGCCGTAGTTTCGTAGACTTCAGTCAACACAAATGTGATATTGCCGGTTTCCTCTCCATCTTCAATTTCTGGAGCACTGGACCAATTTAGAACATGTAGTGCTTTGTCACCTTCTCTGTAATGCGTCTCCTGCATCCATTTTGTGTGAACCGCAATGTTTTCTTCCATTTTTTGGGCGTATTCTGCTTTGTAAACCCACATTCTAGTTAGCTGTGTTTTGCCTGCGTACATAGTTTTAATCTTATTTAAGTAACTGAATTTAATACTATTAATAATATTACGGACCTGCAAAAATAGTTTTTCTAAACAATTCTTATCAATCAGATGGTAGTTAAAAGTCAAGAAAAAAGCCAATTTGACAGGCTATCCTCCTTTACTGACCAACAGTCTTAAGTCAGAGGCTTGAAGCTCACAGTGCTGTTGATAGCTCAAAGGTTTTTTTGTGTACTCCCTAGGAAATCAAGGCTAACCGCACAACATCACCAATCTGGATCTGCCCACCTTGGATTATCTTAGCGGTGATACCACCATGCCCACGCATGCTGTTGTAGCCTCCAGCCCCAAGATTCTCTTCCATTCTGCTGCAGGGAGCACAAATGCCTGTAGTTTCCAGCAGTACTTCTCCAACCTGAAATTGCTGATGCTTCAAGGCCAGCAGATTGATACCAGAAACAACGATGTTGCGTCTCAGCAACTCCGGTAGAATCTCGATCTTGCCTAAAATCCGAGCTACGACATCCATATGTTCCTGCTGAATCAGAGTGACTTGCCGTTTGCCAGTGGAGGATTTCTTAAAGTGATCGCCTTCCAGACCTGTCTCTGGATTAGCTTGGACTTCATTAACAGAATGCACCTCCAACAAGCGCTTGGGTCGAATGCCAATCCATTCGACCTTGCCTTGTTGTGGGATGCTGCGCAGGAACTGCCTCTCAAGGGTTTCGTTGTAGCTCATGGTTCAACTCAAGTAGTACAGCTATGGCTTCTTGCCGTTGAGTAGGTTAGCTATTCTCTGCATTGCTGCTGCCTGATCTTTGATCTTTTGAGATTCTTCTTTTTCTGCAGGCTCAGATTCATCAACAATCGGCTCTGCAGTACCAATTCTGGTAACGGTGGGACTGGGCCTGCGTAGTCTTTTTGTTTTCATCATCCAGCCTTTCCATGTTTGATAGACGTTGTGCCTCAGCTTACGCACAAAATCATATTCCGGTTCTGCCTCCCAAATCTGGAGAGAATTACGATCCTATTCCGCTATGCTTAAATAGAATTTCTTGCGTCAATTTTTCCCATGACCTCCTCTCCTTGTTGGCTTGTTCAAGCCCTTCAACCTCTTTAATCAATATCGGATTTAGCCCAGCGGTCAAGATCCCCACTTTGGGCTCCAGACGAGGAATTCCCTCATACATTTTGCGGAGCTTTTTCTGTCTCTCCACGGCTTTTTGATAAGTCTCGGGGCTAAACCTCATCACTCTCCTATATGAATAGATAGTTTTCTTCATTTTGCTGCTGACAAATCACGAACTATATTCCCAACAGAAAGGCCACCAAGTTCCACAGCGCTGACAGTCAATAAAATTGTAGCTGTGGCCCATATCAAGGGTGCGGGACTCCCAGATTTTCTAGCTTACCCTCTCACACTCTCCAGCTTTAACGCAATCCCCCATCTTCATCAAAACGATATGGCACGATTGAATTAGTATCACTCAAGTGCAGCACCCCAACAAGTTTCTGCTGGATCTTAGGGAATATCTTGGCTCCCTGATCACTAGTCAGCACGTAGAAGATGATTGCCGCAGCAACTGCACCCAAGCCAATTCCAAGCCCCCAGCTACTGCTACTTTTGGAAGCGTACTCCATCGGCTGCGCTCCTGAAGCGGCAGGCGCTGGAGTGCTGATATCAACGGAATCTTGGACATCCGCTGCTGCAGAATCGACATCAAACTTAGACGGCTTGGGAGTTTCTAATAACTGCTGGCGGAGATGCTGATTGTCTTGCTGAAGAAACATCAGCATTTTCTGGTAATTCTCTCGCTCCTTGACCACCTCTGCCTTTTCCTTGCGGTGGTCATCCCTCTCTTCAGAAAGCATCGTCTTCAGGTGAGTAATTTCTGTATTGAGAGCTTCAATTAGCCTCAAATCACTACTATATGACTTGTCTGAAGTGTCTGTTTGTCTGTCTGCTGTCTGTCTGTTGTCTGTCTGCTGTCTGTCTGCACCAGACGTCTGCCAGACAGATTCCATACATACAGATCCCAGACATTCTAATTCTTCCTGAGTAATGAAAGAACGCCTACCTTGCCGAACTGGCTTAATTCCTGACTTCTTGCAACGGGCATAGAAGCTAGCTCGGTTGACATTCAAAGCTGCCATTGCATCCTGCACCGATATGACATTTTCCATAAGACATCCTGTCTGTTGAAGTGTCTGTTAACTGTCTGTCTGCCAGATGTCCGCCATACATCTGCCATACATATAAACAGACATACAACCGGACACTTGCCATACATTTGCTGCAGCAGTTGTTCCAATTGGAGGCTTCTTTAGAGAGACAAAAACTGACACCAGAGAACCGTTGTGACAGGTCTTTTTTGTGGTTGCTGGAAATGGAGCAGAGATTCAAAAACGTGGAAGCTTTGGGGTAACTACTGGGATATAGCAGTGTAGCGGATATCAGCACCTATTTAGGCAGTGAGAAGGCCAAATCTATATTGACTGCTGTAATTTAGGCAGTTGATTCTGTGTTAATGGCGATTGTATAGCTTCTTGTTCCTTCATTCTCGGCAACACTGATTGAACTATAAGATAGTGTGTACCCCTGAGTAACTGCCGTAGGTGCAGGCATGGGTGCTGTTGAGCCTGTTTCGGTAGTGACTTCTGCATCACAGTCACCACCCATTGTAAATTCTCCTCTACAGAAATTAGATCCATTTAATTACATTAATAAGACAAAAAAATCTAAAGAGGTTTGATAAAAGTCCACATGTTATTCCTTATATTCTAGTTAGAATGTTTTCTAATCGTCTGACGAGCTTTCTTAATGAGCTTCTTTCCGTCAATGCCTAGAAAACTGACTTGCTTCAGCCAGCGATCTTCAACAGGTTTCAGAACTTCTTTAAATCTTTGAAATTGTGCTTCTGTCAGTTCGACATCTTTACTCTTGAACTTGCTTAGTCGTTGGGCTCCATCTAAATCATCATTTGACCATTGCTGACCAACCTTCTTAAGAAAATCTATCCCACTAGCTTTTCTAAAAGCTTGCTGAACATCCTCATCAAAACTCTCCCAACGTGCTTTATTCATCGAGACCTGAAACACAGTGTTAGCGAATCTTTCTCTGTTTGGCCCTTGAGTAAAATGTGAGATATGTCTTTCTAGTCCAAGTTCTTTCACTACGTCCATTGGGAGCATCAGCGTGTCAGCAATATTGCGCTGAAGGACTTGAGGAATTCTCGGCACAGGCACTTTGATCGCAGTCCCTTTTAGTTCTTCTACCGCCCACTCCATTGTTCTCACAGGAACACGAATCTTTCTGCGCATGAGATCCTGTGGGGCAAGGGGGGCATACCCCTTGGTCAGCAGGGCATGTCCTTGAGTGACATGTAGAAACATTACCTCCACTCCCTGCTCTTCATAATCCTGCTTGAGGTCGCTCTCATACATTTCACGCATTGCCAGATTCGTAGCCACAGGATCATTAGTATGTACAAATGGAAGCTCAAAAACCTCAGAGCGGATAAAGGTGGCTCCACTGTAGCCATTAACTGTCCAGACGAGATCCACTTTCCCTTCACTGACTTGCTTGATCAGATCTTTTGGCCTACCGCCCAATCCCATCTTTGGGGAAATGACAATTTTGACCTTACCTTCAGACAGTCGCTCTACTTCTTTAGCCCAAGGAACTAGCATGTTCTTATGAGGTGAATGGGTCTTAGGGACAAAGTGATGAAGAACAAGTGTTGTTTTAGCTCCTGCTTGAAAAGGAAGAAGCAGTGCTATGAAGATAAATAGAGATAGATAGGTTCTAATTTTTTTCATTTTAAACACCTAATTCTTCTATGATTTTAGGGGAGGTTGCGTGTTCACTGCCGGAACAAATCGAATTACTATTTTGTAGATACTTTGGGGCATGACTCTTTTAATCAATGAGCATGTATTTGGCCCAGTCAGCAGGAATCAGCCAGTGGGGTGTTGCAGGACTGAGTGGGCTGACTCCAATTATAGAGATTTGTCCATCTCAGAAAATGTGATTTGTACACCATCTTCCTCTAGCAAAGGCAGAAACCGAGCATTCCAACCGTTTTCATCTCTTACTGTTTTAGCCATTGCAAAGTAGACATCCCATTCTTCCTTAGAACTCCAAAATCCAGTCTACAATATGTGATTAGGATTCTCATGTGAAATAGATCTTTCCCAGCGTTCACAACCTTTTTGTGAAGCTGTAAAAGCATTGCCATGAGGCTCATCAAGGACTTTCATGAATTGATTAAGATTACCATCTTTTACCTTTGCCGTGATCCAAACCATCATTGCCATGTCGACACCTGCTAAAGTGAGGGAAAAGGGGAATTCAGACTTACTAACTAATAGATATATAATAATCAAGTATTGATCGAACTCAGTGGTAATGCTGGTCTAAATGTATAATTTCCATAAAAGCCATTCAGAGACTGTAGAGAGCCACTGGTAAGGCTGTCAGGAACTGCGGAAGACGATGCCAGTGGTAGACAGATTGAACTACACTACTTGGAGGGAATTGTTCTAATCACTTTAGCTGGATTGCCTGCAACGACAACTCTTTCCGGTACCGACTTCGTCACGACACTTCCTGCTCCTACTGTCGATCCGGAGCCAATGGTTACACCACCCAAGATGATTGCTCCTGCACCAATCCACACGTCATCCATTACACAGATGGGTTTGTTGATACAGCAACCAACCTCTTCACCATTTTTGTTCAAAATCCATCTCTTCTCAGGCTCAACTGGATGTCCAGCAGTCAAAAACATAGATCTTGGTCCAACCGCAATCCGGTTACCAAATTTTATTTCGGCTCCATCCAGCATAATGCAGCCAAAATTTATGAAAACACTTTTTCCGAAACTGAGATGACAACCGAATTCCCATGTGACTGGAGAACATACCATTGCCGTTAAACATTCTTTGGAGATTGACTTCAAGCAAGCCAATTTTTCTTCATAGTTTGAGTTTGGAATGGCATTATATTTTTCTAAGTCAATTCTAGCTTGTTCTTGTAACTCCATCATACGCTGATCCGCAACCCAGTATTCCCCCGCAAGCATTTTATTGTACTCGTTCATGGAATCTTCTCCGCAAAATATCAGTTGCTTAGTCAACCATTGTACAAATTCTGCAAACCACTAAGCCTCTCCTTTCACTTGAAAGAGGTTAGTGACTGCCCAGCTTTATCAGTCCCAAAGGCTCTGAATGATTTTCTGAAAGCTGTGGGTTTGAATTTCTCCTCCAACTTCTTTAAGCAAATCTTCCAAAATCTGATGATGCTCCTTAGATTCAATCCAGTGATGGTGTAGTCCATCATCAGTTTCATAGATTTCAACCAGTGTCATCACTACTCTCCCAGTTTTCTCAGGCGTCTTTCCATCAAGAAATGAGGAACTTTCTTTCCATTCAGGGCCAGATGAGATGAAGTATTGAATCAGCTTCAACGGGCCTTCTCGATAACTCTTTTCCTGCATAAATTCAAGGTGACCATTGGCAACATCCATCAGTTCTGCTGCGACTTCTTCACTTGGTAAAATGACGGTCATGGTAGTTAAGGTCTTACCCTTCAGCGCATTTGCCATAGTTTTTCCCCCTTATACTAGTATCCGTAATCTGATTTCTGCGATGGTGTATCCCGACACCTGTTTGACTCCCATGATTATTCCCACAAACTTTGGATGATTTTCATTTGATTAAATTGATGAATTTCGATCTTGTAAATATCAAGGGTCTGCTTAATTTCCTCCTGAAACTCCTCTGCTTCCATCCAATGATGTTGAAGTCCTTCTAAACTCTCATAAATTTCGAATAGATGAAAAACTCTTCTCCCTGTTGTTCCGGGAGTTTCAGTAGTGTGCCACTGTGACTGATCATTCCATTCTGGACCTTCAGATATAGAATAATGAATTAGTTTTAGGGGACCATCTTGGTAGCTTTTTGTCTTCATAAACTCCATGTGCCCTTCGATTAAAATTCTCAGTGCATCGGTAGCCCTTTCGTCAGGAGCAATCATAATTATAGATACTGAGAAATTTCCTCTGAGTGCATTTGCCATAGCGCATTCTCCTTATGCTGGAATTCTTGTTTTGATTTCACTCACTATAAACCCAATCAGCGCTGGGCCAGATAGCTTCTGGCCTTCAGCGTCCCAAAGTATTGATTCCAAAGTATCCGGACTTCGCTCAATGAGGCTGTGAATGTTGTCTACCAAATACCACATTGATCTTGGTTTCGCCCCCTATCTTCGCATCCAGAAAGCAAAAGCTCCTTTGTTAGCCAAGAAGAGGTAATCATTTGGCTATTCTGAATCGCATTAATTCTTGCCCAAAAATTTCCAACTAAAGCTTGTCAGCAGGTCCTTAACTTGACTTCAATTGTTGAATAAAATAATTTCGTTTTTACCTCCCATCCTATTGGATGGGTTTTTAACCAATCAGAGGAGTCAGAAATGTCGAAATATATTGAACGATTTACGATGACGGTCTCAACTGGCAACTGGGAAAAGTTGATGGAAATTGAAAAAAATTCACTTTTTGTGAAGACAATTTAGGTGGCATCCCCAGAAAAAAATGGCTCCAACCATTTAGCTCCCCTCACACTCTGAATAGCGTTCAATGGGAGAGAGAGTGGAATAGCTTAGCTGAGATGGAGGAGGCAGGTGAAAAAATGAAGAACAGTTCAGAACACCAAGAAATTATAAATGCGTTCATGTCTTCTGGAGTTGCTAATTCTTTCCATCGGGAATTGCTGCAGATTCAAAATCCGCTAAGTTAGTCAGCAACACCTCGCATCACCTTGAGCAAATTCTCCGTGATGCGACTTTCAACTCTGCAGAAATTCTTTAACGTACCAAAGCCCACCATAGAATCTTGAGAAGGTGGATGAGTCCCTAGGTGATCATTCCCATAGGCTCTTAATTACCTTCATTTGATTGTTGACTACCAGTTTTATTTGATGAGCTGCGCACAATTCACTCATGATTGGGAAAACTCTGCGGATTCAATCCAATGATGATGTAGTCCTTCTTCAGATTCATAAATCTCATACAAATGAAAGACTGTTCTACCAGTAGTTGCAGGGAATTTCCCTTGCCCCAAAGCGCTGTTATCTTGCTCATATTCAGGACTCTCTGAAATCGAATAGTGGACCATGCTCAAAGGCCCGTCCTGATAGCTCATCTCTTCCATGAATTCTCTGTGTCCCACAAAGAAATCTCTCAACGCTTCCGCAGCAATGTCATTTGGTGCTAACCAAGTAATGGAAACAGAGACTTTTCCAATTAGTGCATTTGCCATAGCGTATTCTCCTCAAACTGTTATTCATGATTTGATTTGTGTGATGGTATAGCCCACCAACTGCTTGCCCATTCGTTT
>JACLAC010004425.1_pt1 | contig 14403 bp, 5 predicted proteins | sample 8027881 | NCBI WGS metagenome assembly JACLAC01 (sample SAMN15725517, study PRJNA655200) | protist metagenome | isolation source: fluorescence activated cell sorting (FACS) single amplified genomes of... | place: Spain: Blaines Bay Microbial Observatory, Mediterranean Sea | collected 2016-01-19 | reverse complement strand
ACAAAAGGATCGGATAACGAAGACTTCAAAAAATGAATGCCCTGGGAAGTTTCGCTTATTAAAAGGCTTCGCTGACACCCGACAAGTAAGAAAGACAGTGGGTTTCCGCCACACAAATTTCTATTTTTCATGTTTTGGCCGCACTTTTTCCCCCTCAGGGCAGGTGCTAGTGAAAACCCTTTACTTTGTCCCGATAGCCAAACTATTTTTGCAAAGTTAAATAGTGAACCTTTAAAAACCTTGGTTTTATTTCTGCAAATACAAGAACTATTTTCTTTGGATCCGTTTTGTGCGCTTTTTGGAGCTTTTTGTTGAAGTAAACAAGCAGATTAGCTTTCGTTGGTTCCTTTGGTGTTGCAAGTATTGCTCGTTCCGCTCTCAGAGTATCCTTCTTGCGGTTGCTTTGCAGAATTAGTGTAGGTTTCTGAATACGCCATGTATGCTCTGAAAGCGAAGAAAGTAGACGACGAGGACCGTTGGTACTGTCACTGCTGCCTGCAGAGTAATACGAATCTCACAGAAACTTGCAAGACATGTGGCAGACACGAAAGCTATGCAGAAGAAGGCTATAAGCTGCCCCTGCATGGGCAAGGTGGGAAAATCTTTCGTCCTTCGCAAATCATTCATGTTCTAACAGATGTGAACGAAGTGGATGAGGCACAATGGACACCACTGCACAGTGCCTGTGTGAATAACAATGTACCTACCGTCAGAAAGCTGCTGGAACTGTCATGTGAAATCAATGCTACAAACGACAAAGGTCAAACTGCTTTGCATCTAGCAATCTACGCAGGCTCTGTAGAAATCGTGAAGATGCTCTTGGCCTCTCCCCTCTGTGCCGACGTTAATGTGTACACAGAGAATGAATTGGACGGGCCTCTGCACATGGCATGTGAAGCAGGCTACAGATCTATAGCGTATGCACTGATAGAAGCTGGAGCAGACGTATCCAAAGCTAACAAAATGGAGAGAACTCCGTTGCACTTAGCAGCACTCTGTGGTAGAGCTGACATTGGCTCCATGCTACTACGCGCCGGAGCTGATGCGCGAGCTGTTGATATTCATGGCTGGAACAGTCGGCAACTCGCTGAGCTTAGAGGTCATAGAGAGTTTCAAGAACTTATTGTTCGAGCGACTATGACTGAGAAAATGGCTGTCATTAAAGAAATGCCCCCTGCGGAGTGGCACTGCGAGCTCTGGAATGAGGTCACCAATGCTCATCAAAAGAGCCTCATCGCAGAGGCGAAAGAGAAGGAAGTGTGGGATCGAACTGTCATGGAAGTCAATGTGGCAAGGCAACGTGCTATTGACGAAAGAGCTGGTGCGGCTGAAGTGCAACGCTTGAAAAATCTGGAAGTTAGAAAAGCCGAGAGGGAAGCGAGAGAGAAAGCACGCGAGGAGCTGGCGGCACAAATTCTCAGTGGCAATTCGAGCTTACATGAACAGCAAGCTATCGAAGCTGAACAAGAAAAGAAAAGGGCGTTAAAGACTGGTAGAGCAAAACCGCCACCTGGATTGCTTGGGTTGGACAAGTGGGGTAATAAAGTCGATCGTAAGTAGAGTGAAGGAAAATACCAAAAACTATTTTATTATTTGTAAACGAAATGAACAAGCTGCTCAGACTCTATTCCCCCATGAGAGGATGCCTGTAGGAATCTATATTACGAACGATGAACACAATTAATACATCGTTGACTGACGCATAATGTACATGAATTCGTCACTCGATATTTCGCCGTCTTGATCACGGTCAAATTCATCTATCATCGCCTGCAATTCTTCCTCGCTCAAATTCTCCCCTAACTCTCTCGCCACGCGTTTCATATTTTTTAATGTTATTTTGCCTGTGTGGTCTTCATCGAAAAGTCCAAAGGCTTTCTTAATTTCCTCTTCGGGATCCCTCTCTGCATATTTGTCAACCATAATTTCAAGGAACTGCTCGTAATCAACAGTACCTGCATTTGTAGGATCCACCTCGTGAACCATTTTAATAATATCAGGCTTCTTTACTTCAAAACCCAAGGCGCGCATCAACACCTTGAGCTCATGCAAGTCGATTGCACCAGTCTTGTCTGCATCAAACAACTCAAAAGCCTCACGAAGCTCCTGCTTCTGCGCAGTGTATTGGGGCCACTCAGGCAAGTGCTTGCCACCAACGTGATGCTCATTAGGGTTGCCGGACTCGCTCATGAGAAAATTTCCCCAGTAAGAGGCCATGATGTCCGCCATCTTGCGGTCTTTGACGTTCAGAAAGACATTCTCCAAGTGCATGACGTAGGGTAACTCGGATCCGTGAATGACAAGGCCGTCGTGCTCCGTAGCGTACTTGGACTCGTGCTGGAAGAAGTACTGGAACACTGGCTGTTTCTCGTGCAGCTTGGAGCTTGCATAGTTGGCAGGGCAAGACATGGCGTCATCTCCAAGAGAGCGCAGGCCAGCATACCAATACGTCGTCTGGTCGTTTATGGTAGGATAAGTTTTCCCATCCAAGTACAAGTTTGCCAACGTTTGCTGGCCTGCTTCGTCGACGCCATAAAGCGCCCAGTAAGCTTGAAGCTCCTCGAAGGTAGCGGTCTCTGGCAAGTCACAGAACATCGATCCCTCATCTCTGTTAGTTCCGAACATCACAGGCACAGGATTAACATCTCCATCTGCAGCCGCGACCCAAGAATGAGTTGTGGCCTCGACACCGTCCACCGTGGGCCCGAAAATGTAGGTATCAACGTTGATAGCAGGCAGAGCCTTGAAAGCAGCCCACACAGCGTCAACACTAAGTGCCTGCAAGCAAGCAATGTCTTCAGCGCCGCACCCAGCTGCCTCCGTGAAGGAGTCGTAAGAAGCTTGGGCATGAGCCATGGGTTGCATATTCCACTGCGAGAAGGCTCCAGATTCGAGAACAACACGGGAATACAGACCAAAAGACTTCTTCATCGTAAGGTGCATCGTCATGGAGCCGGCTCCAGCCGACTCTCCGAAAATCATTACACGATCCTTGTCTCCACCGAATGCAGCGATGTTGTCCTGTACCCATTGGAACGCGAGACGCTGGTCCTGGATACCCATGTTTCCTGTGGAGCCATCTTTGGCATCCAGAGCGCGCAGCGCCTCGCCTCCGAGGAATCCCAACGCAGCGAGACGGTAGTTGATAGTCACGAGAATGCCCTTACCATCCCAGAAATTCACTAGGGGACCACCGGGGTAAAGGTTACCACTTCCACTCATGTAGGAGCCACCGTGTACGAAGATGGCCACAGGAAGAAGATCTCCAGACGAGATGGCCTGCTCTGTGGCATTATGACCCATGAAGATGTTCAAGAAGAGACAATCCTCACTGCATCCCGTGTTTCCACAAGAGCTCTGAGGACACACGCTCGCCAGCTTGGTAGCATCCTCCGGAGCATCAGCAGCAGCATCAGCCGCATACATCAGAGGGGGCGCCCAACGTAACTTGCCTACCGGGGCTTGCCCGTAGCGAATCCCTCTGCACGAGTCTCCGTCGTGCTCAGACTTGCACTGATATTGCACACCATTCTTCAGCTGAATCAAAGGTCCTTCCGAGGCCTCCACGGCTGCCAACACGACAGCCACTGCAAATAGCGCGAGCATCAATGATTGCATCATTCCTTTCTTAGAGACAGGAAGAGTGAGTTTAGGAGAGGATGGAGAAAATCAGAAAATCAGCAGTCAGTCAAGTCACATGATTCAACGTTAGAGACCTTAATTAAAGGAATTTAACAAGGATGCGGGTTTGGGCGTGATTAAATTCCTCCATCTAGGCGCCAGGTTGGCTTCAAAATTTCCATACGACTCATTCGCACTCACAAAACACGATGATCTCGGAGTCTCTTGCTGCCAGCTCTAGACGAGGCTCGCGTAAAGCCGAGAAGGCTGCGGAGAAGGCCAAGCGCCTGGAGGAGCAGGTCAAGCTCTTTCAGACTCTTGAGCAGAAACATCGCCTGATCTTCCTTGTTGATCAGCGCCAGCAAGTGCTGACGTATCTTCAGCAGCTGCATGCCAATGGTGGTCTCTGGATGGATTCTGTGCATATTTCGCAGCTCGATCTCAAGCGTCACGCCTTGCGCTCCATAAGTGCTAATAAGGTGCTCTCCTTCTATTACCTCAGCCTGAGTCTCACCAACCTGTCCGAATCTGTGGCCAGCAGTAATATCGGCACCTATTTGCAGCGTCTTTTGCAATTGCTTGAAGAGTTCGAGTACTGCTTCGCAGGTGCAGCCATGCGTGGTGTAAAGCTTGTCATGGCGAAGCAAACCAATTGCGTGCATCCCTCTTCTGGTGAAAGCGGCTCCAGGGGGCTGGAGGCTGTGTTCTACACCTCTTCGTCACTATCACCACCACAGGCACACAAAGCACCCCTGAGTGGTGCCAGCTCCAGCAGCAGCAATAGCAATAGAACAGGTATCACCTCTACTGATGCGGGCGTCGAGGAGATTCGTGCTGCTTACGCAGCAGACGTTGGCACCAATGCGCAGACCACGCCCCTGCGAGCCTCTCTCTTCAAGTTCAACGGGGTGGTGGCTTATGAACATCTGCTCACCCCGCACGTGCCTCACGAGCTATGCTATGCGGCTTGCTTGAGTGGCCTGTGTAACGCGCTGGTGATCGTCTACAGCATCCTCGCAGACGACGAGAGAGTGTGGAGGAGCACGCAGCTCTTCCACAGCGTAGCGAAGATGGACCGGCGCGTGCGGGAGATCGTCCTGGAGCCTGTGATCAAGGAGTGCGGCGACATTGCCGAGGGCCACGCTCTGGCTGCTTTCGAGGCGGTGCGGGCTGGAATCCCGTCGTGAAAAGAGTAGTCTAACAAGTTAATGAGTAGAATAGTAGAGTGCCGGGGGCCGGGGGGTAGGTTCCATTTTTAAGGCAATTCCACTTAACCTACTATACGAGAGAGGGTTGTTGGATTTGTTATTTGTTGGATGTTGGATGTGATGACGTTGCGTAATGTATGATCTTTGTTCGTGTTTATCTGTGTTACTTTTAAGTATATTACGGTATAGGTGTGAACAAACCAGCACAGCAACAGTTAAGACTTGAAACTTTCTTGGGTGGTGGCCTTTGGTGGAATTAAATATATCAGATATGGTCACAGTACATCCTGACAGCATAGCATAGTAGCTTTAGCGTAGCAGCAGCAGCAGATTGAAGAAGAGACGGCGTTCCAAATCGAATCGGGGTCAGCGGTGGGCACTTTTAACCCCCACCAACACATTCTGTTGAGGAACAACAATGGGAAGAGAAACTATTGTGCACAACCCCCCATTTTTTTTATTAAATATGGTGGTCATATAAACTGAAATTGATTTAAAAGAACGTGAGCTTTTGAGCTAGTACAGGTCATGTCGTTTGATGCGCAGCTCAAGTACTCTGCGCGTCTGCAGAAGAAGCGCAAGATCAATGCAAAGCAATTGCCCATGCAAGCAGAGGTGGACATCAGCATCTCCTCGGAGATGGAGCAGTGGTTGAGCTCAGCTATGGAGAGCTCTGAAGAAGGGTACCTGTCAGATCAAGTGGGCAACCCTCTCTCCAAGCCTCTGGATGCCATGTCCCTGTACACTCCGTTGGGTGCTATTGCTGCATCGCAGCATGCTGCTGTGAAACCTATGGAGTCCATCAACGAGCGTGAAGATCGGGAGTTTCGAGAAAGGAAGTCGCGTCGACTAGGGAACAACACCACCACCAACACTTTCAACAACACCGACAGCATCGACATGGGTCACAGCTATCCTGCTGTACCACCTGTGACTGTCAGTGACGATGAAGGAGACGACAGGGTTATGGAGCTCTCGCGAGCAGGGCGCGTAGAGACCAGCTCCTTGAACACAGGCTTCAATACCACGACGCCCTCGGTGGATGAGTCCATATCGTCTCACTCCACGACTTGGTCTACACAGAGTGCAGTAGAAAACCGTCCAAAGCCCATGCTTGTGAACGACGCCATGAAACGCCTGGAAGTGCTGTGGCTGAAGCGGAGGGCGAAGATCGAGATGGACGAAGGGGACCACACCAAAGCCATGGAGACGCTCAACGACGCGCTCGGAGTGCATTTGGGGGACACAGGGGACTACACCACATCGGATCTCGGCTCGCACAGCCACAAGAGACCAGAAGGCTTGTTGAACTACATTGCAGACACATATTTCGATTTCGACAAAACTGCACATATTGATGCAGGTAGAATTCAGCGATGTTTCTTGAAGTGGCTCCGGCGGCGCTCTAATAAAGTCCTCAATTTACAGAGGTTTTATCGTGGGTACAGGGTTCGTTTGGGAGCATTTCGTGAGACAACGATGCGTAAGCACACTGCACAGATTATTCAACGTGCTTTTCGCAGGTATTTAGGCAACTTATGCTTTCAGGCGACCCGGATCAAGCGATGGTACATTACCATCAAGTTGAAAGAGGAATTCCGTGAGAAGTTGTATTATCATCGCAATGCGTACCGCATCCAGCGCTTGTATAGAGGGTATGGAAGCCGGATGATTGCTGCAATGAAAAGGAAAGAGCTAGATAGCACTTCTTTGATTCAGCGCCAGGGTAGGGCATGGAGGATAAGACAACAGCGAACGCAAGCTCTAGTACTGATTCACAAGCGTTTCCATGAGAACGCCAGAATCATACAATGCGCAATGCGTCGTGTCATTTCTATTAAGCGCTCTCAGATACAGATTCTCACGGAAATGGTTCGAGAAGAAGAGCGGCAGGAACGCGAGACAGGTGTCGTTGACGAAGCTATTGCTATTCAGCTGAAGAAAGTGGGTTTGTACATGAAGACTGACACTGGCAAATTGCATATGAAATTCACAAAAAACCGCATCCGCACGAAGGATAAGGCCTACAAAAAGACCAAATCTGCCCTGACGGACGAAGAAGTGATGGCTCATGATGCTATGGTGTCCTTCGAGTTATTTGATACAGATGGTAGTGGGCTTATTGATGAGATAGAGCTGGCGCAAATGCTGAAGCAGCTCGCGATACCAATGGACCCAGAGGGAGTCAAAGCACTCGCTGGCGAAATCGATGCTGATGGTAGTGGCGATATCGACTTTGGTGAATTCATGGATTGGTACACTCGAGGAGGTAGCCAAAATGCAGAAGCAGAGCAATCATTGGAGGACAAAATGTTCAAACAAATTCTGAAAGCGAGGACAATGATCATGGAAATCACGGGTGTCATCCTTCAAAAGAGAACGGAGCGTGACATGCTGCGACAGGCAACGACTTGGCAATCAAAAGATATTGCGGCAACATTTCGTAATACTCATGCGCCTAAATTCCAATGTTGTCAATGCATGGAGCCATTTGTTTTCTTCGCTGATTACCAAGAGCATTTCGATAAGAAAGGGCGATGTGCGGCAACAAAACAGAGGGCAGTGTTCTTCGAAAAGTTTTGGATACATCAAGATTGGAATTACCAACGACAGATAGAAAAGGAGATAAGGCGATTGAATGACGAATTGCCCAACATCAATTACCAGTCGTTAGTTGCAACATTCCATGATATATCCTTGCAGGAGAATATAGGAGTGCGTGGGCTAACGGTCAACTACGTTCGAAAGGCACAAATAATGTACATGAATAAATTTGCTGAGGCTGAGGAAAATGCTGGTAGTGGCAAATCAATGGCTGAAGAAATTATGGCTGTAGTAAAAATATGCGGTGATGACCATTTGAACCCACTTGTAGCCATGACTGTAGCAGAATGCATTGGTGCAAAGATTCCAATGGAATGGATTGCTGAAGACGAGTGGGAAATGGATGTTTTCTCTGACTGGGTTGAGGAGATTGTCGACAAGGATATTGCCTTGCGGTCACCACCTTCTTACAAGAAGTGTTTCAACCAAGAAAAGGAAAAGCTTAAACAAGATACATGGCTTTTAGGTACAATTTATGTCCGCATTGTCCGCTTACTACAGGTTGCCGCAGAGTCTTCTCTTATTGCTATCATGGAATGCCGTTCTCGTAGACCAAGAGAAATGACTATTCCAGACTCAGTGCTTATAGCGAAAGGCTTTGACCATCTCACTAAAGCGAATTATGAGAAAGCAAAGAGAAATATTGTTGATAAACTGCAAATTGCTAATGATGCCTTTGAAAAGCTATGCACCATCTATGCACCAACTTCTTGTGAGTCCTTGCTTAAGAGGACTACTGGAAAGATCCCTGTTGGGCCAGATGGTAAGCTCAGTGAGGAAGATCTCCGTAAGATTTTGATTAATGACGTGCATATTCGTGCGATGGCATCTTTCAAAGGGCGTACAAATTCCAGCGTTGGCCGCACACAAGTACGACGGTTAGCAAGTGAGTTGTGGGCAACGCGGTACTACCATCAGAAGAATGGTCAAGCTATTGGGAAGAAACAAGGTAAGGTATGTGGCACGGCTTCATCCGCTCGTAAAGCTGGCAATACTCTTTACTTGTATGAGCGCTACGCATCGGCCGCCACTGGAGACGGTATAGACATGTGGGATATGGACCTCGTGCAGAGAGCTATGTCCATATACATCAGTGAGGCGCAATGGCCCGAGGTTCGAACTGCCCTTGATCCCAAGCGAACTGGTTATATCGCATTTGATCTCTTGTTCAAATGGATTATGGAAAACCAGCATCGTAAATATATCTCTTGGACTCAAGGTGCTTATAATGCGACAGAGTATGTCATTTGGCAAATCATTGACAGCATCTACTTATTGCACGCTGAACAGAATTTACTCTCAAACATCAGAAAAATTTCTCGTTTGGAGTTGGATTATCGCAGAAAGAGCATTGAAGCACTGATTTTACAAGCAAACCTGCCAGAAGACGAGGTGAACGAAGAAAAGCCATTGACTAGCTCTGAAGAACTTGCTAAGAAGAAAGCAGAGGAAGATTCCGATGATGATGATGACGATGATGACAATGATGATGACGAAGAGGAAAAAGCAAAGAAAACCGCAGCAAATAATAGACCAGATGCAGAGGTCGAGAAAGACAAACAAAGAATTGCTGAACTTCAACTAGAAACATTGCATCTCAATGAAAAAATTGTCAAGATAAAAAATGCTGACGATGAAGGAGAATCTCTGTTATTATTTCGTCTTGCAGAACAAGAAGCAGAAAACAAGTGCGTACGAGAGTTTTACTCACGCCAAGGTATTTACAATATCCTCACCGAAATGCTCATAATGAAATCTGCGAATCAAATCATTGAAGCATATGGCTTTTGCATATCTCCATTCTCAAGATACCCCTGGACTTCCAGAATTTTCGGTGCGAAGGTACCCAAAATTAAGAAAGCTGACCAGCAACTTCGACACGAAATTAAGCAGAAGAACAGCAAGAGTACTAATAGTAGTGCCGATGCTGATGATGCCAATGATGATGAAGAGGTAGATATCTTTGATCCTACTTATGAAACTGGTTGGGCTCTGGCTCTTGCAGTACTTGTTTATGCTTACGACACAGATTGTTCTGGTACCTTTGATGAAGGAGAGGTGCGTCTCTTATTGAGTAATGCTTTGTGTGGAATGAATGAAAGGGAAATTTTATTCAAGTTTCCAGAAGTAAAAGATGATTCTGCTACGTTGCATACCATGGTAAACTACCTCGCACCAAAAGTGTTTTGGGGTCGTGGTTTACTGGCTCGTTTGGGATTTGCAGGTTCCACTTTTATTTTGACGAAACCTAGCATTAAAGCTGCCACAAGTATGCTTGTTTCACTCAATAGACAATTTGCTAGAGCCAAAGCAGAAGAGGCTGCAGAATTAGCAAGAACTGGCCATTTAAAGGAAGAAGAAGAAGCTAAAAATGACGATGCACTAATGATGCGAGCGCAAATGCTGGCCATGCGACAAGTTATTTTGTACCTTCGAACAATCCAAGGCAGGTTCAAGTATCGTGCAACGAAAAAACAAGTAAAATATTGGTGGTCTCAAGATTGTTGGAAATCAGGGTTTTCAAGAGAAGGCCTAATGAAGTATGCTATTTCTATCCATTCTGATTATAAAGGGGTACTTATCACCGAGTTGCCACATTTGCTAAGATACTGTGTTATCTTTATGAGGTTTTATACTACATCATATGTTTCAGAAATAGCAAAGATGATGGAGGAAGTGCGTACTAGAGATGATGTGTACTGGCTTTCACTAGAGGATACTTTGTCGTTGCTCGATAAGGCATTATCACCTACATCTTCTTACTTTTCCGCAATTCGACAGAAGCCGCAAGTGCTTTTCCGGCGGTTTTACTGCATGGACAGAGACACAAAGTGCAACATGTATGCAAAAGCTCGGCAACAAGCTGTGCTTATTGCATTGCAGTTCGAAGGAATTTTTGTTGCAGATACCAATTATAGGTGCAGTGTTCTTGGCCTTCATGATGTCATGCATGATATATCAAAACAAGCGAATTGGGGTATTCTGCGTAAGAAGGTAAAAGATCCTGAGAATCCTCTGGATTGGAAGAATGTGCCCAGAGAAGCTACTATGTTCTTGCTTTTATCAAGGGGCTATGAAATGGAGGATTTAGTCAAGGGAGATGTTCCTCAATGGGCAGAAGTGGAGCATACTGATGGTGGTATTGCAGCTGATGTCGTGAATGTGCGGGATTGTTTGGAGCAGGTAAACGTGGAAGTTAAGAAGACATTTCGCTCCGGTGGGTTTATTGGCACTTTTACTGGGTATGCACAAGCAGCCAAACGTTGGGTGAATTTTGCAACACAGAGAACTGGTGGACTGGTCCATTATTGGAACTACTTCCGTGTCGGTAAAGCCATCATGACGGAAGGCAAAGAGGTGAACAAACAGGGTGCCAAGTATCTCCGTGAACTTATCACAGGGCAGAGCCATTGCGTAGTAGAAAACGAGGAGTAGGAAGAGTCAAAGCTTACCCTCACAGAGTATTTGTATTTTGAAATGTAAATCGTATTGAAACTGTATTAAATCAGATTGACACGTACTCCCTCCTCCCTAATACTAATAATCGGTTAACCTAATTTACAAAACATACCCCTCCCTCCTCCCTCCTTCGTAATAATAATAATAATAATAATAATCGGTTAACCTAAAAGGAATAATAATCGGTTAATGTGAGATATGGAGTTCTTTAGTTACCTCCTGTACATGATCAATCTAGCCTGGTGTTCCGTGTTCCGTTCTATAGACGCGAGGACGGCGTACCGAACGCTAATTCGGCTGCGCACGACGGACCACCTACCTACCTACGCTACCTACGCTACGCTATAACATTTGGAACTCGTTGTTGGGTCGAATGCATTGTTGTCAAGTAGGTTACGACTATCCCGCCCATAAATCTTAGTTGATCATTTGCGCACGAAAAACATCTTGTTGTGGAACTAGGATTGCAGCAAGTGCCGTATTAGTGGGTCTTACTTTCGGGAATTGCAGTCATCATGGGTGATGCTGATGATGATGTACCTGACCTTTACACATTGAAGATAGGCTTCGAGATCACAGGGTCCATTAGCAAGAATGTTACCGCACAATACTCAGAAGCACTGAAAGATACGCTGATATATGTATTGGACCTATATAAGTTAGAGGGTGGCACGTATTCGATAGAACCTGGTGTTGACGTTCTCCCACCTGAGCAATTTGATATCACGGACCCGGGCATTCGTGTGAATAATAGGCGAAGTCTGGATGCATTGGCATTGTCGAAAGAGGGGGAAGAAGAAGAGCACCTGAATAATGAGAGAAGAAACTTAGGCGGGGTGTGGGGGGAAAAAAGGAAGATGGGTTTCCTTTATACTGTCACGGTCGACGTCAGTAGCAATGCCGACCGCAAAGAAGCTTACATCGAAGGGGGCACTCTTAATGTAGAAACTTGGGTACAAGAAACATTACAAGCTTCAGTTGAGAGGCCCGCGGACCTGAGGCAAGATGATTCCGAAGGTTGGAACGGAGAACCCACGTGCCCAAAGGATTTAGAAAACACTAAGCGCAAATTTAAGATGGAGGGCTTTAACACGGAGAGGACGGTCCCCCCATATATTCTGGAGGATAAGTCTTTTATGAGCATCGTGCTATACTACATCGAGTGTTATTGTATTGCGAACATAGACAATGCAGATGATTTCCCAATGTCGGTTGAAGATAAATCCCAGAACAAGTTTATTCTCTTCACAGCGCCTACTTGGGAACTCAACTCAACCGGACCATGGTATAACAGGAACGTTGACCCGCCGACTATAAGTAATGTGTACGTCGCCAATGCCGCTCCAACTGCCTCACCCACTCATTTGAAACGAGTGATTGGAGAGGACAAGCCTGCAGACTACCTAGCAGACGTGGTCATCTTCGTATGCGGGGGCATTGTCGCTCTTATCGTGTTAGTCATGATGGTGAAATACATGTATAGACGGTACTCGCGCAAGAGGAATCGTTCAGTACGCCAGACTCTCAAGTCTCTGAAAAAGAGTATCAAGCAGGCAGGTGAAAGCAAATCAGCGAGTGCGAGCTCGAGCAAGGTCGCACCGATTGCGGAGGCCCCAATTGAAGGTATGTGGCAAGCTGCAACACCCATCAGTGTCGTTCCAGAGGCGCACATCGCTATGCAGACCCCTCTGTAGCATTCGCCCTCGAGGCATCCTGGATGTAGGATGCAGAGCTGGCCATATCATTTCATTTCTTCATTTCAATTCATGTTTCAACCTTTCCATTTTTATTGAGTGTATCTATCGAGAATCAAATTGCATGTTTTTTAAGACCAACTTACACAGTCGTGGTGCGACAATCACTCACACCTGACCTCCACAACATATATTTGTATATATATTTACTTACATTTATGTTTGTACGTACGTACGTACCCAGGGTACCAGCTGGCCGAATGAATTGGGACTCCCCTGGATTTTTGTAACTATTTTCAATGTGTAAGCTTGTTTAGACATGTCAGAGACCCTCCTGCATCACTTGCACTTAAAAAATGGTTGGAAACCACGTGCTTGGATCGTTGCTGTAATAATCAAGTCATGAAGCTGCTTTATGTTTGTTTCCTCTTGGCTCTTCTCTTGCTTGACCCAGCAATATGTGCTGGAGTCAACAAGTCGAGGCAAGCACTCCTCAACAAAGTCATCGACTCTACATTGAAAGCGAGCAACATCCTTTATGATGGCGGCAACAATAGCCGAGAAGCGGAGATGGTTTCTGGTGGTAAGAGCGTCCTTAGCCATGTGTGCGATTTGTGGCCCAAACACTACAAAGCGAAATATCGATCAGCATGCTGCCAACTTCATGATTCGCGTGTACTCCACAACATCCGCATCAATGCAGATGGGGGCTTTTCCGTGTTTTCCAACAACAAGAACAGCTCTCAAGTGCTACACGACGAGTTCGAAGCAGGCAGGCTCCCCAGACTCGAGGCCAACCTGCGGAGCGTTGCCCACGTGGGCAACTCTGCAAGAAACAAGGATTACTTCCCTTCTCCAAAGTTCAGCGTGCTACCAGGGCGTATGGAGGACTCGAGCACGCAGTGCCCGCAAGGCATCTTCCCTGGAACTCTGCACATAACCGGCCAAAAGACAGTTCACGTCGTTTACCACACAATGGTGGACAACTACGCCCCTGTAGCGGGTCTCGTCCTCATGGACGCGCACGCCAACTCGTCCTTCTTGCACAAGCCACGCATGCTGGTGGTCCCATTTGGCGCAGCGGGCGTCCCGACAGTGCACACAAAGCTGATAGACCAGTTGTTTAGCGGAGGCATGGAGCGAAAGCTATCCAGCCTCGGGGGCAGGTGCTTCGAGAGAATTGTGTGGGGCTGGGGGCCGCACATAGTACAAGACGGCATCACTATGGTGCAATTGCGACGTCAAATTGCTGATTTTGCGCGCATTCACATAGCTACCTTTTATGATTTGAAGCCTCCACTTGGTTTCGGCAATTCGAAGGGTATCATCACATCGGAAGAGAAGGGTGCTACTGCTACTGCTACTGCTACTGGTACCAAGAATTTCGTTGACACCTTGCGAGAATCAGGTGAAAAGTTGAATGTGGTGTACTTCACGCGTGGAAACTCTTCGTTGAGCAGATCGATGCGCAATGAGCAACTGATAGTGCAAGCCATTCAGGCACGAGGCTGGGCCAACGTCAGACTGTGTTGTGACTACCACAGCCTCAACACTCTACAGGACCAGCTGGCATTGGCGTATCATGCAGACATTGTCATGGGGCTACATGGGGCTGCTCTTACCCACGGCTTGTTTACCAAGCGCGGTAGCATAGTATTCGAGTTAAAAACTGTGTATGGTTACGAGTCTATTCTCTTCGCTCTTATTGCTGACGCTCGCGAGGGTGTGCACGCGCAGGTGAGCGTGCGGTCGTACATCATCAAAGGCGGGCATAAAGCTGCGGACAATATCCTTGCTGCCCGAGTGGTATCTGTGGT
>JACLAC010017402.1_pt1 | contig 14406 bp, 12 predicted proteins | sample 8027881 | NCBI WGS metagenome assembly JACLAC01 (sample SAMN15725517, study PRJNA655200) | protist metagenome | isolation source: fluorescence activated cell sorting (FACS) single amplified genomes of... | place: Spain: Blaines Bay Microbial Observatory, Mediterranean Sea | collected 2016-01-19 | reverse complement strand
AAAGTCAAGTGCAGAAATTTAGGAGTATCATTATGCGGAAAATGTTTAACTGTGCCAAGCTGAATAATATATTGTCGCCTCTGAATCCCTCACCCAGATTATTGCCTAAACTTCTTAGCCGTTGGACCCATAACGCATGCGGGAGTATTGTTCAGAGCGGTAATCCTCGTCTTACAGTTTCCGGTAATCCAACGCCTTCAAACTGGGAATGAACTCCAGTTTGATGCCAACTTTCCGCCAACTCGAATGCAGTTTGTCCAAATAGTGGCGTTCCGTCGTCACCTTCACGGAGCAGTGATGCGCGAGTGCCTGGCGAGGTTGAATGCAAATTGAAACTTAGCGGTCTTTAGGGTCCCGTTAAAACGAACTTCATTGTGGGCGACAAGCTCTGCTTTGAGATCCCATCCCAACGTCTTTGCTAAACAGTAACTACGCTTACCTGCAGCAGTACCGGGGCATGCAGCTGCAACCTGAAGTCAACACCTACAAGGTCGCTCTCTGCAAACGTGTACCATGACTGCAACCATTCTTTGATGCCGGTCCAGACTTTTTCGTCGTACTGCATAACCTTGTTGAACCAATCGGTGGCGAGGGCGAGGGCGTGGTCGAGGCTGTTTACCTGTGAGGATCGGTGGAGTTTTTTTTTTCGCAGACAGCTGAAAAAAGATGCGTAGATCTGAAATAGCGCGAGGCAGCAGGGCAACGACGAAGTCGATTTTCCTCTCGGAATCAAGGAGGTCTCCGAAAACGAACTCAAGGCTAGCCGGCAGTTCAAGTGAACTTCAATTACACCGGTTTCCACATCAACAGTAGCGCCCTCTTCTCCGAAGCGGAAAAAAAGGAGTTGTTGCAAGCGGATTCCGGCGTTCTTCCTGGTCGGTCAATCAGGAAAAAAAAACCATTGAACAGCAATTGACTGAAAGCCCTCTAGACTGTTCGCAGAGTTGCAGCAAGCCTTACATTGTGGCACATCTCCCTAAGTCCTCGTTTGACCACGCGCCCAATCGCATCGCAGATACACAGCTGTCGCACGTAAGGAAGACGACTTTGATGATACACCTTCCCCAAAAATGTCATGTTGATGCCTTCCTGAAAGTTAAATAAGAAAAAGTTGAGACGGTAGCGTTTGCGTCATGAAGGCGTGCTGTAATATCGACAGTCACAAGGTATTTCACTGTTTCATTGTATTTCAATTCTTAAGTGCAACTCAACACCTGCCGACCTGCCTGCCTCAATAGATAGTATGTCCCTTTCCTCACCTGATGAAACCATTTCCTGAGATCCATACAGTCCAGCGGGAACATCTTTGCCGCGTTTAGGTCTTCGACGAAGGTGTCGATCACATCCTGCAGCTGGTCATAAGCGTCCACAATTTCTTGCTTCAGCGTGGCTGGATCGTGACAAGCAGAAGAACTCTTGTCCCTCGCCGCTCGTCCAGCCGAGCAACTGGGCGCCTCATCCTCGGGAACCACGCAGGAAGGGCAAAACTCGGGACCCGGCACCGGCGAGAGCGGCGCCGTCAGTTTGGCTGCCATTTCGGGACGCAGAAAGTTCAGGGTCTCAGGCTCCACCTCGGATACGCAGCTGGCCAGAGGGACCAACAGACTGCATTTCGGCCGCCCCAAGTAGTATCGACCCATTCTGTCTTGGTGCAGCACCTGTGTGGGCGGGAGCCGCACTCGCTTCGGCACGTTCGGCTTATCCTTCAGCCGCACTGTTGGGTGATGTTGAACTTAAGGAAGGAATTACCACTTAAAGTGAAACTTAATATCAACCACTCTTATAATCTCAAGAAAGAGTTCAAGACGAGGAATTTGCAAGTAGGATTTCTCACGCGTTGTTCTCTTCAGCTTGAGCGCGTCCTGAATTAGCTTGAGAGCTTCCTTCGTCGGGCCGTCGGGCTCAACATACCTAAGCATATGAGTAACTTTAAGGATGAGGGATACACTCACAGACTTAGGTTACGACATATGTACGCCTGGATTTTCATTCAGCCCAATTCCCATGAAAGTAAATCATGAAACCTAAGCGAGTCTCGTCTGAGTTGCTTTTCACAGTTGGACCGACGATCTCACGTTCCCTCGCTCGCCATCCAACCACATGCTATCGAGCAATCTTCCAAGGGCTGAACCGCCTGACAGAAGACGCGAAATCCAGCGAAGTCAACGGTGACAGTGAGATGCCCGTTGAAGAAGGACGACCCCCCTGGCGGAACTCCCGTTGCGCTCTCGGATGATGAACCTGCACCATCCCCTTTTTCTCCATAGTCAGCTTTTTTGGCGGCCATCTCTGCAATGTGGGACACCAGATAACGTGTCGTTCGAATTTCTCCGGCGTTCAACGCTATCTGCGTCTCATCCTTCGAGTGGTCGTCAACATCGACAATCAGCCGGTAAAAGATCCCGTGATGTAAGGCGCAACATCGCATCCTGGGGGATTACAATTTTCAATGGTTGACTCAGCTGTGGATGAAAGAATCAAACTGCAATGCTCAAAACCGGATGGCCCCAACAAATGCAATTTTGCTGAAGTTAAAACATCGCGTGGGATTGAAAAACGAATTTTGGAAAAGCTTCTCACGGGCCTGCATCGGCAATCCTCGACTGGCTGATCTCCTTGTCCGGCTGACTGTAGGACATATGACAGACGAATCTCTTGGAAAAGTTTGTGGCTTCAGCCGTGAATCTACCAAGTAGATCGGGCAGCTTTCGGGGGTTCTTGTACGACGTCCACTGCATTTGTTCGTTCCATCTGAAGCACTGTTCCTCGACCTCTGTACCAGCATCACCACCAACGACAGCAGTCTGCTTCTGAGTCCTCCCAGCTTGAGCTGCCGAGGATTGTTGGTAAGAATTGGTTGAAGATACCGCTGGTACGCTTGTCGGTACTTCCGAATCTAATGATTTCACTGACGTTCGTTGTGATGAATTGACGCCGGCGGCACTCTCCATACCGCCACCGCCAGAGGTGTCTGCCCCCTCGGGGGGCAAACCAGCGCTACTGCTGGACATCTTTTTATTACGATCTACAGGCCGAGAACCACCTGCATTAGACGTCCGTTTTTTCAGTTCCCGGATCCACTCCGGAGTGGTGGAATCTCCATCTTTCCTAGAAGAACTCTTGCCCGTGGTGTTCAAGTCGTGGCTAGCTCCGGCAGGTCCAGCAGCAGTTCCAGCAGCTTTCCCGACAATCGTCGACCCTGTTCTCTCTAGTGGATGCAAACGCGTGTCACCTGATGCGCTGTTAGTATCCAGACTGATAGAGTTATCTTCGCCTCCCTCCTCCCGAATCGCCTCGAACTTGTTCCTCAAATTCTTCACTTTGCTTGGCGCCGCAGTCTGATGCTGATGCTCAACGCGCCGAGAGTTCTCCTTGTCGGAGGGATCCTCACACACCTCTCCTCGAACGGAACGAAAAGCGGACTCCTCTGACTCGCCGACGATCTCGCCTAATTTCGTGAACCTTGGACGCTCGGATGTGCTCATAGACGTGCCTCGGACGCGCACATTGTGCATCGTCACACCCAGATCGGACTTCGTGTGATTCCCCAAACGAACCTTAGACGAAAAAAGGAACGGATGCGAAATGCAAATTTATGCATTGACAGACGCTGACAGACGAAAGTTAAACTCCCTCCAGTTGCACCTCCTCCAGTTATCAAACTCAACGAAGTCAAACTCAACAGGATCAAACTCCTCGCAAGTCTTTGAAGAACAAAATGGCACGTGTCCGAAATCCGCTCGTATATTTTGAAATTTGAGGGTTCAACTTCAATGGTTCCCAATTATGGCCGCATTCCGGCATTTCGTTCAGTAACGCACGACATACGAATCCAACCGTGACAACCTATGAATATCGTCCGAAATCAATTCAATACATACGGCTTCAGAATCAATACATACGACATGTTTGTCTTACCGTGTCCGCTAATGCATCATCATTCGCATTCGGCATGAAATAGCGGGACAACTCGAGCGGGCGCACACCTGGAAACCGATGAAAGGAATGCTCAGTCCGTCTCCAATAGAATCACGCACTACATGGATGATGATCACTAGGTTCACGGATGAGCCAACTGTTATACTTACGCGCGACCCGCCGAGTTGTCCCCAAAATTTAAATTATGTTCTAACTTTAAGTTCGAGAGTAACTTCGTCTAACTTTACAGAATAGTTCGAAAGATATTCATAGTCACCCGATGTCAGATTTGGTATCTCCAACTAAGTCTACGCTACCAACGTCAAGTAACTTTTCCACCAGAATATTCCCACGAGAAACACCTCAAACCTGTCGCAGTCCCTCGAAAGGGAGTTTCTGGATGGTCGGTTGCGCTTTCGCCTGCCCGTTTCTTTCTCGCACCACCGAAGGATGCGTCCACTTTTTGTCCACTGTTCGAACTTTGTCCAACTATTCTGGAAGCATCAAAAGGTGTAGTTTCTTCGCCGCCAGAGGTACGGATGCAGGCATCATCCTCTGCAATCTGAAACTCCTCCATGCCTGGAAGAACCTCGTCACTAGCACCACTCCTGCGACTTGCACTCAGGTTTCCTGCGTCTTCAGCTGGCGGTTCCACTACACTATACCGACGACTTTTGCTGCGAATGCGTTCTGCCGGTTGCACATCGAAGGGTCGAGAGCCAGGTGACCTAAGAGTGGGGACCACCGCGGGTCCCATTCCGATTCGATGAATCCCCCCAACAACTCCGCTTTCCGCTCCTCCGAGAATGCTGCTTTGCGCTATTCCTTGGGAGGAGTCTTGACACTGTGCTTGAGGAATATGAAATTCTGCCACATCTGCATTCTCAGCTGCACCTTCATCACCACCGCGAGTCATGGATGACTGATCCATGAAGACAGAATGATTCTGCGATCCCGGCAGCCTCGACACTGTCAACTGGGAGGGAGTTGGTTGCTGGCTACTCTGCTGACTCAGAGTGCTTCCCGGCATTCGAATGGTGGGCATTTCGGGAGCAATCTCGTCGGGCATCTCGTCAGGAATCTCGCCGCGACAGCTGCTTCCAGGTGGCGACGGAACAGGAACTTCCCCGTCGGCGTGATGCTGCGATTGACGCCTCGCTGGAGGGAAGAAGTTGGAGGCCGGAGCAGATGTGGTGGCATTTGCTGGAATTTGCTGCGTATTGGTGGGGGCGAGCAACGAGGCTGGTTGATTGTAATTCGATCCTCTCCGGCTGGGCACTTGCACGAGGCCGTGAACATTTGACAGTACTATGTTTGGTTTATTAGTCCCACTCGTCTCCGATGACAACGGAGGTCGCTGAAGCGCTCGCAATGCAGTGCCCGAGGGAAGGATCGGACCACCAGCCAGTTTCAGCCCCAACGAACTCAGACTGCTGTTACTTCCACCCGGAGCGCCCTCGACCGACGAAGCGGACGAAACGGCCTCGGCACCCCCATTCGGATTCCTCTTTAAGTTTAGACCGATTGGATTTTTGAGAATGTCGGATAGTGCGGAAAGCCCGCTCGGACACTGTAAGCCAACTGGTTGTTCGGCAGACGGATTTTCTTCCCCTTCCCCCTCCGTCGAGGCGCTCCCGTTCTGGGCACCACTTCGGCCCACCGCACTGTTTAGTTCTTCCTCTGAGCCCTGAATGCGACTCATGTTACCCCCGCCCTGTAGCATGGCCGCTCTGCGTGGATTCGGCTGGGGCGCAGGTTCTTGTGGCCTTTCTGCCGCAGGACTCCTGAACGCGTGCGCGCTGCCTCCTTGTATAGTGCCACTTCGCTGCGAAGACTGAGAAGATTGATAAGACCCCAGACTCATGGCCGAGCCTCCTCCATCAGCACCTCCGTGATTCCGAAACTGCTCTGGAATCACCAGCGGGCCAGGCTCCGCCAGTGTGGGCACTCCTTGATTGTTCGACGCATGATCATCCATCCCCGACGAACCCTGCCGAAAATCACGGACCTCAACGCCCGCCAGAAGATCGTCAGCTCCCCCCAGACCTCCCCGGCCGCCATGTTCTGCCGCGTCCCCGTTTGAGCGTGCCGTCACGGAGGACGCGCTCGATGATGATAGCGTTTTGCTAGAGGAGACCGCGGAAGCATGACCACCTCTGCTACCACTAGGCCTCCTGGAGGCATGACTTCTCTGAGTGGAGGCCGCGGAAATTTGGCTGCTGGAAAGACTATTCTGACTCATCACAGTTGATGTGGCGCTGCTCTGCGTGCGGGAATTTTCGTCCGTCTCCGAAGAGGCTGACGAAGTACTGGCCGCTGACGACGACGATGAAGAACTGGCTCTCGACGAGCTGGCCGCAGAACTACTAGCCTCCGAGGAACTGACACTCGACGCCATCGTGGCAGACAATGTCGAGCTTGTGTTTGGCGCTTGGCCACCATGAGCTTGACCACCACCACGAGAAGGCCGCCTGCTGGAGGAGACTGACGTCGCCGATGCGGTCGAAGACTGCAGACTTGCCTGGCTTACAGTGCGAGCTGAAGAGCTCGAGGCACTACTTAGGGTGGCCGCAGAGGACGGCAAAGCTGCCCGAGAAGGAGGTGCGCTCGACCCTTGGGTCTCTTCTGCCCCAGTGCTGCTGTCCGAGTCGTCCGCGCTACTGCTATCACCTTCCTCAGAGTCACTACTGTCCGAATCGGAATCGGAGGAATTCGTCGACGTGTGACTGTTTGGACGACTTCCACGCTCATTGCCTCCGCTTCTGACACCACTGACGACTTTGCCCGCACCACTGTCGTCGGATGACTCCTCACTCGACGACGAGTCATCAGAAGATCCGCGCGCCCGCTCCTGCGCCTGTTGTCGCGAGGACATCCTGGACCTTTCGAAATAGTAATGCTGCACTCACGATTGACTTTGAGTCTTAGTCAGAAAGATCGAGTTTCACTGAGTTCGTCTCTCGACTGTGAGTCTGAGTCTGACGTACGTAAACTAGAGTCTTCAACGTTACTTAGCTCGCGGAATGCGCGACGTCGCGCCAATGGTCAAATCAGCGAACCACAACCTCGCGAATAAGACTCAGAGACACACCTTTCCGATGATATACCCCTAGATCTACCTCTTCCAACGATAGGAAGAAAGAGTTTGAGCGCGCCAATGAATGAATAACTACTTTGGACACCACGCACGTGAGTTTTTCTTGTGGGAGTCAAAACGCTTGCATACCGCGACGATACGACTTAAATTTGAACTCGAAACGACGAACAAATACATCAAACCAATTGATCTTCTGAACCTTATATTGGGGTAGGCGAAACACCGATCACATCGTCGCTCTCGATATCGCTCGCGCTTTCAAATTCAACAGAGTCCACCACGATCATGATCGATATTGTTCAACAATGTTCAGCAAAAACGAGATCATCTGATCCAAAAACTTCCACGATGTAAATCTGATTGTGATGTTGATGCTAAAAGATCTTATGCACAAAAGAATCGTTACTTGATTCCCACCTTCGGATGTCCCCTCCGATCCCCTTGCCAGAAGCAGCGCCAATTTGTTGGGCTCACTCGACTATGATTAAATTTCCAGTGTCCTCGACTGGATGCAAGAATAACATATGATTCCTCCTGTTCAGCTTAGCCTTCACGATGACAATAACCTCGCGATGTATGGAACAATTCGGTCTGATCGATCCCCCACCATGATGATGACCACCAACTTACGAGCACCAGCCTCAAATTATCAGTGTTCGTTAGTGACGATAGTTTTAGCGTGCCAGAAAAAAGACCCCTGACACAACTTCCACCAGAGTCACACTGAGTGTGCCACTCTTAAATTATGACTTAAAGACCCTCGCTCCTCTCACAAAAGATGATCATGAGGGTCCCTATGATGAGCTGTCCTACCACGCTTGTACCGATACGCAGTGATCCCCAAGCTGCCTACCCATTGACGCACTAAGACACCAAAGACATAGTCCCACAATTCAATTCTCGAGAAGAATCTAGATCAGAGACGTTTACTCTTAGTCTGTCAGAGTGCTTCTAACAATGCGAATGCTGCTGGAACATAGAACAACTGTTTGAACAGCTGCATCCTATGTCAGATAGATAACCGCGAACCGTTGGCTCTCGTTGGTCATAGTTGCCTTCCCGCCAACCACATAAAGAACATCTCTATAGAAAACCTCTAAAACCTCGACGTCACAAGCTCCTGAATATTATTATCCGAGTATTGATTTACCGATTCAGTGTCCTCTAATCCATTTTTTCATTGAATTTTTCGAAGCGGTTACCCAAGGAGGGGAGACGACTTGCGGCAAGTCCCGACGAACCAGTCACGACATGACTACCAGTACTTTCCGCACCTCCCCGATATGCTGCTGACAGGACATTCCGAAGCTTCTGACAGCAACCCTGGGCCTGCGTCGCACATGATTGGCAATGACGCGTCGGACAAGAGCCTCCGCCCGAGAAGTCCCCTACCTCTCCTTTTCCGATGAAAGCCATGAACTGTTTTGCGGCTCCCTCAACAACTGTCGCCACCATATCATTGGGGGACTTCAACACATGAACCCCGTCGAACAGGATGAGAGTCTGCCACTCAGACTTCTCAGAAGTATCCGAGAAATCGATGACAATATGAGAATCCCGGACGCTGCTGGAACTGCCATGATAATTGAGCTTCAGCTGCAACTCCGCGTTCTCGTTCTTGCAGACCTCTTCCCCACCGTAATCTTGCCCTGTCGCCATCTTCTTGGAGAACACAATCCGGAAAAGGAACTCCCGAATCGGTGGTGGTGATAATTCAGCTGACTCATCAGCTGACTGCTGGCAGTGATTCCCTGAGGAGGAGCTCCAATTCTTACTGTTCGGCATAAGCTGTCCCAGCCTCTTGCAAACGTCGCTTACAACGCTACTACAACATTTGCTGTGATTCTTGCGGTTGTCGTCTAAATCGTTCTCCACGACAGCCTTTGGGACATTCACGCGCACACGGAAAGGGAGCTCATTCACTTCGCCCGACTCCATCGACCACAAAATTTCGAGCCCAGCGGCGCGCAGGTCCTGGACAGTCAGCGAGGTCTCGCGCGCGACAATAGCCTCAAGTTTCGCCGCTTCAAAATCGGTCATCGCACGGGTTGTTACCGGTGAGAATGGTTCCGCCTCTATGTCGTTTGCGTCAAACTTTGAGACGCTCACCCCACCTGGGATGATCATGGACTGGGTCGCGCGCCTCTGAGAGGCTGTTGACGAGCCGGTAAAACTCCCTCGCAGTCTGCGACGATCAGCCATCGGACTGAGAAAATTGTACTCGTCAGTGTTCCCCTCGACGTTCTTCGAGAGCTTCTCCTCGATGCGGTTCGCATTTCTACCGACATGCTTATCGGCGCTGTTGCTGACATCAACGACAGTACTACTACTAATCTTGCGGTTCACACCAGGAGACATGGGAGTATCGACATGGGAGTAGCAGCTTGACACCGCAGATTCTGAATCTTCGTCCTCAATGCCCATGAGCTGCCTAAGCTCGTGCAGCAGAAGCAGTGCAGCTTGTTTGCGACACCCCTCAAGGTCCCTCTGCATCAACTTCTGCATGGGACTGCTGTCCTTCGTTGAGTACGTGCCGAAGTAGTCATGCCTGATTCGCTGCTTTTTTCCGAGGGTGAAGAGTGCTTTTCCGGCGAGTGCTCTCCCGGCGAGATCCGTCGTAGGGACGTTTCGGAGTCCTTTGGGGAATGTTCCTGCTCGTTTCCTCTGGGGAATGTCCTCTGAGTCTTTCAACACCCGACGTTTTTTCTTCTCGATGATCTGTGAAAGATGACTAACAGGCTGCTGGGGGACGCTCTTCTGATGCCTTACTTTCAGCTGTGTTTGTATTGACGACTGGTCCGAGTGTGGCTGCATTCGACGTCTCCTGAGCAGACGTCTCAGACGTCGTCCGCTTGCACTCAGGAGAGGATGCGTCTGATCATTTAGGATAAGTTGAACGTCAGCGCAAAACAGCGTACCCACGCCAATAAGTATGGCGACCACCAGACGGGGCATCATGATTTCTTTCATTGTTGGCATTGTGATCGTGTAACCCAAGATTGTCAGGAGAATCGACCTTACACAAATTCGCTAACGCAATCCGGTCATTCATGCACCAGTGCGAGGACTCAAACAAACTACTGCAACTGTTTTTCAACCAACTACTGCAACTCTTCCTAATAGCAATACAAATTCAATCACTTTCTTGAATCTTTGTGCAAAAATGACTTCCGTTTGCAAGACTGTTTCTAAGACTTCCCAAGGAGTTGGACTCCTGAACCCCGCTCTCAGTCATGACCTCGCCTTAGAACCTCCCCTGATGATGAGATGTGATTGAAGTTTGAATTGCCTGTCCAATGACGATCACTGGCTCAGACATGTGACGTGACGTCTTCGATCGAAACCTTGATAATCATACAATGTCAATGACAATATCCATCGATGTAAGCGTGTGTGCTCACCACATAACAATCCGCATCGCATAACAACCGCATCACTAGTCAAGTTCAGAATCACTGTCTGAATACTTAGATCTCGACCGACCATCACAGACAGTCGAACTCGACTCACACGTCGCTAGTCGGATCCCATCGCCAGCACCCACTACGAATACCATACGTGATCCCACAAATTGCCACCACAGATGATCCCTTGAAAATATTCAGAAAATTTGAATGCGAGTACCAATGCCAATGGCGATGCCAGTGAGCATTCCGACGAAACGGAGACTTTTCTTTCCCACAGTTGGAACGTACCGAGAAAGAACGTACCAAGAAATAGACAGAACTTTAATAGACACAAGAAAATTGGACTCACACACGCGACACCCGCGAGCCTCAGAAAGACAGGACACCTCCCCTGAATGGTTTCATGCAAGTTACATCCTTTAATTTGTACTACAATCTTTACAATGCGGCAAAAAACCAAAAAGTTACTTCTTTAATCGAAAATTCCCAGTGTTTTTGTGTTCAATTTCCATGCAGGAACCTTCAATCGCTCCGTGACAACAATCGTGCTATCAATAATTATAGTAAGTAATCGTTGTCGGTAAGCTCCTCCCCAGTGACTCCTCAGTAGCATATCCTATCAATCTACATAATACATCATCAGATTCACACACAGACTCTTGCGTACGGTTTACGAAAGAACTCTATAGATTTGGTCGGACTCGACCACCTCACTTATGCTTCTTCTTGATTTGCTTGAGGAATGTTTTCGCTTTCCCGCCCTTGATTGTCTTGGGCTGAAAGTTCTCCTCCAGCCTCACGGATGTCATCGTTCGTCCTTGGTTTGGTCCATTCGCGGCCTGTGCGAGTATGGCTTCGATGGACTTGTTGATCGTTTTTGTGGCCACCGAATTCCCCATGGATCGATTCAGTCCGAACTTTTTGGATCCGGCTTTCTTCGCCTTCTTCACGTTCTGGTGATTGCGTCTGCCCTGCTGGGCCTTCGGCGCGGAAGGCTTACCCAACTTGAATCCCTGAGCCATCTTGTTGACAATGTTGTTCTTTAACTTAAGCGACCTAGTCAAATACTACAATCTCACAACAATCAGATCTCGCAACTAAGAATACTACGATTTGAATCTGGTATCCTTAACCCACTAAATAATACTAAGTCGAAATTGACTTCGTCTTGTTCACCCTGCTTGAAATGTGATGTTCAAACTGTGGTTGAAATGCTCATTGTGAGTTCGACTTCCTATTCCTCTCCGTTAAACACTACATCTGCCTCAACCACATCTGTTCGCGCACCTGCTTCAGCCAATTCTGTTTGCGCTGCGGAAGAACATTCGAATTTTGAGCCCGACAATCAGATTCACTTTCAGAGACTTTTCACAGCACCGCGCGTCATTTGACTATCTTCGCAATGGACCAATCTCGCATATGATGTTCCGCACAAACAGACCGCACTGAAATATTGGATAACTCAGCCCGACCTACTCTCACAATGACTGTTTCTGGCTCCCTCTGACCTGATCAGTTTCGCACGAGTTTCTGACACGCCTGACAAATCTTATACCTACAACTCACGCGGACAGGTTCTGGACCGCAAGATTCCTTGCATCAATATCTTTCTCAAAACATTTGCTTTGTCAAAAATTCTGCCATTGGTCTTTGTTACGTCTCTGTCAAAAGTGTCTCACTTAACGTTTTTCTTCTCACTTAGCTCCCCATTAATTTAAAGCTACACTATAATTATTCCTTCGAGTTCGCCCACCTCGCGAACGTTATATCGCAACAACATAAACTGCGGTTTCGAAGGGGAGACGTCAGAGGGATGTTGTTTGGAGGAACCTGTAATCAATACGATAACATCCTGCTTCTTGCGAAGCAATTCTGCCCGCTACTTCTTCCCAACTCGGACTTTAAGTAACCGTACTGCCAAAATCACCTATTGACTTTAAGTAACTGTACTGTCATTAATCGCGAAAGTCCTATGATAAAAAGATGAAATATGACGAAAGATCATCAAACATAATGGTGGTGACTCTGGTACCATTACGGCAACATTTCTTTCATCACATTCGATATTAGACAAAAGAAAAAAGAAGAGAATTGCAATCATGGAGCAGTAGTAAGTACATGTGCATTAAATGCCGATCTACTCCGGTCGCTACACATTAAAATATGAAAAGAATATTTTGAAGTTCTATGTTATTGGATGCATCAAGAAACCATCTGCAAGAAATGTACTAAATAAACCATTCCGATTCGCAAGAAATTTATCGAGAACATAACGAATACTCTATCTTTCTAACCTAAATGGAGTCAAATAACACCGTCTCAGCGATTCCTCCAAGCCTTTTACATCCCAAAAATACTTATCAAAATTCTTTTTAAAGTTCCTCGCGGGCCAGCAATATCAAACATAATAATACGCCTTAGTACAAGCAAATGTGAATAATATAAACTAATAGAATACCACGGATACTAGAAGTAGACTACGAAATGCGAAATCAAAGTGAACTACATGATTTTTCTTATGCACCGAATATACGTCGTCTCATAGAAAGTCGCTTCATAAAAAACACGAAGCAAACCATGGACTACGACGTAACTACATCCATTCTATTTACCTCTGCAAAATGGAGCAGTCCGCAGTTGATCAGCAGCTCATTCGCACGGACATAGTGTGGCCCTGACATGCTTCATGATTCAACTGCGTTTCGGAGGTAATACTCTTGCATATGCTAAACATATTATTGAGTAGAAATCACAGAGACATTGCGCGCAGACATAGTGCTGACATGGGATCTCTGTGTCTTAAATAATGTTACCGCACCACCAGCTTCAGAGTTAGGGTGCGAGCCCAAGAAAAATCTGGCTCTGCACCATGCTGGAAAAAAACAACCACATTCTTATCGCTTTGCTTATCGTGTATTAATATCAGCTTCATTTCCGCCCAGCTTTTGGATGATTTAGATGCGTGTCATCCAGTTGCGAAATACACGTGAAGATTATTCTGCGCATCAGTATTACTCTTCGTAATCCTTTCTTCAGAGACATAGTCCGGAGAAGGAGTCACACGCTGTGTCGCGAGACAGAACCCGCTCTCCAGGGCTCAGATTAGACGTGAGACATAGTCACCACTTGACCAGCCACCTTAATCTTGTGGCCGATTTCGTATTGTCATTGGGCTGCAGCGGAGCTATAAGAGTATTGACATTGCCATTGGCATTGTCAGTGTTTTTGACGACACAGACTCTGCCGTCGCATATGTGATTGGTATCAAGTAAGGAATGCTTTCTTTGTGAAAAGAATGATTTTCTTCTTTCTTCAAGATCTGAATGAAAAGCTTCAGATTCTGAATCCCTAGTTGCAAGCAAGCTCATCAATATTACTAGTATTACGATTAGATCTACATTGTCCATGTCTGCACTAGGGCGGAACATTGTCATCATTTCATACGAAGATTCGGAATCGTGCGGAGAGCTCAGCAGTGGAAAGCACTGCTCTCCTTCGGATTCGAGTACTTCACAGTCAATATAGAGTTACAGTCAGTCCAAACAAGTTTTCTGTTAGTCTAAAACATTGAAATTTTACAGTCAGTATGTCACATCAGCCTCAGGGTCCGATCAGTGTTACACCACTACAGTCAGTCGAATACTATCACCACTACAGTCAGTCGAATACTATCACCACTACAGTCAGTCGAATCCTATCACCACTACAGTCAGTCGAATACATTGTCACTACTACCAGTATTAGGATTCCGATTACAGTCAGTCGCACACATTCGGATCACAGTCAGTAGAAAACACTAAAAATAAATCTACAGTCAGTATAAAACACCATATTTACAATTTCAGCCAGCGATGTTAATTTACAGCAATCTCATCGGCATAGGGGATCAATATCAAATTTCCATGAAGTCTAGATAAATCTTAAAATACAAGGGTCCTTGGGGCGTCATTACTTTTTCTTTCTGTTCTTTTTTCACTCTTTTTT
>JACLAC010013535.1_pt1 | contig 14419 bp, 5 predicted proteins | sample 8027881 | NCBI WGS metagenome assembly JACLAC01 (sample SAMN15725517, study PRJNA655200) | protist metagenome | isolation source: fluorescence activated cell sorting (FACS) single amplified genomes of... | place: Spain: Blaines Bay Microbial Observatory, Mediterranean Sea | collected 2016-01-19 | reverse complement strand
GAATTTAACAGATTACTCTTGTACATTAAAATCCTCCTACGATTACCATATTAAAATGTCTTAAAGCATACTATATAGTTTTTTTCTCTTTCTATTACTGGTCGCCTTTTTGCTTTTGAAAGTTCAATTGCACGGCTGGTTCTAGGGTGCGCCCGCCAACGGCATCGTCCAATATTTTACGCAGGGAACCGTTCGGTTTAAGGCGCTTGGCCAACATTCCATGCTGCACGCACCCCTTATGTAAAATACGGAGCACGCGAGGTTGTGGAGGTTCCACAGCCTCCCCCCCAGCCGCTGCATAATCATGATAATCCACATCCATCGCCCTTACGTCGTCGTTTGTGGTGGACAATTGCGCGTTTATGCCCGCTTTGTCCACCACACCCTTGTCTGGAAGCGACAACAACATTGATTGTGCGTGCTCGGGTGGCCACATTGAGGCATGGACCCGAATCTTGGCCGGGGTCCCCATCAACGCGTCGTTCAGCACCCTGCGCAAGCGTGATGTGGTCGATGGCGAGAGACATGCCGCAACGCGAAACGGCAGGCGCGTGTCACTGGGTGGGTTGACTTCAGGGTTAAACGCAAGCACCGTATCGTGTGCATGCTGCAGTAGCGTTGAGAATCGAAGCGCCGCAGTCGCACCCATGCAGTTTCCCAGGAAAACGACTTTCTGATACGGACGAAGACACGCCGCCAGATGTTTTTGAAACGAATCGATCTGGTGCTCGTAAAATGACATGCCCGTTTGGTCCAGAACGTAGAGTTGATCGGCTTGCCGCGTGGCACTCCCAGCTTGGGACAACATGCGTCTGAATTCAAGCCGCGCGAGGCCGATCTTGTTCGTAGCGCCACCCGAGAATGCGACTACTAGAGTATCACTGGACTGGGACCCTCGTATATCTTCGATGGACGTTATGCCCCCTGCGCGCGGGTCCTGCAAAGAGACGTCGTCTTCCGCTGGAAAAAACGAAAAACGAGCAGCTTCCAGTAGCGGCATTGGGTGGCCCAGCAAGTAAGACAACTTACAAATTGTTCCAAGACGCGAGACACCACATATCGTGCGAGTATCGTCGGGGCGCGTGACGCGTGCGATGAGACGCAGTGCGTACCAGACAAGCCCAAGTACAAGGGTGACCGACCCGACAATGAGAGCCGTGACCACGGCAGCATCCATCTTCACATGAAGAGTTTAAAGCATAACGATATGAGTTTTGCCTTATCAAAAATAAAAGGCATAATAACTTCGAGGGTTTTAAGTTCCTGCGCGATTATTTTTCTTTTTTTCGTCTTCTACTGCCGGGAAGCGCCAACAACTATGACGAGGAGACGCAACAAAAAAACAAAAACAGCAGAGTGAGAGCAGAGCAAACAACAACAAGAAATCAACAAAAAAACACAACAAGAAGCAAAAAGAAAAAAAGGGAGTACCTGGTACCGTAGGTACCGCAGGGTAAGTAAGTAAAAGAGAAGAAAAAGTTGATGTATTATATTATAATAACATAGGCACACCATACAGACGACAATAACAAAAAAAACCAATAATAATTTCATTTTTTTTTTAGTAATAAATTCTATGCATGCGTATAGTATAGACGACTAAATTAAATTATAAAATATATTACGTCAATCTACTATCAAATAAATAAATATATAAAATAATATGCATATTACATTATAACACGTTTAGATTTTTAATCAAAATCATCAAGAATATGTCCTGGAAATCGCTGACCGGCCTAGCCGTTTAGGATTCCCAAAAGGTACACTTACATCTGTATATGTATACGACCACGAAACGATCAAACTCAATACCGATCATTATTTCATTGAGCAGTACCACAGACAACGAGCCCCTTTAAAACATTTATGCCGCTGTGTACTTTTAAGACCAATCAATTGGAATCTTGACCAGAACTTGGTGAGGATCTGCAATAGGAGGAGATATTGTTCTTGAACTGACACCTTCTTTTTTCTTTAATTTTAATTACTAAGCCAATTTTTCTTGTTTTAAACTAATTTTCTCAGTTGTTTATAAAAAAATTATATAGCTAATATGTTTTAAGACTCTCATTTTAAATCAATTACTATTTCAGTTTCCAACGCTAATCCTATCTTGATGGTTTAACTTGATTTTTTAATTTATCTCAGTTGTAGATATATAAAACAAATTGCAAGTGACAGACATTATCTTTTCTTCCGAATATTTACGAAAAACTGAGTAATCGTACAAAAACCAACGCGCCGTAATTTCAAACTTTTATTGATTAAAACAAAAAATTGGCTATTATTTATGTATCATATGATTTATCTTCCTCGTGTACTGCGAGAATGAATCTGCTCCTTTTTTTCATTAAAGGTTTACGTTCCTTCATTGTACTGCGAACTTATCGCTGCTCCTGTGATTTTACTAAACAATACCCTTGTCACTTAGTCTTGAGTCTTGACTATCACTCCTTGATGTACTCCATGCATCATCCAAATCAGTGTTTGGATTTGCGACGATGCCAAATGTCCCCTAGTCAACTTCCTCATCCGATGCCTCACTCATAGATGAAACAATAACTGTGAGATTTTCCAAGGAGGCAGCAATAAAAGAATTAAAAAAGCCTAATTCAGTTTTTAATCTAAAAAATATTAATATTATTTTTTAAAACAAAATACTCTCTGGCGAATATTTAATATTCTTATACGCAAATTTACGAACTGAGAACGTAACTAGATTATGCGAGATCGCACGTTCGCGGGTCTCTTGTCGAAAGTTAAAACAGACTCGTGTGTTTTTTTGTTGTAGTAGTACAGGGTGTGTGTGTCCTTGTCAAAAGCGGTTTTCCATCCTTTCGGCACTTTAGGTTTTTCATGGGTAACATAGCCTAGGCTCGAGTCGTCTTCTGAAGCAAAAAAGTACAGAAGGGTTCCCGCCACCGGGTCTCTTAGCTTCTTCCACCCCTCAGGCAAGCGAATATTCGTCATTTGCAACGACCTGCTATGATGACTGAAAGAAACCGTTCGCTCCGTTAGGGATAGAGCACTCCCCAAAGTGGATGTTCGTTTCTTTCTGAACATTGGATTTATAAATTTGCCCTTCGTAGCATTTTTGTCCACAAGCATTGGGTTTTGCTGCCCCATATTGAGCTTAAATCTGCTGCTGGCTTTTTCTATCCCCCCGTTCTTCCGCTTGAGCCCTCTTTTTTTTATCCTCTTGACAGTTCTTCGAACCTTATTCCTAGCGGTTCTGAGTGTATTTTCAATTTTTGAAACGTCTACCTGCTCGTTCCAAATCGTGTAGATGCAGTATAGGAAGAACGACATGTTTGCGAATGCTAGTATTGTTACAAGTATTATGCACGACACCTCGTTATGCTCGCAATTTGGAGTTATCTTGAAGTAAAATCCCGTCCATGCGGTTATGTACACCATTATGAGGGCGTTGCCATCAAACCTGTGCAGTTTTCTTCGACGCTCTTGTTGCAGTGCGGCATCGTCAAAATACGGACGTCCCCGTTCGTGCAGAAAGATTGCCGCGGTGAGAATGCACAGCATAACATGAATTTCTGCGTCTGCAGGTACACAACTGGTTACTAACGCAACAGTCGCTTTTCGCAATGCAACGACTGCGTCCCACCACCACCGTTTGTACTGGTACCCACTATATAGCATACCATACCGAAATTCAACCGAGGGGTCGGTAAGACGTTTTAAACGTACGTAACGGCGGAGTTTAAAAAAACCGGCGACGGGCAGGCCGAACGCAAAAATCATCTGTGGCACGCTCAAGAGAATAACGTAATGTAAATGCCTTCCTTCCATGTACGGTTCCTGCAAATCGTTGAACAGAAAAAGCCGTCCGTCCACTTCGAAAGATACAAACAAGGCAACGGAGGCTTTGCATAAAGAGGGGTAAATAAGGTACAGCAGAAATACCGACGTTGCTACGTGCTTTTCGTAGTACGAAGGATCAAGGTAATTTCGTTTTGTCCAAGGCTTTCCTCGGACCTTGCTCACCGTCTTCCAAAACACCCATGATATCCCCATGGATACCCACGGTAAAAAGACATAAACCATTTGCTTTCCGTAGAGAACATCAGACGGCCGCGCTTTACCTAATTCGCAATCAGGAGACAGCAAGTGTTCGCCGATGGTCGAAACGATAGCTTGGACCTGAAATATGTACTGCAACACGTCTGGCCATGGAACGCTCATGCCAACGACGAGGGCACTCAACTGCAAGTAGTTGATAACCACTACTTGGTACATCTCCGATGTCGTGCGCTTTCCCCCGCTCCCAAGATTAACGTGCACTAACCCGCACAGAAGCCCAAGCGCTACAACAAACCCGCCTACAATTGCCCAGCGATTTGTTTCGCTAGGAGGGCACACATCGCATCTCGCCATACCGTCCATAAGTCGACGTTTGAACCCATCTCGGCATGTTGCACACAGGCGGCACCTAGGTGCACCGTCCCCTTCGCAACGGACACTGTAACCGATTTCTTCGGCACACATTTCCGGACCATCAATCATCGCAACGTCAACTCCAGAATCGTTTACAAACTGGCCTTGGAATTCCGGATTCGGCGCCCCTAAGCATGCTGGTGGAAACACGCAGCGGGTAAAGTTACTGACTTTGTCCCCCGCTTCATGTCTCCAATACCCAAACATGGCCTTGACCTCGTTCCACGTTGTATACTCCCCTCTGCAGTAGGCGCCTAGAGGGCATCGTTGGCAGCGCCAGGCCCCAATTGCTGCATACGTGTCTAAATATTCGTTGACCATGTCGCAAGTCCCTGCTGTGACCCATGCTGGAGAAAGAAGAGACCAAGGGCCACCGATCGTTCGCACTCTAACACGGAATATTTCTTCGACGAGTGGGCGAGTCGTGTTAATCGCGATTGATTTTGTCCTTGCAATCGCCATCTGAGATTCTAGAAACAAATGGCTAAGGCTCCATTCAACTTCATACGGGCCCGTACCATCATGAGTCCATGTCAATCGAAGCCCATTTCGATTTTGAAAGTGCAAACGTGGAAGAGACGGAGGGGTTCCAGTTACCCGAATTCCACACTCCTTGGCGCCAACATCTACGGAATTGGGACACGCTTTGCAACCCAAAGCCTCAGTCCGATCTTGAAATTTACCTTTGCCACAAATCTTGCAAGCGGCGTAACCAGTGGAAGGGGCAAACGTGCCAAGCTCACACGCCAAACATCCACAGGCTACGGCAAGCCCTTCTGTTGCACTGAATTTTCCAGGTGCGCACTGTATACAATCCAAAATGTTGTCGTGCTTTGTGTAATTTTTGCCTCTGTCGACGTTGTAAGTACCAGCTGGGCAATTCAAACAGCTCGCCAACGATACCCCATTTGTTTCGTTGGGCTTCGAATACTGGTACTTCCCAGCTGGACAGGATTCGCAGTCATCGATTGAATCGTGCAAAAGACGGTCGGCATTTGACTCCAAGTACGTTCCATTGGGGCACAGAAGGCATTGCAAGTGATACTTCGGGTCGGTGCCCTTGTCCGTTACATACTGGCCCGCAGGGCAGGTACTGCACCGTACCGACCCGGTGAAAGGTGTGTACGTCCCGGCAGGGCAAATTGCACACTCAGTCGAGTTCGAGGCTCCAATCGCTGAACTCCATTTTCCTGCGATGCATGATGTGCAAGTGGTTGAGTTGATCGCTCCAACAGTTGAACTCCATTTTCCTGCGATGCATGACGTGCATTCCTGCGCATTGTCATAGTCAGAAAACTTTCCCGGGTCACAGCTCTTGCACTCTCTATCACGGTTGAGGCTCCCGGGAAATTGTACGTATTTGCCACTGCTGCATATCGTCCATGGGGTGCAGTAAATATCGTTCGGTAGGGACCCATTTAATTTCGTTACGCTCACTGGGACCGTTCCATTGATGCATGGGGCCGAGTAATTGTAGTCACACAAAAATGCATGAGCTGTTGAATCGTCGCATTTGCCCGTGAAAGGTGGGACGACACATGGGTTACTTGAGCAGTTAAAAGTCCTATATATACTGCTGGCCATACGGAGTGATCGAACCGTTGTCGTACCAGGATCGTTGTCGGCTGAAATGCCTACGTAAAGCACCGTCCCGACTGGGTATGCGCCGGATGACCCATAGTTGTACAAAAATTCGGGTATTCTTTTGTTGCCAACTTTACTCCAATCGTCTTTTCCCTCAGTGATGGAATATTTCATTATTCTGAGTGTCGGGTTGTACTCCCAGTGAGAGGTTAAAAACGCATTTAATCCTGAACTTGAGGTACCCGGGAGTTTAACTGAGCTTTCCAATTTTCCCACCGTTGATGCAATTATTGGTGTTTTGCAATTTTGAACAATGCGAATTGCGTTTGGTCCACTGCCGAACTTAAAATTAACCGTCTTGTCAAGATTGTCAAACAAAGCGATCGCAACATCGTCGCAGCTAATCGTATGTTTCCACGATGATTGAATAACGATTTTCCCTGATGAAATATCGCTGACTGGCACTTGAAAACGGACTGGAAAACTTGACGCGCCGCTGTCCCCTGTTAGTTCTAACCCTTCGCTACCGAATCCCACCGACGGTTTTGTGCCCGATATCTGAATCCATCCTGGGGGAAGCTGTCCCTTATCAAAATAGTGAATAGAATCAGAATCGCCGACAAAATGAAGAAAATCTACACCTGGTGATGCTGTATTCACCGCAATTATATTATCGATGTTATTCGCTTCGTCCGTCACATTTGAAAAAACATTTGCTGGGCAATTGTTGTGAACAAAACCCGACTCCCGGAAGGTACACTGTGCATCCGCGCTGGCAACGAAAACGACAGCACCGGCGTGGTACTGATCTGCGCTGCCTGGCAATTTTGAATTGTTGGTAAACATCGCTTGTGTAAAAATGCTAATGGAGAGCCCCTGTGCAAAAACCCCGCTACCTTCTTGAACGACTTTGTTTTTATGAAAAACCGTTCCGTAGAAATTATTTACACCACCGTCCAAAGTCACTGCGCCCCCAAAGTCTGCAACGTTAGCATGGAAGGCTGACTTTCGAAAAGTGGTGCTGGCGAACTTTCCCACATACACGGCTCCTCCCGATACAGCTGTGTTGTTTCTCCACTGGCAGTGAAATGCACCCAGTATACCATTTTGCAAAAGAATAGACCCACCGTTGTCCGCTGCTGTGGCAACATTGCCGCCAACCAAATGTACCCACTTCAACGTCAAGGTGTGCCCATGATTTACGCGAAAATGCCGTGACTGTCCGGGCGCGAACAAGATCGTCTTTGAGGTCTGTAACCCTGAAACGGTGAGGTTGCCCGTTATAATAACTTCTCCCTTCAATGAGCAGTTTCGAGCATGATAATAAGTGCCCACAGTTTGGGGCGCGCTGCAGTTAAAAATTTCACCGAGCGTGAGAAGGGGAGAAAGGAGCAGCCCAAGGAACAATACGACCCTCGTGGGAAGTTGGTTGGTGCACCACATAAAAAGATACTTGAGAGCTTGGCCGTTTTGCGCCCGCTTTGCTGGGACGTTCCGGTTGGTTCTCAGCTTTCCTGTTAGAATCGCCTGCCTCGGATTTCACGGGCGTTCAACTTGTCCCTCTTTTTTTTAAAAACCTGGTCCGTCAGTACTTCCATTGTTTTCTAGACACTTCTTTGGCGAATCATTTTTTCCCGTTTACAGATTTACTCCGCCCGAATATTAATAATATAAATAATAATAATAAAACATAATTATAATAATAATTTTATTATTAATTATTACTACGAGAGGAGGAACAACAATACCTATTAATACCGGTGGGATTCCGTACCGGTACCAGGTAAGGTACTAAAATTGGTTTTCGACTGCTTGCTTACATGCTGTGCCTGTTCCATATAGTTCTTTTCACAAGCAAATCGTACACCAACACATCATTAGGATTATTTTAAATAAATAATACAGGGAATTAGCGTCCAGCTTCTGCTGGAGGCGGGCGTCATCGAATAAAAACTCTAGTTGTATTTCTGGATAAATTCTATGATCGGATGCTTTAATGATATATGTATTTGGTATTTGACGTATAATCCCTTGCCAGTGCATTCGATGAACATGGTGGTACATCATATTGCCCATGGTCTGGCCAGCCCTTGGTTTTTACCCGGTTTCACCGCGCTACGTATATTTTTTTTGGCTCTTATAGTGTACAATTCTTTTGTTCTGTCAATAAATTTTAACAGGGAAGTTCTTATCCCTTATGTTTTTTACTACTGTCTAATGATAGCTTGGATCCGACCATTTGTGAAAGGAAACTTTAACCGAGCGGTCCAGGAATTATTGTATTATATCTCATTTTGCCGCGGGCCGACAGTGTGCTACAGAGCCTTATTTTTCTTTATGTACATAATCTCGAGATGGAGGCCATTTTTCTCCGGCTCGTCAAACATTTCAGCAATGCTTTTGCGACCATGGACAGGATCGGTGACAACGCCTTCAACAATGCGCATCAGCGCTACACTTCCCTTTAACTCTGTTACCACGGACCTTGCGATGGTGTCCCTTGCCAAGTTCCAGAGACACCCGGCAGCCGCCATTCGAGCCCTGCTCTTGTTGCACAGGTCCACTTCGGCTTTGTGCTCTATGTTGAAGAATTCTTCGTTGTACTTAAATGCGTCCTGCCTCTCAAATTTCTCAATTATATCAACCGTGCCGCTCTCCGCAAAATGAATCACACTTTTGGTGAGGCCAGCCCGAACGATGGGGAGCCTGCAAGAGGCATGGCTGCTGGCGTACCACAGGAATGCGCAGCAGGACCACGCCAAAAGGCTCGATTGGTCGGCCTCAAGGTGCCTCTGGTTCGACGCCACCGTTGATGGTCTAGCGGGTCCTCCATTGCCCGCAGTGATGTCGCCTTGGCGTATCCGTATTTTGGAACTACTTTGTTGCGAACGAGGCCGCTTACTGGCCATGTACACTGCTCGGTCAAGCAATTCGCGGATGCAACCGAGCGTACGAGAGCCGCAGGTTGCCAGGCGGCAGTTCGGGTGAACAGCAATGCCCAGAAGCATAAGCGCGGCATGGGAACGAAGCCTTCGGTTAGATCGCTTGTCGTACGTGCATTTGTGCACGAGCTCCAAGCCTTTGTTTTTGATAATGGCATTGGCCGCGTCCTCGTTCTCGGAAGCGACGCGTCCCATAAGTAAAAGCAAACACTCGTACGACATGCCAAAGCGTTTGATGGAGTGAGATCGCATAAACTTTACCGATGCTTGGATCGTGTCGGCTTCGTAAAATACCTGCGCTAGCCTACGATTATTACTGAGCGTAAGTAATACGGCAGACGAATCGTTCAGTTGGTCTTCTGTTACATTCTTCGACGATGATCCCAGTTTCGCCAACATCGGAGCAATAGCGCTTGCCGCCATGGCGTTATCCGATCTTAAATGAAAAATATATCGGGATGGCCTTTAGGTTTAGATTCTTTCTAAGTTATACCAAGAACGGCATGGCATATGAGAGCGCTAGTTATGAAAAACAATGGGTCTACTTTTATCCTTCAACAACAAAAAGATCTCATAACCAACTGTGTGTAAAATAAACAGAAGGAATTTTAAATCTATCCCCCCGACGATTATTTTATAATGAATTACTTGGAGTTTATAACGGTTGTATTTTATTCTTCATCATGTGCTGTTGTTGGTTGTGAAAGAATATCAGATATTAATAATTATATACATATACACAGCATCTTTTATAATACTTTATGAAGAAAGAAGAAAATAATAAAAATATTTTACATTCTATTACTAATGATGAGATGAGAGAGATGAGATGGATGACTTGATGTATTTTTCAATTTTCATTTTGTGTTGTGTTGTGTTCTTTATTATCAAAAAAAGATATTTTTCTGTATTATTAGTTATATACTAACTAACTATTAATACTAACTACTCACTCGTTATTAATACGTATACCTTGGTACAAGATAAACCAACATCAAAATTACAACAACTTGATTCCGTACATCCTCCATACTGGTTGTGAATTCGTTCTTCCAAAAATATTTAAGAAAATTAGAACTTCGTATAAAAAATCTACTATTGCATTATTTAAATACACGTAAGAAAGTGTATGTGTACGCATATGGAACGAGTGCGCTTCCTACGTCAGAAAATTTGTGTCTTCGCACATGATGTCGCTTCCGTCCTGGTTTGACGCTTCGATCTTTACACCGACAGGAAGCCCCGCTGTGATGGATTCTGGCACAGTCAACTCAATCGACACATCGACCGTTTGTCCTGGTAATTTGGGACACTTTGTTCCACGAACAATGACGTCCCCAATCATAGGGACGGAAAACTTTTTCTCCTGTTGGCACAGACCGCTTGGAACGCTGAGAACGGGCATGCTAAAAGCCGTAATACTTACAGTAATCTTTCCCGACGTTAACGATTCGCCAACGAGTACAGCGTGCGATTCGAGCTTCAAGGGCGCCCCCCGTTTGATGGGGTTAGGCTGCACCGATGATTCAAAGTCTTTCACGAGCTTATCAGCGGACGCAGGGAGGCAGTGTTCTACCCGAAGCGTCTTGTCGAGGCTTCCGAACGCCGTGAGAAGGGAATCGGCAGCAGCCACTGCATGCCTGGCATTAAGATTGCCGTGAGAGGCGACTGCCGGTGCTTTATGACCCACGGGGGCAGCATGGCTCTGTGGTGGGTGGTGCGGGGGGCTTGCTTTCCCTGGGGATACCACTGGAAACCCTGACGAAAGTGCGTCCAAGGATGGAACGTGATCCTGGACATTTTTACGCAATAGTTTGCTCGGGGGTGGATTATCAATGCTGGCTGTTCCACGTACCCCAACGCCTAGAACGGTGGAAGCATTTCCTAGCACAGCAATACACAAAGCAATTCTAAACGCAACGCGCAACATTTCTAACTAACAAGCCCGTACAAAGAGACGAGCGACAGCGTTTTAAAAAATATATAGACGAACGGTACAGCAGGCTAATCTTCTCATTGTTTAAATATCTGTTGCATCAAATTTACAGCTAAGCAAACAATTTAAATATTGAAAAAGAGGAAAAATCACATTCTTTTTCCGCGTTCGTCGTGTTGTTTGTTTTTTCCATTATTCTTCCCCTTCTTCTTCTTCTTCTCTCTTCTTCTTCTTCATCATCGATCATTTTTTTCCGGTTGTTGTTGATTATTTTTACCTAATACCTTGGTAATTACCAAGAAGTATCTGATTGTATTTAGTCGTCGTCTGTTAGTGTCCTATCTATTAATACTCTTCTTCAGCTTCTTCTTCCTTCTTCTTCTTCTCTTCAGCTTCTTCCTTCTTCTTCTTTTTTTCCCCTGGTGGTGGGTGGTGGCTGAACAGCAAAATAAGTAGGAGGAGGAGGAGGAGGAGGAAATTTTATCGACATAATAATAACACTCTGTGAGTTTAACAAACGTTTCCGTCCTTCTGTTTTACTGCCATGTAGATTGATTCCATTACAACCCCACAAGAATTGCATCACATTACACCAAGTTAGGAACGATCAGAGTTTAACCGGCAGAGCACATGAGCTGTGAACTTCAGTCTAATCCAGGAGACTCAATTCCAGACGGTGCGTTGGCGAGTGGGTTTACCGCGAGCTGGTTTAGCAAGGATGTCCGGGGCGCACGCGGTTTGTTTGTTATAGAGGAAAGTGGAGAAGTATTGGGGATCGCAAGGTCAGCCTCGCCCCGGGCGATCGTTGTGATGAGAGATGTAAACAACGATGGGACGGCAGATGGGGTAACGGTTTTAGCGGAGGAACCGACATTGACTCACGGCCTGGCCGTTCACGGACAGTACATATACGCCAGCTCAGATACAACGGTGTTTCGGTGGCCTTATCAACCTGGTTCGGGCGGGAAAATATCCAATAATTTAAAAGTGGTCGTTGTAAAGAACATGAACGCAGACGGGGCCGGTGGGGCGCCTATGGGACACAAGACTAGAACCCTTGTCTTTGACAATGTGGGAAGGCTGTATGTCAGTGTAGGGAGTGCCGGAAATGTCGATTCGGATTCATACCGGTCTCGCATTCGCCGGTTTAATATAAGCAATTTCCCTGTCGGGGGAATTGACTGTGTGAGCAGCGGCGAGTTATTTGCCGACGGGCTGCGGAACGAGGTAGGGCTAGCATTTGATTTGCAATGGCGCCTGTGGGGAGTCGAGAACGGGGCAGACAATCTTATCCGGAACGATCTCGGCGGTGACATTCACAATGACAACCCTGCGGAGGAGTTGAACCTTTTCGATAAACAAATCGGAAGCCACTACGGCTACCCGTTTTGTTTTACCGAATATAGTTTGCCCAAAAGTGTAAGCGAGGGGGGGCGAGGAACTGTTTGGGCGTGGCCATCATTTATGAACGATGGGACTCATGACGACTCGTGGTGCCGAAGCAACACAATTCCGCCCGTAGTTTCAATGCAGGCCCACTCCGCGCCGTTGGGAATAGTCTTTTACAACAGCTCAAAATACGTCGATCCTTCCTGCTCTGCTAACGGCTTACAGCCTTTTCCAGCGTCAATGGATGGCGACGCGTTCATAGCTTTTCATGGAAGTTGGAACCGTCAACCTTCAACTGGGTACAAGGTCGTTCGGGTGCCCATGGACGACGGTAATTCAGCTGGTAAAGAACCCATTGATTTTTTTTGCCATAAAGGAAGCGAAGCAAACTGGCCTTCTGGAATCCGCCCGGTAGATGTAAAGTTCGATAAATGCAACAGGTTGTTGGTATCTTCCGATGGAACCAGCGGAAGGGGAGATGGAATAATACTTATTTCGTATTCTGGGAGTAGCAAAAGCCCGGGGGATTGCCAAAGCTGTGGGGATGGAAAATTCAATTTCCTCTTTCTTTTAATCCCTCTTTTCTTCGTGGTTGTCTTCGGCGCTGTCGCAGCGTGGGCAAGGAAGAAGAATAAACTGCAGTGGTCATGTTGTCGTTCGAATAAGTCGAAAACCGCGTCTGTAGAAGATAAAAATGCAGAACGAAGTGTGTAATATTTGCTCTTAGAATAATAATCAGTATAAAGTTTTCGTACAAAGTACATATAAGATTCTTAAATTAAGACGTACGCGCATACGCTCTGCTCTGTCTTGCTGATACATTTTTATGTATTTCGAATTTTACCAAATCATCGAGAATAGGGCCCGATTTTAGTGGGGATATTTAATACATAGGAAATAGTAACTATATTTATTAGTATACTATAATGTGATTCTATTATTTTTTCAATAATAAGACGGATCGAAGAGAGCAAGGAGCAAGTATCTTTGGCGCCGAATTGAAAACTGGGAAAGAACTTTGTCTTAAGTATTTCAAACGAAGAGACCTTTATGAAAAAAGAATAACTTTTACTATTTTAAACTGTCAAATGTCTATTTAGATATACAAAACTGTGCTCCTAGGACTCGTTTTTCCAAATCCCACAAATAAATAAGTGATTGTTGGGGTGGCGTTTGGTACAAATCGTCCATTTCACGTAAAATTGTCCCTTGGAACCGCATTTCCAAGTCAATTGAAGACAAACAATTTATAAACGTTCGTTTACTGTCGAATATTGTAAGCGCAGCATTCACTTGATCTAAACTTATGCAGTTAGGCGTCCTACTGTCTTTCATTTGTCAGTTAATGACCGAGTGCTTCCACACTTTGAAATTCGAGTTGGATTTTTTTTCGCGCCAAGGACACTGAACACTTTATTAAACAGGTGAACAGTATTGCATTTTACTTGAAGAAAAACAACGACGGTCGTCTTTTCTATTTTTTTTAGAAAGTTAGTAATTTGTTATTTTTTGTTGTAAAAGTGCTCTCTTTTGTGTTTGTTGAAAAAGATTTCTTTCATATATACTGAAAAGAAATGTTAATTTATTTTAACAAAGGCTGTGTTTATATAAAATACCGATTGCAAAAACAAAACGAAAAAACAAAACAAAATTGCAAAAGAACAATTGTTGTTGGTACGGTTTATTGTTTTCTGTAGTGCTGTGTATATGTACTTTACTTTTACCAAAATTTAGTTCGTGACGAAATATTTCCTTCATTCATCATTAATCATATTATTATTTTTATTAATCGTGAAGGAAGGAAGAGAGAAAAAATGCGATTATTTATTATAATATATATTAATAATATTTTAATAAATATAATTATGTAAAATACTAATTGTGTAAAATATACACAAAAATAAAAAAACCAACAAAATGAAAAGGAAGAGTTGTTGTTGGAGCACCTTCCCTTCCGAATTTCCTCGATTGTAGTATTTTTAACTATAGAATTATTTATATATAATAATATACTTGAAAATCGGACCCTCTTCTTATTTTGCTTTACCTTATCACAGAATCATCCATGGCTTGGTGGCCGATTCTGGAGACACGTCACGCCAGCGCTAAGCAA
>JACLAC010018737.1_pt1 | contig 14421 bp, 13 predicted proteins | sample 8027881 | NCBI WGS metagenome assembly JACLAC01 (sample SAMN15725517, study PRJNA655200) | protist metagenome | isolation source: fluorescence activated cell sorting (FACS) single amplified genomes of... | place: Spain: Blaines Bay Microbial Observatory, Mediterranean Sea | collected 2016-01-19 | reverse complement strand
TTCCGGGTCTCGATTCAAAGTTTGCTCGAGCTCGTGTTTTACAACAGCCGGATTTCGGGCGATTGCCCCATTGAGAGGGTTTGAGCCGAGCACGTTGAACATAAGTGCATACTTGCTCGGCTGCGGAACACTACGGTTTCTATTGGTGCCGGGTTCCCACCGTTCGTAAAAGGTATCATTGTACTCGCCGTACAAGTTAAGACGATTTGACACGTCAGGATTATGCGGACGTGGAAACACCTCAGAATTTTCTACTGATACGTTGAAGGTTGTCATTTAATTCTACGTGATTTTTTAAATTTACGCCGTGCCGCCGATGACACCATTTGCCTGTAGGTCGTTGACTACCGACCGGAGCACTCCTTCGACTGCATCGAGCTTCGTGTTCATTGCAATGACAGAATCGCGCCAAGCATTCCAATGTGCGGCGGTGTCGAATCCAAACGGAGATGTTTGCGTAACCGTGATTGAAGTCGGAGCGGTTCCTGCCGCGGGAAGCTCACGTCCGGCAGCCGGTGTCCCGGCGGCGGCCGTAATTGCTGTTGCGGTACCTTTTGGTTCGTACTTTTTTGAACCGACACCTAGTTTTGCGGCGCTAAGGTTATCGCAGACTAATTCTTCGCTGTAAAGTTGATCGGAGAATGAGGACATATTGTTTTTTATTATATAACATTTTAAATTTTACTTTCAATCTGGAATCAAGAACTCGTCCAAATTTCGTCTAAACATTGACGGTTGCTCCCCGCGTTTGGCGAGAAAGTCTACCACAAAGGCGTCGTGGCGTTTCTGATTTGCCTTCGCGTACAGCTGCTGAAACACCTCCGGTTCGACATATCCACTGCACGCATCTTCGAGTTGTTTGAGCTCTTTCTTGTTTGCAGTCTTGTCTACAATTATAATCTGGCACGCATTTGACCGAACGAGTCGCGGCAAGCCTCCTCGTTCTGCGGTCAATTGATGCACGAGATACAGATTGTTTAATCCAAGTCCACCGCACATCTGATTGTGCCCTTTGCGGTAGGGCATCACTCCGAGATGTCTCATTCGAATGGCCATATTGAGGAACGACTGATTTTTCTCCCACACGGGCGTTGAAATGCAATCGTCCCACAGACACCAGATGTTAGGTCTGCCTCCAGTCGCATTACCCTCGTACTTAAATCGTGGCTTTTCAACAACATCGCCGTGAATGTTTGTAAATTCGTCCCACAGCTCATCTTTAATCCGGTAGACATTTGTACCGCTCTCGAGCAATCGCCCAAATTCTTCCCAGTCTTCAACTCTTTTGAGATCGGCAACAAACTGATCGCGTTCGTCATTTATAACACAGGTAATTTTTGCGGGCACTTTTTTGTCCGTCGGATCAAACACGTCTGCCAAATCGATTTCAAGGTCGTCAAGTAGACTCTGATTCGATCCAGCGGTAGGGGAGACCATTAAAATTCTATCGCACAATCCTGCCTCTTTGTATTTTTTCAAAATGTTGTACGAAATGCAAGTTTTTCCAGCTCCTGGACGACCGTGCACTAAGGCATTTACGGGCATCGCACCAAAAAGCTCAGGTGGTACGTCGATTTGGTAGCGAGCACCTTTTGGTAGTTTGATTTTCATATTTAACTTACATCGTTTCTTTTTCGCCATTTTTCTTTATTGTATCACTTTTAAAAGAAACGTGCGCCCATTAACCTCTTGAGACGAGCACGACGCCTCTGACGTTCTAGCTTGTCACGATCAACCTCTGACCGTTGAGGCGGAGGTTTGGGTGGAGGTTCCGGTTGCTTGGGAATGGGAATAGGTTCAGATTTTGGCATTCTCTGCCGGTTCACAATGTATATCGCATCGTCTTCCGAGTCTGACTCGTCCAGAAAAACTACACGACGCTTCTTCTTTTTCTTCTTTTGTTCCACCTCCTTCTCTTTCTTGACCGGTTCCGGCTCTACCTTCTTTTGTTCCACCTTTTTCTCTTTCTTGACCGGTTCCGGCTCTACCTTCTTTTGTTCCACCTCCTTCTCTTTCTTGACCGGTTCCGGAGGGGGTTTTGACACCGTCCCGGTTGCGTGGGCAGTCAATTTGCGCGACACTTCCTCTCGTTTTTTTCTCTTTTCTAATTCCGCCAGCATCATCGCTTCCTTTTTTGCTTTTGCTTTCGCCCGCCTGTTTGCAAGGGCTTTTTCTCGTCCTTTTGCCAGCTTTGCTCGCTGGGCGTCACTTAATTTTTCTCCTTTTCGTGGCATACTATCCTTTTCTTTAGAAGCAACAAAATTAAATTGTGATGATTTGTAAGTGTGTTTGTGATGATTTGTTGTTATTGGACAACGTCAACGCAAATAGCCATCTCAGCACCCAGCAAATTCTGCTCTTCTGAAATTTCAGTAGGACCCGGTATTAGTCTATTGTACTCGTCCGTGATTCTGATTTCGAGAGCGTTCAGGCTACTCATCGGTAGAACTTGGTTCCAAATCTTGGAACCGCTGTCTTGAAAATAAATAGTTTCTTTGCCACGACTGTTGTAATAATACACCTCATTCGGAGGCTGTGCCGTATCTTGCGAAAAGGTGTCGTCCTGCACAGGATTCCCGATGTGGATCTTGGCCAAAATGTTGGACAGCTGGAAATTGGGGAGACGCTGACTGCCAGTGGAAAAATCACTCGACTGCCAATTGCTTGCGGGAAGGTTCGTACGCACGTAAATGTTCTCTAGATCGGTCAAACGCATAGGCAGCGCACCTTTACCCGTTGCACCTGTTGAATCAAGAATCGAATTGAAATTGTCAAACTGCTCGGCCTTTGTCGCACCCGGTACATTCGACACCTCTTGATTTGGACCGCCTAGAATTTCAAAAGCACTAGAGAACCGCTGTTCCGGCGTCGCTAGCGCGAGTACTTCTGCACAGAGCGTGCATTTGGGATCGCTGTCCAAAGTTGTGAAACAAATTATCTTCACCTCAGAGCCCGCTGCAAGTCCATTCCAGGCAACATTCATCAGACCTGTTTTTAAGTCGTACGAGACATTAGCAGAGAGACCTACCTGAGCTGTTCCGGCCGCATTCGTTATCGCAGCCTGCACAGCGGCTACAAGCCCATTCGGTCCTTGAAAGAGATGATAATTTCCAGGTGCAATTTGACCCGCTCCGAAAGCTACCGCATTTGCATTGTCTTTCACCAAAACGTAAAAGTGCGATGAGTTTTTGCTAACACCATAATAACTGTTGGCTTTCATACTGAACGACATCAACGAGAGTTTAATGTGCTCGCCTGGGTTGGCTGCAATAACGCCCTGCGGGAGGAGAAATTCAGCTTGTCTGCTTGAACCGCTTGTCGGCTCAGAGGTATTGAGAAATACGTTGTGTGATTGAACTACATTCATTTTTCGATTTTATTAATAGAAGGATTAAAATCGAAAGCGTATTTAGTGGACAACCGAGACAGCACGGCCAGGTGCGATCATAAGCCGAGACGTAGACACTGTAAAAATTGTGTAATCTCGGTTGTAAGCAGCTTCCGCCGAGCCGTCGCCCGTGCAATCGAGACTAAGGCTAGCCGACAGCGCTGCAAGCGAAAGGCCGCTAAGCCGAGAGACTAGGTTGTCTAGACTAAAACGGTTCGTGAGCGCAAACTGACTTGCGTACCAGCTCCGAAGAGAGGAGACAAGGGATCCTGGCTGCGATTCGCGCAAACGGTCTTCCCCGTTTGCAGCCTGTAAGTACGCTCCGAGAGGTCCAACATCGTGCAAAGAAAAAGGTGCGTTGTTGACCCTCCAGCGAAAAGTTTTTAACCCTAGTCCGCAAAAGCTGTGTGAAGCCTGGACGCCTGCAATACCAATGTTGTCTTGCATCATTACTGGCACCTGCTGTGTTGTCCACTTCTTCTGCGCATTGTACCGTTCACCTTCCCACCGACCGGCACCTATATCCTGCGCGAGCCTGGCGACACCGTAAATCTTGTGCAAGTTTGAAGTGGAAAGTGCACCACGTACCGTTGCAGTTGCTCCACCGGTAGACGACCAGGTATTATACGAAAAAAATGGTATGGTGAGCGCACCCCTCTCGGCCATTAAATCCTGCACCATCTGTGAGTAAAGACCGGTCGCGAGGGAAATGACGTCGATTGATGCTTCAATATTGGTTGCTCTGAAATTGCATTCAGTACCGGCGAAACTGGCTGGACGATTGGTAGAATCGCCAAGGGCATCCCAGGTCGTGGCACCTGTCTGGTACTGCACGGGGATATTTTGCCTACCAGCAAGGGAGACTTGACAGAAAATTTGGGGCGCAACGGAGCAATCAAAATACCGCGGAACTGCTGAACCACAAAATCCTGGAATATTCGTCGCGACACACTTACGTTTCTGTCCATATCCTCCCACCCCGTTGACAGGCGCCGTCGGTGGGTCGGTCGCGTTAACGCCACGGATCTGATACGCCTCTAAGACTCGCTTATCCGAGCACGCTTTAGACATAGAACACTCGAGATTGTCGCGACATCTTGCTATCACATCGAGCGGCGAGACATCGTTGGAAAGTGATATACCGCCACAGGAAAACGCGCATCTGCCAATCATCGCCCGAAGACCACCGGATGGCATTAAAGCAACCACAGAATCATTTGTCCCTGTCGCTGCCTTCCCGACTACTTCGCAATCAGCGGAAATTGCAAAACTGGCGAGGTCGACGATACTAGCCGAAGGGAAAGAAAATCTGATCATCTGCGTGCCGTCAGTAGCCATACTCGTGCCACTCTGGCTTTGAATCGCAATATTATTCCGAGATAGCCCCGCCATAGCCTCGCTGAAATACATTAATGATGTTGGAATAGACATTGTTTTATTATTGGAGATTTTTTATTTATCTTTTTCGATTTAGCAACTCACTTCAATTTTCTGTTTTTTGTCTTGCTCAACAATTCTATCGATGATGTGTGGATGCGTCTGATACGTGTCGAGAATGTTGTCGACCATCTCCTCTGGGATGAGAGGATTGATTCTCATCATCTCGGCTTTCCACTCGGCAATCTGTTTGTCAGTAAATATATTTTCGCCTCGGGTGTACGTAATATCAGCACCTTCGCGCACTAACTTCGTGCTGACCAGATCTTCCAAACCGTCGTTAGATGACTTGTTGTTTTTGATCAGTTTGGGCATTTCGGTTTTTGTTTCACCTTGCATTTTTATTATCTCTGAGAAAACTTTTTTAAATGCTCTTAATAAATAAGAAAAATGCAGAACATATTTTTCCCCTTACGACGAGATAGGCGCGCAGATGATATTAATGAGCTCGGATTAACGGAAAGCTTCGAAGCGTCTATATTAGACCTTGTGCCTACTGGACAAGATCAAGTCTCTGATCCGGCAGAGGAAACAGAACGTGAATTAGACGATTCAATAGACTTTGCCACATCCGATTGTACAGCGTGCCGGCGACGCGCAAAAACAAGGCATCACCACCTTAAAAATTTACAAGACGATGCTCACGGCGCGCATTTTGATACTCTCTATCAAGCATCAAAGCAGAGATCAGAAAACAAGTTTCGCCCACACCCACGAGTAAAATTGCGAGAACACTACGAAAGAACGCATAGATATATGAGAGAAGACGGATACCGGGAATCTCTAAGAGCTTCAACTTTGCGACAGCGGAGAGATCGGAAAATGAAGGAAGCGAGAGGGTTAGTTCATCCGCCTACCGCAAGCGGTCGTTTTAGAACAGCTGAGGAACTCAGAATGCAACACTTTCACACACGAAACCGACCTCGCGGCGAGCCGTTTGACGAGGATAGGCCACGTAAGCACAGATTTAGTCGGACTGCAGGACCAAGTACTCGAGAAGACGATGATTTTGATTTCGACAATTTGTAAATTTTATAAATTGGAGAGATACGTACTACGTACTACGTACTGTTATTGTTATCACAGATTGTTATCACATTTTGTTATCACAGATTGTTATCACAGATTGTTAAATTGAGAGTAAATTGGAGAGATTTATTAAATTGGAGAGTAATTTAATAAATTTACAAGGGACCAGATGCGTCGCGCCTTTTTTTCGCTCCTCCCTCCGCGTCACACATCAAACACCGTGAAGATGACCGGAGCCACCGCCACTAAGTATGTATCATCGCCGCAGAAAGTGAAGCGGAACAAAGCCGAAAAAGACGCCGGTTATCCACTGGAGCGTTTGAAGACCGTGCTGAAGACGAAACCCGACGACCCGGAGGCGCGCAAGCGTGACCTCGAGATATGGCTGAGCCTCAACGGGAAGAACCTCGACCAGACCCTCGGCCAGAAGAAGAACGGCCAGAAGAAGAACCTCGACCAGAGCCGGGACCAGAGCCGGGACCAGAACCTCAACCAGATTAACCTCAACCAGATGAACCTCGACGGGACGAAGAGCCGGGACCAGAACCTCGTCCAAGAGGAGAAGTTTTCCGAGGTCGAAGATGAGGTCGAAGATGAGGTCGAAGATTGTGATCATTTGCCTCGCCACGCGAAGAAGGTTGGTTTGACCCCCGGGCTGTGGAACAAGCTCGACGGCAACGAGCGGCAGACCGTCAAACGCGCGACGAGCAAAATCACCACTCAGAAGAAGAACAAGGCCGAAGCAAACGATCGCATCGTGAAGTTGTACGAGGCTTTGGAGGCCCGGTTCCCGGAGGAGGCCGTGGAACAAGTCCCAGATCTCATCAACATCATCAAGTCGATCTCCAAATCGATGAAAAAGGCGGAAATGTCAGCCGACCAGGGCAAGATGTTTATGGACAAAATGTCGAAAATCTGGTCGCAGATGGTGCGGAAATTCACCGCGGAGCAGGACGAACGTGAGGAAATCGCGACTTCGGAGACTCTTATCAAGAAGCTTATGGACAACTATACCGCGGTGGAAAAGATGCCGTCTCGTAAGCTCACGTTCAAGGGCGCGTCCCAGTCTACATTGCGCAAGCTCAACCTGGCTGATTCCGATTCGGACTAAAAGCTCGGACGAAGGCTCGGACGAAGGCTCGGACGAGACAATTTTGATTTTTTGAGCGGGGTCGCAGCTCACGTAGAGAGATGGAGATGAGCGAGAGAGAGGGGGGAAATTTATTTTTTTTGACTGTCTTGTAGGTCTCAAGACACAATAAATGAAAACCCTCCCTCATTCGCGTTTCTCAATAAAAAGGCTCCCGGCACATCGGGCAACGAATTGCAGCTTCATTCTCCATAAGAAGACTTTTTACGCAGGCGAGGTGGAGAGGGTGGCCGCACTTCAGCACGACAACAGGCCGATCCAGCTCCACGAGAGCAAAATTGAGCCCCACCAGGAGAGTAGACTTGACGGTACTGCAGACTTCGACTGCCTCTTCTGCCCATTCGTCAAGACATATACTACAGCATCCGTTGACCTTTAGAAAGATGGTATCAGGCACCTGGGAAGACTTGCTCTCGATCTCGTCACGATCGTCGTCCTCCTCGGGTTCGGGTGGTATATACAGGACGTCGGCCGAAATATCAGCGTCGAGCTGGCGAAAAACGGCCTCGACTTCCTCAGAATTGCTCTCGATCTCGTCACGATCGTCAGACTTGCTCTCGATCTCGTCACGATCGTCGTCCTCCTCGGGTTCGGGTGGTATATACAGGAGGTCGGCCGAAATCTCGTCGACGAGCTCTCGATCCGATTGGCGCCATCTTTCGATCCAAGAGGCGATCTCGTTGTTTGTCTCGTGCCACTCGCGGGGCACGCGCCGGAGCCGGAGCCGGAGGGAGCCGATCTTAACAGCTCTGTCGGGTTTAGCGTCGTAGATATGAACGGGCAAAACTGTTTGTTCCATCACGTGAAGGTCGTCGATCGACGCGAGGAACTCGCGCATTTCGCCCCAATCAACCGGGGATAGAAAGGTGATCTCATAATCAGCGCGCTCATTACAGTATTCACTCATATCTCCAAGATACCTCCGGGCGGCTTGGTAAGGGGGATAGAGTGCAATGTGCGCAATGCTGATGAGAAAGCCCCACTCGGTGTAAAAGCCGAACTTGGCTACCATCTTGGAAACAAACGCGTCGATGTCACCGGCATACTCTACTCGGCACTTGAGGGTGTAAAAAGTCGTGATCGTCTGATGGATCCCTTGCTGTTGAATAACGTGGTCGTTGACCGGCTCTTGCCCCGTGGCCTGGGCGGAAGTAGGATTGTGGGCTAGGTTGAGGTTCGTATTGGTGTTAGTGTTCATTGTTTGAGGAGGGGAAGAGGGACGCTCCTCTTTTTGATACCAATTTTTATTACAAAAATTCAACGCACCTTTTTCATACCAGATGGTATAAAAAAGCGAAAAAGTGTGAAAGTGTGAAAGTGTGGTCTCAATGTGGGAATTTCCAATCTAAGAATTTCCAATGTGGGAATTTCCAATCTAAGAATTTCCAATGTGGGAATTTCCAATCTAAGAATTTCCAATGTGGGAATTTGAGATTTCATTCGAGATCGCTTTTACCCTCACACCGTTTATTTACACACGGCGTTGTCCTCTGCCATACTCCTTCGAGATCCCAAAGTTCCTGTTTCTCTACAAACTTAATCTCTTCCAATAATTGCATACAGTAATTATTACCTTTCAAAATAGTAAAAACGGCGCGATTCATATTATAGTAACCCTCAGCAAAGTCCTGTTCGTGCCCGCGCAGTCTTTTTTCCAAACTTTGAGCTGTGCTGCCAATATAGCAAATACCAGTCGTTTTGTCGACTAGCTTATAGATAAATCCTGTTTTTGTTGGTGGCGTGTACCCGTCACATATGAGGATGTTTTCCTTATTTTTTCCGCGTGTTATAGCCGTATACAATCCTTCGCGTGAAAAATTCTTCGTTTCGTGGACCGCATACTTGTAATCAAAAGTAAGCCCCTGACATTTATACGCTGTCATAGCAAAATTGACCACGAATTTGCGATGGAACAGCTTTTTTGAGATCTTGAAATCTTTGCCTACAAACACGTTATCTTTATCAAACTTGATTACTTCGGTCCATTCGTTGTTCACAAACACCTCGTCAATTTTGCATCTCGCTGCAAGAGGCGTTCCAATTTTTAGAAAGACGGATTGCGGACGAGTGCACGAAATTTTTTCAACCGTGTCACTTCGATAGTATGGAATGTGAACAACGCCATCCTCGTGTTGGTACCGAGCCATACACCTCCTGTTAATCTGTTTTCTTTTCCAATTATGCTTGCAGATGTGCCTCTCCGCCTTGTCAAACGAAAAGTTTCCGAAGCTGGATTTGTCAATTCTACCCTCGTCGTAAATTTTCAGGCAAAGGTCGAACATTTCCCGATCACTGCGTTTGCACTGTCTCATTCGTACTATCGTGTAGTCGCACAATTCTTTCAAGAGGAGACAATTTTTGTAGTCTCGATGCACGCCCCGTTCGACTGGTTGCAACTGTTTGAAATCGCCTACAAGGATGAATTTCACGTCTTTGCTTGTTCGTTTGATGTGAAGCAGAATGGTCAACATTTCCAACCCTACCATACTTATTTCGTCCACAATTATGTAATCTACATTGTTGAAACGATTTTCAATAGGAAACTTGAACTTTTTCGTCTCGTGACTGTAGTTTACACCGCGGTGAATTGTTGTGCCATCAACGTTTTGCGCTGCTACATTTGTATATGCCCACGTTTTATGTGTTAACTCTTGACGATCCAATTCTTCCTTCAACATCTTTATAAAATAGGACTTTCCAACACCGGCTGGTCCTTCTACCAGACATCCACAATCTCGGTCTAAAATTTCGTTTACAAGTTTTTGCTGATTCTTTGTCCACTGCTTGCGCTCCGCATACGGTTCTTTTAATACATCTCTCCATTTGTTTATAATCACGCAATCTACCGGATCTACACGATCGTACGTCAAAATTTGTTTGGGCACGATGGGGAAAAACCTCTCTTTTTTCCAACCGCCTGGAATTTTCGACACTTGCTCTCGTGTGTGCGGGCGGTACAACACAACTTTGTCTGTAGAGACTTCTACCAACTCACCTCCGCACTTATCAATCAAATCCTGACAGTGAATGCGTTCGGAAGCCAGAATTGTAAGCCAAATTCCGAGATCGTGGTGAAGGTTGTATGTTATTTCCTGCTTGGTTATTGCAAAAATTTTGCGTTCAACCCCTTCATCTGTTTTCCACTTGTACACGCATTTGACACTAGTATTTATTCTCGACTGTGTGCTTGCAGTCACATTGTTTTCAACCGTATTTGTGAAATCGTTAGCTCCCTGTAGAAACCAGTGTTGAAATGCCGTGTCGTAATCCAATTCAAAAGTTGTTGTTGTTTTCGTGTTTTTCCTCTGAGCACAAAGACCAAGCATCGCCACGCAAAGTTTCTTGAAATGTTCTGGGAAATGGTTTTTGATTCCTTCAAAAAGCTCCTTAAAATACTGTGGTTCCAAACTATGGCTTGCAATGAGTTGGTACTTTACAGTGAAATCAACCCCTTTGCGATGAAGGTATTGCACGGCGTGGTACGGAAATTGACTGAAACCGTCGAAACATCTCAACCGAGGATCTTTTGGATCTGCAAAGCAAAGGATGTAGGCGCCAGGAACCAATTCATCAATTGGTGTCCCGTCATATAGTTCCCACACGTCATACGCACTCCAAACTGGATAACTGTACTTGTTCTCTACGGTGAGGTAATACCGCATTTTGTTGCAGTCAACCGATTGACACTGTCGCTTAAAAAATTTAAAACCGTTCTTTTCAGGTGGCGTACTCTTGTATTTCCGAATCCAACCCCCGGGAGGAAAAAAATGTTTTTCGACTTCGGGTCCAAATGTTGAATGCTGGTGTTTTACCTTGTCATAAAAATCGTGCAAGAGGCGCCTTGCTAAAAAAACAATGTTCTGTCCTCCATAAAAGATAGGTTTTTCGGGGTATAATTTTTGATAAATTGTAATCGCTTTCATTACATCATCTTCAAACACAGATTTGCACCGACGTGTTTCTCCTTGATAAGTATAGCTTACCACATCTTCACCGACCATATGGTAATCTTTTCGTGAAGGTATGTGGCCAAGGTGCTCAATTATAAAATACAGGGGATAGTTCATTGTAGGATTACAACACACGCGATCTGTATCTTTGTGGGCCCACCTTGGAACTTTTACTTTTTCGCTTTTTTCTACAACTTGCGAAGAAGTACGATACTTCCGACGAACTTTTGCATTGACGGTTTCTAGAAAGCCCTTTTTCTTACCATCTTTTAAAACGTGCAAATGAGAGTCGAAAAGCATAAAACACAGAGCGGGAACGTGCTTATTAAAAGTGTCTGGGTAATGATCAACGAAACTTGTTTCGCGGTAGTCCAATCCGTACAATCGAATGTTGAAAAGTTTACAGAAATGAAGCACGTCGTTGCCCGAAAATCCTAGAATTTCAGGATCGATGTTTTCATCCCTGAACGAGGCGGAAAATTTTCCATCGGGAAAGTCTCCTGACAAATTACCCCCACTTAAGAAGTATGCAAGTTCTTTTCGTGTCAATCTGTGCCTTTTCTTATGAAAATTTTTGTCAATGTTGTCTAAAACCCACAGCCCAACAGGTTGGTTATATTTTACAGACAAAGGTGTTGTACAACCGTACGGAGTGGTCTTGTGTACATACTTACAAGTACCGGGTACTCTTTCGTTTGAAGCGACGTACAGAAATTCCAACGTGTCAACAACACACGCGTTATCCTTCTTCTTTGGAATGTCCAAAATTGTGAATCGATCGCTGATTGGAACTGTAGGTGCGAAATTGAACATCTTTATGCTTTTTAGATCGCCCGTTTGCATTTTTACCAGAGTACTGCGAATCTTGTCGATCGACACACAATCGTAAGGTTTAAGTGCTTTGCACAACACATCTTTTAGAATCTGCGGGTGCGAGATGAAAGCGCTTTCATCATCGGGCAAATACACGTGTGGATGGTTCGTGTTGAATTTTGCAAAGTTAGGATCTGCTGACGATGGGAGCTCCTGAGCTATTCTTAAATAACGTCCTTGCAAGAGTGTGATAGGATCTTTTGATGTCAGCATCACAGTCTTTGAGTTGACACTCGAACCGCGCTTGGATGAACCTGGGTTCCAATGAGTGCCAATTATCTCATTCTGGAATCGGTAGATTGGACCGAGTCGGCCGTTGCGGACTTCAAGACTATTCGATTCCCAATCCTTCACACGTCTTTTTGTCGCCGATTTAGATCGTTTCCCACTCAACTCGAGTTTTAGAAGACGTCCGCTTAAACCAAGAATGCGTTGAAAATCGGGGGGTGCCGGTGCATACACTACCGGTAACTTGCACCAGTGCTTTTTGAACGTCCGACTAAGGCACGTTCCACATTTTCCTTTGACGTACACTGCAAATCGTCTAGACAGTTTGTCAGATCGCATTAGGACTCCACGAGCGTACCAACGTTTGCCAATTTTTTCATACTTGAGAGATTTGAATTCTGGTGAAGTTGTCATTTTATATAACAAAACATTTTTTTAAGTAGTTTTTTTCTAGGCCCAAAAAAAAATTCATTTTTCGTTTTGAAAAATGAATTCAGAAAAAGGAAACGCGCTTAGCAAAGCAGTGGTGATAACAATTCGATGGGTATGTAGTAGTACTGATTGAACTCAGCCCTGCCCCTGTCACATCGACCGCCTTGGCGTATTTCGAACTTATCTATGATGCTGGGCGTGATCTCGATGAAATACACATCATCTGTGAAGTTGAACACGCAGAACGATTGCTTGTTGCTTTTGCTGCTTTTGCTGAGCATTGCATCAATTTTCCCTTTGCTGATCATTGTAGACGGATAGGCCGAATACTTGTTTCGTCTGCTCTTCAATTCAACCAGAACATAGTCGCTCTCAAAATCCCACCGACACATATTCGACGTTTTACAAAGGTCTTCGCCGAATGCACTCTTAAGCTGGGAAAACAGGAAGTCCTCTTTATCCAGACCGTATTGTAAGTCATTCATTGTTTTGCTAGAATTACTCATTGTTTTCTTACTAGATTTCTTTTCTTTAAGTCAACATTATTATTTTTTTGAAGTTGAGACTTTTTTTGGCGGCCACTGCGCAAATCGCCATCCGCTCTCTACGATCTTGTTAAAATTGTTCCGACCTAACCGAAGCCGGGTCATTGTATTATCAACGGCCCAGCGTACGTCATACATCTGATTCTTAAAACTCACCTCTACTGTACCGGTGTACCCCTTTAATTTCTTCGTTGGGAGTTCACCGTGTTTCCCGGGCTCATTTTCCTTGAATTGGACAATCACTTCTTGTTTCACAAGTGGTTTGCGATACGTCTGTTTTTGACGCACTGAGACACGCCGAGGTTCTGGTCGATAGGTGAATTCAGCAATAACCGCATCAGTAGCTTCTTGAATATCTTTTAATCTTGCAAACCACTCGGTGCCTCGAATTGGTGTTACCCTCATCGTTTTTGTAAGATAGCGCTTTACCAATGTTTCAAATTTTTGATATGCTTTTACGTGCTCTCTACCTTTTTCGCCTGTCATTGTAGCTAAACGCTTCGTAAATGTAATCACTCGCATAATAGCAAACCCCTTGGCATCTCCATAGTGGCGCCAATACTCACGAAGTCTTGCACCGCCGTCTTCCTTAACTCCTAGTTTCCAGCCTTTCACACATTGTGGTGTTCTCACGATGTAATAAATCGGCACCCCGTTGAACGCATTGTATCGTTTCGGATCAGTTCGCACTTCGCCCGGTTCCAGGTCGTCTTGGTCATTTTTCACAACTACAGTGTTCAGTGGAGTAGGGTTTTTTGCGGTTCGTATGTACTCTGCTTTCAAATACGCATTGTTTCGAAACTGTTTCACTTCCATTCCTTTCATACTGCTGAGATCTGTCATCTTTATTTGACGGCAATATTTGTTTCCAAAGGGCAGTATTTACTGACTCGCCGATGAACTTTCGCATAGAACTCCTCTGCGCATTTTCTCGATTCTTCATCCTCTGCGCATTTCTTGAGACAGCGCTGTAGGCACGACTCTACAAATGAAGGGGTCAAGTCGTACTCAGCAATTGTTTTGGCGTGCGGTAGAGATCGGCATCGATTCCAATCTCGTTCTAATCGTGAAAGCTGAGTACAGACCTTGTTATTTCGATAGTATGCTTTGGAATCTCGTTTCTTCTTTACTGGGTCTTTTAAATAGTAGATTTTACCGTTGGCAGATAGCCGACGTCGTGCGCTTTTCTCTTTTTCTCTAGCGCATCGCACTCCGATTTTGTTGAATTGAAACTTCTGCTTTCTTAAACTTGTCGCTGAAACCGATGCACTTGTAACGAAGCCTTCAATAAGTCCATCGTCATCGAATTTCCATTCAATTCCATCCCTTTTTTTTACCTTATCGGGCTTCACTCTTTTGTTCAGGAAAAATTGTGAGTTTGACATCTTT
>JACLAC010023520.1_pt1 | contig 14423 bp, 7 predicted proteins | sample 8027881 | NCBI WGS metagenome assembly JACLAC01 (sample SAMN15725517, study PRJNA655200) | protist metagenome | isolation source: fluorescence activated cell sorting (FACS) single amplified genomes of... | place: Spain: Blaines Bay Microbial Observatory, Mediterranean Sea | collected 2016-01-19 | reverse complement strand
AGGCCACAGTTTTTTCTGTCCTAAGCCTGATCTTGCTTGCGATGATAAATGGTACGAGCGTGTAATCGTCCATGAAGTAGCCCAGCTCTTACGTGAATACTGGTTTGATGATATTGATAGAGTTGAATCCGAGACTGCTGCGCTCCTTGATTGACCATGAGAATACCAATCAGAAATGTCTACTATCTGCTCTGTTATGCTTGGGACAAACTCGATGAGAGAGACATCGTCTCTGTAGAGCCGGTAGAAGGACAGCGTGTCATTGATCTACTTGCACGTGTTCTAGTGAGTGGATTGACGCATCTTTTAAAGCGTGGCCTCGACCGAGGTTATATAACCGAGAGCGAGGACACAAAATCCTTGCGAGGTAAGGTTGATCTTACCGAAACAGTTAAGCGAAATCTGCTTGCATGCAGACAGGCTCATTGTCACTTTGATGATCTCAGCTATGACGTACTACACAATCAGATTCTCAAGTCGACGGTCCATTTACTGATCCGAAATGAAGATATTGCCGAGAATACCCGCAAAGACTGTATTTCGATTTTCCGCAGATTGAACGATGTCTCCGACATATCAATCTCCAGCTTGTCCTTCAGAGCTATTCAACTGAATAAGCACAATCAGTTCTATGAATTTTTACTTAACATTTGCGAGCTGATTTTAGCCAACCACCTCCCGACTCAGGAGGCCGGAGTTAGCAAGTTTCGAGACTTTGATCAGGATGAAATCAGGATGCGCACCGTTTTCGAGGCTTTCGTGAGGAACTTCTATAAGAAGGAGCAGAAGGAATATAGAGTATCATCCGAATGGATCGAATGGAATGTCGAACCACAGAATCCCGATTCAAAGCTATTTCTACCGAAAATGCTGACCGACGTATCCCTTGCTTCTGACAATCGGTATATCATCCTCGACACTAAGTTTACTCCGCACGCTCTTCGATCTCGCAATGAACGGCAAACCCTCCATTCACCTAACCTATATCAGATTCACGCCTACCTTCAGAACAAGCGCATACAGCTTACAGGTAAACAACATCTCGCCGGGATACTTCTCTACCCAACCACCTGTACCGAACTGGATCTCGAGTATCATATGGGCGATGTCGACATTCGGGTCGTCACGGTTGACTTAGCCGCAGATTGGAGAGCTATACACAGCCGGCTTCTCGAAATTCTCGTTTTCTGATACCTGAGCAAATTTCGCGTATAACTTGACAAATTGATGTGCTTCGCCGTTTGGACTTTTTCCAATGACAGCATATTTTAACAACATTAACCTCGATTCTTCAGTTCCGGGAAGATTTCGTTTACTACCACGTAGGTAAAATCATACTAATATCGTGCGCATCCACCAGCGCAGTCCGCTCTATTATTCCCGTTAGTCAGCCAAGCATTGGGAGTTAGGGGCCGGTCTGGATATTCGGACTGTACAACAGTGTATCGTCCACTCAGCCATGAAAACGACAATGGAATATCTGCATTACTTGGAACCTGAAGCACATCCAACAGATCAACTTCCATACTGACGGGAATTGAAGTAATCAGGCGATAACAGTTTGACAGCGACAGCCCATTACGATACCAGTATTAGCATTACGAAAATACGGGAATTAGGCAAAACTCGACTCTCGTAGGAAAGTCCAACCATGAAGAAAGAGATGCTTCCCGATCATATCAGAGATATGTGCCCTGATGGGCTTACCGACGAGCAAGTCGAGACGTTTCTGCTCGGATATTTGGCTGGGAAACAGTCAACAAATACAGAAGCGGAGCAAGCCGAAACACCTCAGCAAGATCCAGCTAAGGATCGTCAAGTAGAAACCTATGATCAGGCTCGTATACGCAAAAGGGCAAGCAACAGTTCGGATTCTGCTCGAGAGCCGCCGACCGTTTCCCAATCTACCTATTCATCTTCTGAAGGTGCTATTGAGCATTCTTATGCAAAGCAAAACGATGATATAGCCGCTAGTGATGGGGCTTACCCCCTTCATGAACGGAAAAAACACCTTCAGACCCAAGTATTTGACGGTCTAAAAGAAGACCCAGAGCCACTTGGAGGTCGAGCGAGATCAAGTAAAATAGGCCCATATGCATCCGAACCTACAAGTAGGAGAAACAACGATCGGCATAGCGTAACGAATCATACAGTGAATTCAAACTTGCAGGCAACTGTTGCGGTGATATTCGGCATGTTATCCGCCGTGTTTTACGAAGTTGGAATCATTCCCATAATAGGTCTTGGCATGGCTGCTTGGGCGATAATTGTGTGCCGCCGCACGAGCGAGAAAAGAGCAAAGACAATATTGGGCTGGTCGGCCTGTAGCATTTTTTTTGTAATGTCTCTAAAGAGCTATGGCCATCTTACGACAGACGCCGAACTTACTATAGGACTGATTACTGCAATAGCATCAATCGTAGCTGGAGCGCTCATTACAGAAAATAAATACTCCTCTTCTGAGATTGACGCCGGTAACTAAACCTGCGTCTCCAGAATAAGCATCCAAACGCTACATCAATCGTCGTTCCTCCTTCTCTGCGATCGTTTTAGTTTATAGACCTCCCACCTTGCACACCAAATTTTCCCGCTAAATGCCCCCTATTTGATTTCTGATGCCATCAGGAATATCCCGTACAGCGTACAATACATCTTTCACCCTCTGCATTGTCCAAAGAGCGATCAGGTGGACACAATGCAAAATTATTTTTCTACCATGTATTCTTGTTAACAAGAATCTGCTAAACGTGAGTAGCAAAACCCCCAGAGTGATTGGGTCCGACGTGACATGGACAGATGTGCCCTTCCGATCGCTTAGCGGAACGTTCGGCGAACGTGACCAACAGAATAGCCTAACTCAAACACTATGGTCCAATTCGCGCGATGGCGGAGGACGACCCGTTCCCATAGCAGGGGTATCCGCCACTGAACCAAACCCGTACAAATAGCGGCTTATGCAGGCCGGAGCGCGCAGCACCACAACCAGACGAAGTCGGCCACCACAGCTTTGATAAACTCATCACATCTACGCCGAAAACCCACGCTAATAAATCCGCCCAACCTAAGCGACGACGAGAGAGGGAAATCGTAGTGACCCCTACCGATGGTGCACCCGGCACCACCAGACGATGAAAACCGGCATTGGGCGGAGGAACAAGCGCAGCCAATTTCACGATCAGTTCCGCTAACGGCTTCAACTCGGAAACCGTTGAGGGATAGATCGCAGATTGTTTTGATTTAGAGGAGATAATTGTTAAGCCTAATGCAATGGTCTCTTACATCAGTCAACAACTCAGTTACAGAAGAGAAATACTTTTAGGTGGGGATGTTAATATTTCGTACTATTTGAGAACGTATATAAATGAAATTCACCATAAACCCTCGTTTCAAATAACATTATGAATTATTCTATCGGCGATCTTTTAAACGACAACGAAGACCTACGCAAAAAATTAACCAATAAACGTAACAGCAAGGACAATAACCCAAACAAAGGTCCAAGAAATCAATCCAATCGGGCCAGTATGGTGGTTGGTGCCATAGTATTGCACAAAGCACATGGTAGTGGGAAAGTTGTTGAAAAAAATCTCGAAACAATCAAGGTAACGTTTGATCGCCCGTTTGCTCCCGGTAGAATTGTCCAACACTGTAGTCAAGGAACATGCACTATCGAAAATTTTGTAAACAGGAAATTAACGGTTCGTTTCTCAGATGGCTCCCACATAGTAGATCGTGATATAGAGGAGTTTGAAATAATTCAGTCAAAACATTTTCCTCTGAATTCACCCGAACTTCAGAGGATAACAAAGTCTGGAAAGGATTACGCTCAATATGAGATTCAGAAAAAAGCAGCGAAGGAGAACCAGAAAAAAGATGCAAAAGCTACGAGACTGGCTTTAAAGAAACGAGAGGAAGCAAAAAGAAAAGCAGCGAAGGAAAAAGAGCTGGCGGAAAAGCAGAAACATGAAAAAGCCGCAGAAAAGCTGAGGCGAAAAAAGTCGTTGCTTTCAACGTTAGATCAGGCATTTAATAAACGCTTTCTAACTGCTGATAATGTCTACAATAATCACCCCGATAAAGACACGTTAATATTTCAAGAATATGAAAAATCAAAGAGTGATTTCGTCATTAAGTGGGCCAGAAAAGAGCTGAATGAGGAACTCGACACTGAGCAAGCTAAGGCGATTGCAGATAACTCAAAAAATATCCACGTGACAGCACGTGCAGGAAGTGGAAAAACACGGACTCTTGTAACACGAGCCCTATTTTTACAAAAACACTGCGACGTCTCACCAAATGAATTGCTGCTGTTGGCATTCAACAGAGACGCTGCCGATGAAATGAAATCTCGAATCAAAGAATTCGTCGGCGAAGACACACCCCACGTCATGACTTTTCACGCACTAGCCTATGCTATAGTGAACCCCGAAAAAACAATAAAATATGATGATCGCTCTAAAAACCATTTGGAACTTAGCTCTGAAATTCAAGACCTCATAGATAATCAATTACGAACTCGCAAAAACCGCGAAAAAATACGACGGATCATGCTGGCGCAGTTTCGTGGTTCATGGGAGAATATAATACGAGGCTACTATCATTTATCCCGCGAGGAATTCCTCAGGCGCAGACGATCAGAGCCGCTGGAAACACTGAAGGGGCACTATGTAAAATCTTATGGGGAGCAATTAATAGCTAACACGTTGCTGGAGCACAGTGTTGATTATTCCTATGAAAGATTTTTCTTGTGGAACAAGATGCCATATCGTCCCGACTTCTTTATAGAAACGGGGATTGACTCCGGAATAGTCATAGAATATTTCGGCATGAAAGGAGATCCCGACTACGATGAGCAATCCGACCAAAAGAGGATATTCTGGGCGTGTAAAAAAGACCACACGCTAGTCGAGTTTGACAGAAGTGACATTTCTCGAAACACCAGAGACGGATTCGAAAAACTCCTAATTTCAACATTGAACAGACTAGGCGTGGTAACCCAGCGTCGCAGCGAAGATGAAGTTTGGGAAATAGCAAAGAAAAGAGCGATTGATGCTTTTACTCATACTATGGTAAACTTCGTGACAAGATGTCGGGGTGCAAATTTGGATTCCATTGCCCTTTCAAAAATAATCGCAAAATACAAGGCTGATCAGTTACCTAAATACTTCGATTCCATTGAAAAAGAAAGTCTCTTTTTGGATGTCGGTGAGTCGATCTATAATTCTGTTTTGGAGGCAGACTATGAAGACTTTGATCGACTAATCTTCAAAGCCGCATCACTTGCCTCGGAAGGTAAGACAATATTTGAGCGTAACAGAGGCAACGAACATGGAGATATAGCACACTTTAAACACGTAATGATAGATGAATTTCAAGATTTTTCTACAAAATTCTACCACTTGGTTGAGGCAGTCAGAAAGATCAATCCCTCGCTGTATTTTTTCTGCGTTGGTGATGACTGGCAGGCAATATATGGATGGGCTGGTGCAGATTTAAAATATTTTTCGAATTTTAAATTCTATTTCAAAAATGCCAGTCTACGACTTATTTCCAATAGTTACAGGTCAGCACCTCCCATTTTACAACTAGGGAATAACGTAATGAAAGGAAACGGCGAACCCGCCAAACCCCAGAATAATGAGTTAGGCGAGATTCGCAGGTTATTCTGGAATAATTTTCATCCCAACTCAGCAGAAGTCGAGCTTCACGGATCAAGAAAAATAAAGAATGCAGGACTACTTCGCCTAATCCACGCTGAACTCAGCAAAGGTCATACAGTAACTATTTTAACAAGGACAAATAATTTTGGTCAGCCAAAATTAGGCTCCAACATATTTGACGGCCTGAAAAAATTTGAGGATGAAATTCAAAGGTTTTTCCCGAAGAAAGATCGACATCGAATAAGCGTTTCAACAGTCCATCGTTTCAAGGGGCGGGAAGATATGGCAGTAATAATTCCAGATGTAAATGCAAATAAATACCCCATAATCCATCCCACATGGATTTTCCTTCGGGTATTCGGTGACACCATTGAAAAAATTTATCAGCAAGAGCAAAAGCTTTTGTACGTTGCAATAACTCGGGCAAAAACATCACTCACTCTAATAAGTGATAGCCTTCAATCGATTAGCCCTTTCCTCGAGGAAATTAAAATGGAGGAACAAGAATGGAATAATTTAAAACCATTTGCCCCCGGAATGGAAGATCGCTTAGAGATAAGGATAAATAATAGAGCAATATTAGCGGAAACAAAGGACCTGTTAAATAATTCTGATTACAAATGGAATCAACAAACTAAAAGATGGTCAACTCTCGTTAGACAGGATGATTTTTCTATTCGCGACTTGAAAAATGAAAACTGGTGCGTGCCGGGAATAATAATCGAAACTTGTGATTCAAGTGGAAATATTAAAGAGACATGGAACATTTAAACAGATATAAAAACAATGGCGAGTCTTCAAATCGGTTTTAGACCATCCGGTCCTAATAAATTTTTTTCAGCCTTTCCCTTCAGATCAACACTGTCTACGCTACAAAAGCCTTAGTTATCGTGGCTATGGTCTTATTGACTTTGGATGGTACGTTAGGGATAATCCAGCACTCGCTTAGAGAGCATAGCCGACCTACTACCCTGATTCTCAATACACAAGCGGCGATTCGCGTTAATACGACCACCTCCTTAATACCAGCTAACAGAATTATCAAGCCCATCCATCAGTGGAGTGCTTTTACTAATACAATACCAATCATCTTTCCTCCTTCTCTGCAATCGGTTTAGTTTATAGCTCCCCTACCATGCATACCAAATTTTCCCGCTAAATAACCCCTATTTGATTTCTGATGCTTTCAGAAATATCTCCTTAATGCGGACAATACGTCATTCACTCTCTATTATCCAAAGATTGATCAAGCGCGCACAGTCCAAATGTTATTTTCCGACCGTGCATTCTTGTTACCAAGAATCTGCTACGCGTGAAGAATAGAAAACCCTACACTGACGGGGTGCGACCTAACAGGCAGAGGGGTGCCCTTCCGATCGCTATCGCAACGGTCGGCGAACGTGACCAACAGAATAGTCTACCTCAAACACGATGGTCCAATTCGCGTTATAGCGGAGGGTGAGTCGCTGCGACCGCCGGAGGTTCGCTTGCTAAACCAACCCGCTAAAATAGCCGCCTATCGAGGCCGGATAGCACCGCAATCAGACCAAGTCGGCCACTACAGCTCGGAAAAAGCGTCACATACACGGCAAAAACCCGCGCCAATAAAACCGCCCAACCTAAGCTACGACGAGAGAGGGAATGCGTAGAAGCCCCCACCAATAACACGCGCCCGGAGACACCGAAAGACCCGGCACGACCAAGCAGTCTGAATTATCGAGGATTGACCCGTCATAAAGCCACCTCCGACAATGAGGTCACTACGTCGTAGTCAACGCCAATCGTCTCGAAGTGCTTCTTGCCGCAAGCAATCTTTTGGTTTTCCTTGTTGCGGCGTTCTTCGGAATCCAGTGAGCTCTTGGTTTCGCGGACGAAGTAGAGCTTTTCATCCCTGTCGGTTACGAAAGCCCAATCCGGATTGTACGGCCCGATCGGTGTGTCGATCTTGAACCAGTTCGGGAGCTTGACAAAAAGGCGCACAAAATCATTCGTGTCGAGGGCTTGTGCGAACTGACGCTCGACTTCCGAATCATACTCGATGACGTCAGAGAGCGCCTTTTCCCGGTTCTGCACCTCGTACAGATTGCTCAAATAGCGAACAATCCCTTCCCCGTCCTCCTGCTCAATACGGCTCCTCTCCCATTGCTGACCAGCGATCTTGTCGTACTGGATACCTTCCAGCATCAAGTCATTAAGTGCGCGGGAGATTTCCTTGCCGACTGCCGCCATGAAGGCTTGCGGATTGATCTTGAACTCTTCAAGCCGTCCTGATTGTTTCAGTATCTGAGCCAGTGTGTGGCGAGTGAGCTCCGTTTCCTTTTGCAGAAAGGCAAGGATGTCCGGCAACACCTTGACTGATTCCTCATTGATGGCCTTTTCCTCAAGCTTCGTATCTGTATCAACACCGGCCTCAGTAATTCCAAGCTCAACACGGGCCATCGAAATACGAACGGGCTTAATGGCTTCCAGCTTCTTGACCCGGCCAACTGCCTTTTCGATCAGATCATTCGTCTCGAAGATCACACGGTAACGGGTGCGGTGTTTGATGCGATCCCAGAGGGCAACAAAATTCTCACTCAAGTGAACATCCTTGTGGAACTTGACCTCCCGTCGTTCTCGTGCATTAACGATACGATTTTTGAACACCTTTTTGTTGATCTCATCAATGATTTCAGCCTTCAAACCGTCAAAATCATCGGACACTTTGAGATCGAAATGCGGGTTCTTGGGATCAAATGTATCAAGGATTTCACCGACATCATTAAGATAACCGTTGTCGATCATTTCCTGCCAGATTTTGGCTGACGCTTCCTGCCCGAGCTCTTCCTTAGTTCCATCCGCTTTGGTGACTATCAGCTTGGAAAAAGCGGTTTGTTCGACCTTACTAAACTGGATGCCGAAATCTTGCTCGAACTCGGTTTGCAGTGTGCTCGCAAACTCTTTGTAAGACTCGTTGGCAACAACGGTCAGACGGTTGACGGTTTCGTCATGCACCCGCTCTCCATGCTTGTTCACCGGCAGACGAAGGCCACGCCCGATTTCCTGCCTCTTCTTCTCAAATGACTGCGTTTCGTTGAGAGTGCAGATCTGAAAGACGTTCGGGTTATCCCAACCTTCCCGCAATGCGGAGTGGGAGAATATGAAGCGCAATGGTACGGCTTCATCCAAGAGCCGCTCTTTATCCCGCATGATCAGATTATAAGTATCTTCATCGTCCTTGGTGTTTCCGCGGGTATCCTTGTCGTTGCCTTGCTTGTCTTGGCTGAAGTAGCCGTCATGAACTTCGGCAACATCGCACAGGATTAAAGCTTTATATCGTGGTTTTTCGGTCAGCTCCCGGAAGGCTTCCTCAAACCACTGGCCGATTTTGCCAAGGCTGGTGGTGTTGTCGCCATTATAGACCCTGTAGTTCGCCACCTTGTCGATAAAGAAGAGCGAGAGAACCTTTATACCCTTGCCCTTGAGGGCGCGTTCCTTCTTCAGGTGCTGTTCAACAGTCTCGAACACCTGCGCCTTCATGATGTCGTCGCCAAGACCACCGATTTCCTGCCCTAAATCGAGCCAACGTTTGGAGTTGAAGTCTAAACCTTCGGCCCCCGGTGTACAATCGATATTCTGAACGATATAGCCACCCTCATAGGAGACACGTTCGCCGGACTTCACAAACAGGTCATCGCCCTGTTTGACCCACAGCTTGGAGGCCTTCGGCCCCAGCGGCCCTTCCTTGTGGATTTCGACCTGCGCCTTGATCCCGTTCTTGTTGTCGATTTTTAGAAGCTTCACATAGGCGTCATTGAAATTATCGTCTGAACGAATGGACGCCACCTCTATCCGTTTTACCAGCCGCAAGTCATAGGCTTTGATCGGATCTAGTTTGTAGAGCAGGTTATAAGGGTTCCGATGGGTGGCACTGTAGCGAAGCGTCGCCGCCGGATGCAGCCGCTTGATTGCGTCCTTTGCCTTCTCGGTATTATCCACACTCTGCGGTTCATCAATAATCACAAACGGATTTGTCGCCTGAATGAACTCAATCGGCTTGCGCCCCGACATGCGATCATTCTCACGGTTAATGACGTTGAGCTTCTTGAGTTCGTCTTCCGTCATCTCAGATTCAGGCTTATCAGGCACATCTTTCACAAACGCCTGAATATTGATGATCATGATCTGGATTTGGTTGCTGCTCGAAAACTGGCGCACCTTCCCCAGTCGCATTGAGTCATAGACAAAGTGATCGAACGGCACGTTGCCATAGAGCGTCCTGAAGTGATCCTTCATCATGTCGATGCTCTTGAGAACGCCTTCGCGGATCGCAACGCTCGGCACCACAATTATGAACTTGCGGAAGCCGTATTTCTTATTCAATTCAAAAATGGTGCGTAGGTAAACATAGGTCTTACCCGTCCCGGTCTCCATCTCGACGGAAAACTCATGTCCCTGAAGCGCGGACACCTTTTCAATGTCATTGGCTTCTTGCGTCTTTTGGACATTCGCCAGAATTTCGTCTTCGGGCAGAGTCAATTCGTTGCCCACGGCTAGCTCTGTCTGGAACAGGCCACCGATCTCGAAAGCCCGAAAGGCCGTCGCCTCGGATTGGGAAACCGCCTGACCATCAAACGCATCAACGACAGCTTTGATCGCGTCCTGCTGAAAATCTAAGGAGGGATCGAATTTTAGCTTCACACTGCCGCCTATACCGTCTTGAAAACGATTTCTGATTCTTGAGATTCAGCCCGCGTCTTGAAGGTTTGAACGGCGTTGACCTTAAGCTCGTCGTTGCCTTGAAAGCCCTCGTCCAGACAGATAACCTGCAAAGGCTCGGCACCGGCCAGCGCGTCGATCAACTCTGACGTGACTTCTTTTTCAAGGCAGATCAGTGCAGCCCCATCCTCGACTGAATAGACGTCTTTACCACCAAGACGAATTACTTCCACATTCGCTGACAGCATAAACCCAGCTTTGAGCAGCAACTCAGTTAAAACTTCGGACGAGGAGCTTACGGGGAAAACGTGGTTTATGTGTAATTCCAACTGATCTTCATAATCTTGCTTCGAATCTACAGTGCCCGCCCATTGACGAAAGTTTGATCGTCGCATCTTATAATATGCGACGGCTTCGTTACGCCTTTCGTACTTTTTAATGCAAGACTGAAAGCGTTTAATAAGTGCATCAAAAAGGTTCCCATCGAAATCTGGAAGCCATTGAGGAAATTCAATTGAAATTAGATGGGGCAGATTTGCGTCGTCATCTTCGTGCGAAACAACCGCTTCAAAAATCGCCCCAGTACCTGCGTGACAGTCAAGAACGACATCGTCTGAAGTCACGTTTGAAATGTTTAATAATTGCTTAAACAATCTGGAAGGCTTCGCAGAAATCTTTAGGCCTGGCACATGTTCACGTAGCTCTTTCGTAGCCTCATCTGTGTGACCTACTTCCTCATGACCTAGTATCGTCTTGGGCATCGCTCCCTGTCGAATTTCAAATAAGTACTTCTTTTTTGCTGGCACAGGATTAATACCATCTTTGCCCCACCAAAGCCTCCCTTCGTCTAAATTCTTTAGATGCTCACTTTCAGAACAGGCCCAGACTCTTGTCTTCTTGGGAAAACGTTTCTCCCCCGTTTTCGGTTGTACTATCTCGTAGTAAAGGTTGGGACGCTCTTTCGCTGTGTACCGGCAGGTATAATCAGCTGCTTTCCACGGCCCTCTTGGATCACCATCCGGATTGGTGTACCGCCCTGACTGAGCTTCAGTCATTGGCAGCAAACCAGCTTGAAAGTCTTCTGAACGGCGATAACAAAGTATGTTTTCGTGAACATACCCCACGTCCTTAGTGTCAGGAGGAGGAGAGTATCTCTTTTCCCACACAAAATTTGCTACAAAATTCTCTTCACCAAATATTTCGTCCATAATCATCCGCAGATGGTGGAACTCATGATCATCTATGGATACAAAAATTACCCCATCTGCCTGCAATAGATTACGTGCCAAAATTAGTCGAACATATTGAGCTGTAAGCCATTTTGAATGAGAAGTTCCTGCCAAAAGTGATATCTCACTTAGCGAAGTACTTTTATCTGATACATACTTCTCATATCGATCCAAGTATCCTTCAGAATCATCAAAAATGAGTTCGCCCCCAATATTGAAAGGTGGATTCATATAGATCATTTTTACTTTACCAAAATAAGCCTTCTCCAAAATTTTCATCACTTCCAAATTGTCGCCTTGGATCGCGTAATGGCGTGCTTTTGGATTTATATCTTCTTCAGAAAATGGGGATAGCGTGCCGAGTATTGGCCTTTTCAATATTTCATGGGTATCTGATTTATTGCGCCATTCAAGGCCAAATCGGTCCGATCCATCATAGTGAAGCTTCTGGGGAACAATTTCTTCTAGAAGGTCAATCGCAACCTTCCGATCAATTTCATCAGGAGCGTACAAATCTAAAAATTCTTCTAAAGCGTTGGTTATCATTTTGGGCGTATTATTTATTTCACTCATCAATTTACTCCTCGAATACTAGGACAATTCCAGAGAGTTCCTGTATTCTATCATTTCTGAAAGCATTTCATCCATAGCCTCATAACTGTTGGCTCGTGATGCTTTTAGCTTGCCGGTCCGTCTAATGGCGTTTTGATAAAGCACATCAAAGAGCTCACTAGGCATCTTCGAGCCGCTCCTCACTGACCGAACGATAAGCCCTGCACATGCTTGTGACGACAGGTGCTGGCTTATTCCACTGTCGAGAAAATCATCTAAATTTGAGGCTAGAGTCGTTGGCTTGTGATCAATTTGCCAGTCCATATTGCCGTCAAAGAAGCCTGAACTACACCTCTTTGCAAACCCTGATCTAAACCCATCCGGTCGTGCGTCTTCCATCACCGATGAAACCACGAAGTGACCGACGGGGAGTGCGACAGCATTACCGGCCATTCTTAGGATAGATGATATTGACAAACTGGGTACGTTTAATTCTCCAAAGCCCTGTAGTCTCAAGTTTTCACTTTGCGTTAATTTGCGAACAATGGCGCCGTCAAATACGGCAACAGTGCCTCTTCCGCGATTATCTGTCGCCCCAACTTTTAATGTCGGAACGTAACCACGTGATAAGCAGATTGACCGCTTCCCACCCGTCCAGTAGAACCCAGAAAAAAGTGGATTATCGTTCTCCGTAACTTCGGAGCTTATGGCAGCGTGTAGCGCCATAGCCGCTGCCTCTTTCTTTGATGCAACTATGAAAAGACGGTTCCTGTCTTGCGGAAGGCCAAATTGTCTACAATTAAGCACCCGCCAAGCTAAGTGCTTATATCCACTATCAATCAAAGCCACTTTGACAGCATCAAAGTCACGCCCTTTGTTTACATGGAGCAAGTTAGGTACGTTTTCACCAATTATGGTATGAGCATCGGCTTCTCCCGCTACTCGCAGCATCTCAAAAAACAGGCCAGAACGTTCACCTTGAATTCCCACTTGCTTGCCTGCAGAGCTCAGGTCCTGACAAGGCCACCCTCCTACAACGAAGTCTGCTTTCGGTGGAGATCGAAGGTTTTTGATGTCTTCAACAATTTGGCCCTGAGGCAACTTGTAGCGAGCCTCAAGTACTTTCTGACATTCCGCATCCCTCTCACACAGCAAAATGGGGGCAACAGATGGATGCTCGAACCCTCCGATTCCACTAAAAACACTTATATAAGCCGGACCGTTCAACTATCGTCTCCCCTTCTTACCCGCATAATTAGGCAACCGTAAATCTGATTGTGAACAGCTCTTGGTCTGAGACCTGTTGCAGTAATCGTTCTTCTACCTGATCGAGAAGCATGCCCTTCTGCTCGGCGCACCGATCGGCGGACACATATTTCGGTAAACGGAATCTGATTGGCACAAAAAATTATTTACTAATGACGTATGTGGCCATCTTAGCTTAGCTCACAGCTTGTAACGGTATATGCAATATACTTAGATGCGTGCGCTTCATAAAGGGAGAGGGCTGATGCTATGAATGCCTTGGCTGTCGTGGCTATGGTCTTATTGACTTTAGATGTGACCTTGGGGGTAATCCACCAACCCCTAGAGAACAACAGCCTACCTTCCACCTTGATTCTCAATACGCAAGCGGTGTTTCGCGTTAATACGACCACCGGCTAAATCCCAGCTAACAGAAATATCAAGCCCATTCATCAGTGGGGTGCTGTTACCAATACCATATCAATCGTCGTTCGGCTCAGATGTCAGCCTCATACGTTTCAATACCCTCCAAGACACTCACCCATTTATAGCCAGAAAATAACCCCCGCTTTATCTTAACAAGCCGGAGTTCACATAATATATGTGGCAATGCGGCCAAATCTTCGTCCGACTGCACAGGCAGAATAGGAGAGACGGTGGAAGCGGGATGATGCACGGGCTGTATAGGATTGAATCTTGACTCGTAGGACGGTATCGGCAAAGGTACCTCATCCAGTCTATAAATCTGTGCCGATCTCACCCTATTTTCTCAAGGGAGTCGCCAAGTGCCTCTAGGGATAATGGATCCAGAAACGACAAGTGCCCTGCGGCTCTTTCTCCCTGTACATATGGTAAGACTTAAGAACGTTACCGGTTTTGGTAATGGCTTATGTGTCTGACTGCCTACGAGAGTTACCAAATTTGGTAATGGCTTACGCCGAGCTATTACCAGTTTTGGTAACAGAGCCATTACCAATTTCGGTAACTATTTTATTTTGATTTCCGTATGGGCGATGCCCCTTCTTGAAACCAATTTTAG
>JACLAC010020504.1_pt1 | contig 14427 bp, 13 predicted proteins | sample 8027881 | NCBI WGS metagenome assembly JACLAC01 (sample SAMN15725517, study PRJNA655200) | protist metagenome | isolation source: fluorescence activated cell sorting (FACS) single amplified genomes of... | place: Spain: Blaines Bay Microbial Observatory, Mediterranean Sea | collected 2016-01-19 | reverse complement strand
CTGTACGAAGTTGGATACTGCCATCCTCCTCGGCAACATGAAGACAGGAAAAGATGACCCAATTCGTACACTTTTAGAGTTGGGCGCTCTTCAGTCATGTGCTCAGCTCATCGACGACATAATGAAAGAGTTTACTGAACCCATGATACTGCGCCGATCTTCTCAACCTACTTTGCTTGAAGCCTATTTACAGCATGGCATCGCCACCATAGTTCACAATTCTGCAGTCGCTACGCAACGTAATTCCGCTCTGGGTCAGACGCTGCCGTATTTTTCTGGCGGCCGATACGACGCCGGTGAAAGCTTATTTCGGACCCAGCTTCCAATAGGCAACCAAACACGTGGCCAGCATCTCCCGGTAGGAGGTGCCGACATACCTTCTGTTCTCAACAGTAGCACGCATGATATTAACACACTAGGAAAACGAAGTCACTTTCAGCTGCAAGGCTCCATGAACGGCCAAATGATGGTTGATAAAGGCGTCACGCAGTGTATGGTGTACTCGTGCAGAAATCTGTGTCAACCGTGCAAGCGAAAACTTAAACTCTGTTCAGAGCACAAGGTGAGATAAAGACAAGCATCCATCCCTCCACGTCGTGCAATAATTTCGCCACATTCTAACACACACGTACCCGTAATTTCATTGTAAAGAGAGCTGCACAGGTACGATTACACGCGGACGCCCCTTTACAGCGCTACTGCCGGTACTGTCACGTGCTTCACGATCTTGATGCGTTCCCTCAGGACGACGTACGGACTATCTGCGTGAGGTGAGTACTCTTCCTCCACGTGCTTAGCGATGCTCTCACCACTGAACACTCGTCATAGAAACGGCCTCGCAAGTTGCTTAACTGACGCACACTTTTTCGTGTATCTTTCAACCGAGCAGGCGAAACGAACTGCGTCTGAAAAGGAGCAGAGAGCGACGACACGAGAAAAAACTCGCGTCCAGCACCGGAAATCAGAAAACAGAAAACGAAAAGAGCTAAATTGCCTACTTACTTTTGCCCAAGCAAGGAAGGCCGAAACAAATAAACATTGTGATGTGTACACACATACATGTACATGACGCAAGTAAACGTGAAGTTCAACTTTTTGTTGAACGCGTGAGTGCATGGCTTCGCTGCAGGAGGAGTGCACACATATTGGCTAGCTACACACTACTGTGTTCATGTTGGGTCAAGTTCACCGCACTTCCCGAGTTTGTGAGTAATTTTGCCGCGGGCATATCCGTTTCCGCACCCTTCGATCATGGTCGCAAAGTCGGCATAAACATGACTTCTTGCTACACGGGTGCGAGTTTAGCAAAGAAGACCATCCATCTTTTTGCGAAATCTTACAATTTACACACTCGGCCCCTCAATCGATAAGTTCATTCGTGACTTCTATCGTGCCGGTCGTGTCGAAATTTTCCACATGGGTCGTGTGCCTCGTGATAAGTTCTATTACCTCGACCTCACCACTACTTTTAGCTAGCTACTACGTGACTCACCGAGCCGCACGACCACGCGGGGGTCACTGGGGAGGGGTACCGCGCGCGTGTCTTTGAAAATACGTCGAGCGGAGGACGAGTCGGGGAGCGCGGCGCGCGGGGGCGAGGACAAAAAAACGAGGCGCGCAGCGCACGAATCGTCTAAGCTCCTCGACTTGGCTACGGGGACATCTGGCACCCTCGGGGCATCCGCCTCGGACACCAACCATGGCCACCCCTCAGTCTCTACTGTCTCTCTCCATCTGACACCTCCCTACTTCATGCTTCGCGCCATAACGGCCGCGTCGCCGCGCACCCCGCGACCGGGTCGCGAATTCGGGGCCGTCAGGGGCCTCGGGTCAGCCAGAGGCCGCGGGGGGGAGGCGACGCGGAGGCGGTCGGGGGCGCCTCGGGGAAGCTCCGCATCGTGTCCTAACACCCCGCCGAGGACTCGTCGGCCTACTGGATGCGATACCGAGCGACCTTGTTGCCTCTCGGTCCGCCTGAAAACCTCGCCATTATTCTCGCACGCTCGCGCCACGGGCGGTGGTCCTAGGCGCTCTCCACGTCTTTGCTTTTGCTACATCTACGCCGCCGAGCGCGGCGTACGTGTCAGACCCCCCTTTCCGCACCCGGAGTGCGGGTTACAGGACATGGGCATCGGCATCGGCCTCGAGGGCTCTCGGCTCACCTCTTCGCTCACGGGCAGCGGGAAGGATGGTCATTGTACTTACCACGACAACGGGAGAGAGAACGCCAGGACGGATACTCATTCGCTGCAAGCCTGCATCATCGGCTTCAGACGAGTGTATTTAGTGTTTTTGATCTGACGAGCGAGATAGAGAGGGATCCTTTCATCACTTAAACCCAGTGTTTCGGAGCCGGAATCCGGCGCTGAAGGGCGCAATCTGATTGGCCGAGAGCATTTTCCACCCTGCATAGTGAGCATTTAGTTCGAGCGTTTTGAGATTGTCGAATTTTGACCGAAAATGCCACGTATGCCATACCCAAAAAATGCCGTTATCGGGTCGGCGCACAGCGGTCAGTCAGGGACCTATGGCGAGAGTTTTTTAACACTCGCGCAGGCCGGACGATCGAGCCGGACGTCCGGCCCGAAAAATCCGTTCGTCCGGCCCGACAATCGGCCAACCGACCTTGCTCGCGGCGATCGGTTTCACTTTTATTCTAAAAGTGAATTTTATTGGGTTGCGTCGCTTTTGCAGTTAGAAGCGGTGCAGTATCGTGCCACAATAAGTTCTTCATCCCTCATATGGCTGACCTGCTGCGTGCAAGTCCGGATGCCAAAATTCTTTTTGAAACTGACTCACCGAACGAAGTGGGAAAAGGTTTTGAAACTGCGTTTAAGGGCATCGCCACCGTGTCAACTCGCCAGTCTCTCTCGTCGCAATGTCTTGGTACAGCTAGGCGAGGAAAGTTATGCACTCAGATTGCACTGGCCGAGTTGATATTTTTGAGCAAGGCGAAGAGTATCCTCACGTCTGACTGGAGTTCAGCGTCGGAGTTCGTGGTACGACTCACAGATTCTGAGCATGGTAGTGGTTGTTCACCTCCAACAAGTGATACCGGTGACATGTCATCGGTAGTTTACGGAGAGTGTTCGCATTACTTTCGCCCAGGGGCATCATCTGACCGGTGCGCTTCTGGACTCCGCTGTGGCAGCTGCTGCTGCGATGATGATGATGAAGCTGTCGCTAACTTTCTAAACGAGTTCACCACTGGACACGCGACGGTCAATTACCAGTGAACAAAAGTCCTCGTGGTGAAGAAAAATAGTACAGGAATCGACCACCTCTCTCGAGAGCAAATAGTCTATCCTCGTAAATCGCATCATCCCGCCTGTGTCTCTTTTTGTCTTGTCGTGATAGGCATCGAGAGATATTTGTGGTCTGCGAACCCTGCGAGTTCTGCCTTGTCAAGATTTTTAAGGCACGACACTCGCTGCAAATGGTACTATGACTCTTTTACGCTGTACAACGACTTATTCCGAGTCTTGCGGATCTCAGTTTTGGCTGCGCCTCCTGTACAAGCACACTATCGTTTCTCTTACCGCACATGCCCAAAAAGAGAGTCGCCCGGCGCTTTCGCAAAGCGAAGGGCGCGGCAGCTGCGGTGAGACATGTGATGCAGTACGAGTTGAAGCACGGGCGAAACGACCGCGGAAACTACCGCAACCCTGACTGCGTCGGGTAAAAATGCCTATCGAATAGCGAAAATCCACGACACAATTTTTTATCCCATTAATCTCTCCACATCCACTGGAATCTCTCCATCTCTGAGTTATTGAATATCCTCTCCCGGACTTCCATAGCGTTCATAACGACAAAACGGTGTGACTTTGGCCTCCTCCTCGGTGCGGTTCTCCTTGTCTCACGCAAAAAGGCATCAATCACTCCACGGTTCGGTTCGACTCTGAGAGAGCTGAGAACGCCAACCCAAGCATCGAAACTCGATCTTAGATCTTCATCTTCGTCACTTGTCTGGAAGCCGGTGAGGTCTTCGGCTGTGTATGCGTTGGTGCGTCGTCCGTTGAACAGATAACCCTTATCCGCCGTCTTCTCTGCTTCTTCTTTCATAAACTTTTTCATTTCGTCAACATCAACATCAATTTTGAAGTTCAGCTCTGGGTGTTTCCGCCTGTCAAAGCACAACGTGCTCGTCGTTCCGTTCTCGAAGAAGATGCGACCCAACTTTCTATTAAAGCAGTCCATGGCCCTGCAGATCCCAACATCGAACACGTTGCGTCTGTGCAGGGAGAAGGCGTCAAACGTCGCGTACTTGTGGATCTCCGGGTCGACACTGCCAACCTGAAAAGGAAAAAACTTAGCGACGAGCCTCTGCCCGAAACGGTCAAGAGTCGAGATGGTATTTAGTATGGCACCTGTCATGTTTTCCTCGCCTTCTAAGCAGCGATTGTTACGAGGAAGCAGCAGCTCGCTTCTCATCTTACACGGGCCAGGGTGGGTGAAGTTCTGCAGATCGAGTATGCTTCGCAACATCTGCCCTACAGCCGTGGACGCAGAGCAACCCCCCGCGATCATGATTTTGGCGCTGGGATACGGGTCATTTGGACCTTCACAACCCCTGGAGAGGTCAAACTCTACGCATTTCTCGCCCGGCGGTATACACTTGATGTCCAAGCTCAACTGTTCTTGGCTGGGTTTCGCCCAGATCTCATTCTTGGGAACTCGACTTGGGTCAGGAGACTCGAGAAGAAACTCGGGAGCGGAGGCGGCATCGTCCTCTCCACTGAAGTTCCCGTGGTTTTGAAAAACTGCGATTTGTTCTGTTCTGTTACGTAAGTGTTCTTCGGAGTATAGGACTATAGCCAAGCTGCTTAAAGTCTTCGCGAAACATTTCAAGTGTCATTTTCTTCATTTCTTCGGAGTACGCGTCGTACAACATCGAATCAGTGTAATAGTTGTGATGGTCGAACCCTTCAGGGTCTGTTCGCTTGAGTATTTTTAACGACTTCGCAGATAAATTTGTATACTTGGAGAAATCATCGGCCCAGGTCTGTAACTTCTCCAGGGGTAAAAGAAAGTCATAAGTAAGTCCGTGCGAAAAACCACAATGTGACATGTGAACTGGTCTAAAGTGCGGGTTCAGAGTAGCCAGATACGCGTCGCCTTTGGCTCTCCACTCCTCGTGCATACTTTTTATGAGCATGGCAAACGTAAAGTTTGGGATTGTGCCTGGAAAAGGGCGAACTTGTTCCTTAGACTTGTCACTATCTTTCCTGTACTTGGCATTATATCCAGACAACAGTCTCGTGAACGGGTTCCTCGTCACGACGAAACGAGGAACACGATTAACAGATTTGCCGAACAAATTCGCGAGTTCGTCCGCTGTTAACCGCAAGTTTGGGTTGGGCATTTGGTGAAAGCTTGTCCCTTCTCCCAAGCCAAAAGTTACATTTAACGCATGCTTTATCACAGTACTTGCACATACACTTTTCGATGAGACAAATAAAAAATCCAGACCCAACACCTCCCGTCTCATGAATGAAAGTTGGGATCCCGTCTTTGAAGAATTCCTTCCCCGTGATGTCTTGTTTTCGCGCCAACTCACTATAAGAAGACACGCTGTCACTTCTTGGATGGTCGAATTGTCGCAACACTCGCCACGGTGCATCTGATTCCTGACGACGAGGATCGAGCTTGGCGTTAACACCAACCGTGACCTCTGCTATTGACTTCCACGCGTCACTGGCTGTTTGTTCCGCGAAAATCAGCACGAAAGCAGTCGCGGCGAACACGAGTAGCAACGCTATACACTTCCTCGAAACGAAACTGATCGAGCGCGTTGCCTCAACGTACGTTGGCTGCATACCTGTATCATTATGAGAACAGACGACAATTGACGACAAACAAATCTATCTGGCGTACTTGCACAGTACTTGTAACACACCGATCAACAGAGTTTTCAGATTTTCCGGAAAACAGTTTTGCAAACAGTGATAAATAGGTTTTGTACACTTGCCTCCTCAAACACCGAAGCAGTCCTGAACACAGCTCGGACCAAGCACTTCGTCTGCGTCGGGGTCGCCCTGGATGCGCACGGAGATGATCAGCGCAAAAGCGCGATGTCGAAATAGCGCTGCGCGCCTGGCTAGGACCGCAGCGGGTGCAGCATGCTTTCTTTGCCTCGTTTCGTTGTCAGGTGCGTTGGAAGCTTTCGTCCATTGCCACAAGTTTTGTAGGGAATTGAAACGTAATCCTCCCGGTGCCGCTTCACGTAACTCGTACTTCGACATGCGCGCCATCGAGCTTACCGATGGCCTCCCTCGACGCGTGGTCACTGATTCGCGTCAAAATGGACTTCCAAAAACGAGAACCATCGAGACTGGTGGGGAACCGTGCGAAATCAGTGTGGTGTATCACGCGTCAGCCTGGGAACGAGATTGGAGGAACGACATTCACAAACGTCAGAGTGATGATATCTTTTGGACTCGCGGATGCGCTGCCATGAGACAGGCTGCAAACAACACGGAACACTGGCTGCGATACAGTTCATCCCAGAACTTCGGCCGGGAAGTGAAAGAAGTAGACAAAGGCGCGTGGGAAGAAGCAGTCTTCTCGTACCATGAATATTGATTCTTGCACCAAAAGAGTCTTGGCTAGAGTTCCGCTAGAACCACTAGTCGGAACTTTAAGACACCCACACGCAGTTTGCGATGCAGATGAAGTCCAATGTGTTTCGAACCCGTTGTGCAGGCTGCGTCAATTCATGTCAGCCGTACCGCGAAGGGGACCTTCACGTTCTCTTCTTAGCAAAGAGTATTTGCTCCCTTCCTCTCGGACTCACTTCATGGCGAGTCATAATTTGACTGAGCCCCCTCGTACTTTTTTCTTCGATCTAGGCGCCAGCACCTACGACGCAGGAGGCGGCGGACCAAGCTTAAGATGGTTCATAGATACGTACAGGTATGCCGGGGTGTCAGTCACTGATATTGAACCAATGTTCTCCCACGTTCTTCCTTTGACTCTGCATGCGACTTTCTCTGACCCAAGAGGTGTTCCGCTTCAACTCATTCGTTCGTCCGTTTCTACGCAGGCAGTCCGGGTTACAGTTCCAGCGTGTCTTTGCTTGGGAAGCCGCAGAAGTGAAACCGGCACAAATATTTGAAGGCATGCCGAACGATCTCATGACGTCAATATCATACTTCAATATTCCTGTAGAGGACACCAAAGGCGGAAAAAATAATCCGTGGAGATACGTAAGGGACTTGGCAAGACCTGAGGATTTCGTCGTGGTGAAAATAGATATTGATACACCTAAGATTGAGATCGAGTTGATGAGGCAACTGCTTTTGGACGATGATATCATGGATTCTGTTGAAGATGAAGATAATGGAGTGAAATTGTCCGAACTAATCGACGAGCTTTACTTCGAACACCACGTTTGGGGTTCTGGATTGTCGCCAAGTTGGGCAGGTTACGGTATGGATGGTGACATGGTAGGAAGTTATGCCATGTTCTCACAACTTCGAAATCTAGGCATTCGGGCGCATTCTTGGGTGTGATGAGACGAGAATGAGCGGTTGTGCAACTCCTTGGCAGAGACGTACGTAAAGCGTAATGGTAAACTCAAATGTGCTACTATTGTTCCCTGCTTGATTTGATGTTGATGCAAAATCTGGTTCTTGTCAACATCCACATTGTTAGCTACCACGAAATTCCCGCAAGAAATGCAACTTTGTCAATAAGATATACGACGTTTACTCTGTATCGGAAGAACAGTTGATGCACGAGCCAATGAAACACACTTGCGTCACCAGTACCACGTATTGGGGTCAAGTGCTGTTTTCTGCTACGATCGGAGGTTCCTCCATGGACGATCCAAGCTTCAGCCCAGTACCGCCCCAGGGGACCGTGCGGAGCGCACTTCTCAGAGTCACCGTGTCCAGATCCCATTTGCATGGCCTGCACGAAGCCGGCTTCGCCCAACGTCGGTTCCCGAAGAGAATTCACGTGCGAACACGAGGCTCGCCAAAAGTTTCCGGAATAGTGCTCCCAGCACCGCGAAAAGTTTGGGTTCGGGCCACAGTGCCACTTGCCGGGCAAGTCCGCGCACTCCTTGCCCCCACCGTGCAGAACCTGGCCTTGCAGCACCCTCCGTGTCAAGTGGCGCCTCAGTGACCACGATTTATGGCTCCCGAGGGTGTGCATGTATATGACAGACGTTATTGGACTATCTTCTTTGCAGTGAAGCCACAGTTGGTGAAGAGTTGGAAATTCGTAAACCAAGGTCTCATTCCGAACAAGTCTATCGAAATGAGGTGCTGCTGGTTTGTGGACGAAACCGTGAGAGCTGAGTATTGCTCTCAGAGTTTCAGATAAGCGGCCATCAGAAGTTGTATAATACTTGTTGCAGAGATTACGTTTCGTTCCCATGCTGTTTAGAATAGACCTCACAGCTAAAAGGACCCCTCTTGGATTTATGAGACCTACGTGCAGAAACAGAGCTGCGCTAGGTTCCTGAAGGCAGGGAAAGGTATCCACTATGAACTTTAGAAATTGTGTATGATATAGAGGGAACTCAGAGAACACAGCAGGTAATTAGCTACGAAGGTAGTACGAATAAATAGTAGACTACTTACCTCACATCCTTGCCTTTCTACATTTGGAATGGTGTCCTTCGAACAGCTCTCATATGAAAAGCAAAGTGAGAGTGAGAGGGCGACACCAGCAGTGAAAAACAAGAAAAAAGTGGACTTCACGCAATTTCTGAAGAGCCTACGTTTACAATTAGGAACCTTTCTCATCTGCGGGCGTGATGAAAACGAGCCTATTCGTGTCTCTCAATCAACCTATTTGATCCTTCATCTCGTGAGGACTCGACACGAAGCTGTGGATTTAGCATACGGTACATACAGCTCGATATCACCGAATAATATTAATTACTATGAAAATAAACATATCGGCATCCAAAAACCAAGCATGCATGCTGCGCAGCAGGCATCATTCTATGTTCATTATATCATACATGCATGTTATCATCAATAGACCATCTTCGAGGGTAGTCGTTCGATGACAGTGCCTCCCAGAGATGACTAGAATTCGCGTTTTAGTCTTGAATAGAAAACGTCAAAGAGTGACTAACACGCGTCTCGTACGAGACTGAGCGAAGAGGAGCGAGCGGCAATGTCAAAAACGTGGAGAATCTTTTGTGCGTGCCGCAGGACCGTCACGGTGATGTGCATCTACGCGCTGGCGGCACTTTTCTTCACGACATCAACACTTCCCCGAGTCTTCGCCGAAACTTCCTCGCCGCATATATTTTTAAAGACCGCGGCACCTCACCTACAACCCGGAACTACGTTGTGCTTCATGGTAAAAAACTCGAGGTATTTGCTCAACGGCAACGGCTTCCAGATAGGACACTGGGGTTCCGCTCTGACTGGTATCCTCGGCGAGTTGGAAAAAAAGTTGTCGTTGCCAAAGGACAAGCTCGAACGCGTCTACGTCCTGCTCACTGATTCCGAGGTAAGCCGCAACAAACTGAGGACGATAGAAAATTATGCTGTGCAAAGCGAATATATGTCTTCGACACTGAACGTCCTAACCGTCTTAACGCGAAAGCGATTCAAGTTTGTGCGTTCTGGTGAGGAAAAGAACAGCTTGATAGAGTCAACCTGCTATCAACAGAACTCGCTACTCGTGGACGCAAACGATTTTCCCACCGATGACCGATGGATGGGGCGGTTGGCTTCAAAGGCGATCATGGTAATGAAAGAAACGTTCAAATGCAATCAGTCAGCCACCGACGATGTCCTGATATACAACCGGCGCGGCACCAGAGAAATCAGGAACCACGCGGAAGTCGCGAGCCTGCTCCGCCGAAATGGGCTGTCGACGACAGTTCTGACCCCCAACGATTTGTCTCCTATGGAGCAGATCTGTGAGTTGACAAAGAATCGGAAAATGATCATCACTCCACATGGTGGTCATCAAGGAACGTTTTTATTCAAGCGCGAGGGAGTCGCGGTTGTCGTCGTGTCCCCTAAAAGTGCGCTGCTGGAGTGTTACAGATTTTTCGCGAAGAGGTCTGACCCTTGGTACTCCGTCAGAGGGGAGCGCGTTTGGTCTTGTCCTGATGTGTGCTCAGACAGCGAGGATGCCTTCTTTGACCCAAGTTGCGACAGGACGTGCATTCGCATGGCTCGCCGTGAAAACGCAGACGTTTCTCTAGATGCTCTGAGACGAGTCCTCACCATGCACTTCGGCGAAGGGAGCAATAAAATGTCAGTTTTGTGAGACTGGATTTTTCAGGAAAGCACAACTGATGATGAAGCATATACAGTGGCACTGTTACCACAGCTTCACCGGACACGCTTCTCGTGGCGTTGTTGGAAGACTTTATAGGCGCAAAAGTGTGAAGTGGAGCATGCGTGCAGCGAGGAAGACCTGGCATCAGACAAGCAAACAAGCAAATACGAATAAGAATATGTTGTGGTATAAGACTTGAAGAAATATCGTCTGTATCGAAGCCTGACGCGTCTACCCGCGAGTCGCTGTTCTGCAGATCACCCAAGACGTTCCCGCCGCTCCGAACACCGAGAGCGCCGAGAGCGCCGCTGTCACCGACTTCAAATTCAAAGACAAGTGGGGCGGGGGCGGGTGATCGATTACGCCTCCAACAGCATAAGATATCATGAAACACGTGTGCACGCACGAAAAGATACCATCTGAAAGCAAATTTCGAAGCACAAAGGTTCTGCGAAAAATCGGCGGCGGCGCCGAAGTGCCGCCCGCGCCGCCGTAGGAGGGGTTGGCGACACTTCCGTCCGCGGTTGACATCATGAGCATATTTCCACGAGGGCTACTACAGAGCGCTGAGACGATCACTATATGTCACAACATGCATTTGACACAAGATCCGCAAGTCGAAACCACACACAAAACGAGGTATCATCAAAAGCCTTCCAGTGGCGCTGTGCGGCGTCAGTGCGAGACCGCTCGGTGGTTTGCGGCGCGGCGTACGCCGCTCGCCCGACTCGCGAGACGCACACGGAGTCTGCTTGAATCATTGACGAAGCCTGTGCGAGACAGCCAAACATGCTCGATCACGTCCACACAGTAAGGTTCGACAGGCATGGATCGTCAGTGATGCCATCAATGTTTCGACACGTACGTACATGATCCTTCATCATCATCAGGGTTTGTCGGCGGCGGCGGCGTGGGACGACCCGAGACCACTCTTGTTTACACCGTGCCGAACACAGATAATCGACCGTAACAAGCTGGGTGTGATATGGGCGGGGGCGAGGAGCGGTATCTGCAAAGCCCGGCATAGTCGATACTGAAGAAATCAACGCTGCCCCAGGTTGCAAACACGTTTCTAAAGCTCAAGATGAGGTCTCCATGAAGGAAAACTTACCTTCCAGCCAGGTTATTATTCTCTTGATGGATGCATGCTTTCAAGCCACACACAGAACATCATTATTACACTTCAAATCGAGGGTTTAATCGCTAAAAGATGAAAATTCATAGAGATGCACGATGTTACATGGTGACCGACGGTTCGGGTGAGTGGAGGTCCGGGGCGCGCCCCGGATCTCTGACCGCTCTCTTCCTGTCCCTAATCGGAAGAAGATAAAAAGAGCGTGACAAAATAAATAAATACGTATCCTGGCGACGACCGACGACGACGACGACGACGACGACGACGACGACGACAACGACGAGGGACGCACTAGCTATTAGCTACTACGAAAACGAAAACGAATAAACGTTCTAAAAACGTTCTAATTTCTATTACTAATAATAGCGTTTTATTTCTTAAAGTTAGAACGTTGTTAGTTACGGAAGTTTTTTAAAATTAGAACGTTTTTAGAAAATTCGTTTTCGTAGTGGACGACGACGACGCGACGAGAAGCGAAGAAGATAGAACGAGCGAACGAAAGAAAAACCTTGTCATCATTATCTGACACCCCGGTTGAAATACATCCAAGAATACTGATGATGAATATGCAGAAAGTAGCTACGTAAGGGCACAAGTAAGCCATCGAGCGAGCGCTCACAAATAAGCACTACAAGCACGTGCGTACGTGCAAGTGCGTGTGCGAGCCTCAAGATTATTGACAGTCGGCTCGCAAAAAGGCAACTGGAGGCGCACGCATCCACTTCATCCACTGGTCGCCGATGAATCCTACGATAAAAGTTTCGAAGTCGCACGTAAGACGAGCTGGACAACTCGCCACACGTGCACTTATCTTGTTGCTCTTTGTCAAGCTCTTGCTTGACCTTTTGCACCATGCCCATCGAAAGAAGGTGTACGGGCTTGCGAACGACGCGAAATGGCGAACTTTGCACGAACCGAAAGGCTCGCACTATTTGAAGTCCGAGTCCTGTGAAAAAAGAAATGACACGCTTATCACGCCCTCAAACTTCGCATTTGTCTTTGGGGCGCTGGGTGGGTACGCCAAGTTTGAGGCGTTTAAATGCGCGCTCGCGGTGGTTTCGCTTGTGAAGATCGCTCGATACGATGGAGAGGTGTATATCATCACCGAGAAGACGCAACATACGTGCATCCCACCCGAAGCAGAGCTCCGCGTCCGAACGGGGTCTCAGAACATACATGTGATTCACCGCAACGGACACGACAGTGCCCCTGACCTCACAGCGACGCCACGAGGATTCAAAGAAAAGCCCCTACGACGGTACCTTCGTGACATGTCGGTGAAGATGGACATATTCTATTACCTACCGACACACATACATATCGCGGCGTGGTACGATTGCGACGTCGTGTTTGCGGTTGATAACTGCGCGAACGACAATTTGCTATGTTCCTTTCCACAGTTCTCTGAACTATATCCGATATACAATACCTGGGACACGCACGTCGGGTCGTTCATGGTGCACCGAACGTTTTCCGCAAAACTTTTAAGCGACTGGAAGCGTGAGTTTTTATCTGGAGCCCACATCAGCGATTACCCCGCTCTCAAGTATTTGTATGACAATCAAGGAAAAGTACGCGCTGATAAAAAGTGGGAGTACGGAAGGTTCGTGAGTGGCAATTTTGTGATGAACACGTACTCTGGTGACACGCGAGTGTTGCGCGCGAAAGCAGAAAACGGCGAATCGTTGACACATTGGCGCGACGTGATCTGGGATAAAGAAACGCCAAATTCTTGTATCATGCATCTGACGGGTGGACGTTGTTCAAAAAAAAACAACGGTCCTGTGGCGACTGACGCGTTAATCGCCACGCTTGGGTTAGACACGCCAAATGGCATCAAGTATTGCTCGACGACACCGCGGAAAATTGTGTTGCACCAAGGTATGGCAACCGCTTTCGGGACGTGTTATTGGCCACTTCTATGATAAAAGAGTCAAACGCGAAGCGCTGAGAAATTGGCTATTTCTCTTCATCTCACACCAAGAGCTAGACTTTCTATGATCCTCTACCTATAGTAGTCGGCGTCACACTGTTTCCACGCGTCACGTGCGTCTTGTTCGGCACAGCAACATTGCGATTTGGTCACAACCCCCTTCCGGCGCGACGTTTCAAACGGAAGATATAATGACCGCGGTACTGATGGGATAAACTGCGCGAAGCAACAGGTACCTACCGCTCTTCAAGGCTTACACCGCAATGCGAAACACAGTAACAAGAGTCGTGTTCATCTGGAACAATCTCGAGATAAACCCACCTCCGGTTTCGCCAGATGTGCATCTCATCCGCGCCAGTCGGAACGACATGATGAACAGATACGCGTTGACGAAAGACTATCCCCACACGAATTCCATTTTGACCGTGGATGACGACGTAGTCCTCTCTGAAGGACTTCTCAGATGCCTGCTGATCCAGTTGCTCGCCCACAGTACTTCGATAATCGGCTTGGACGCCCGAAGCGTCGAACCCGGCACGGGGAACTACATGAGCGGACCGCCGACCCTGGATAGACCGGTCATCATCATCGGGAAGACGATGTTGATGCACGAGCGCGTACACCGTCGAGCGGCGGACTTACCTAAAGAGTTTCGGAAAGCCGTGCAGAAGGGTGGCGTTTGCGAGAGCTGCGATGACTTGGTGATGAACGCCGTCGCGACCGCGGCTTCGGAGGTGGGACCGGTGCAGTTGCGGCATAACGTTTGGCCGCACGTGCGCATGCGGCTACCCGCACCCGGAGGCGTTTCGTCTACGTCGAATTGGTACGGCCCTGAAGGGCGTCGGTCGGCTTGCGCGCGTTGGTTGTCACAACGCTTCGGCGACGACGATCTGTTCCGACCGAGAAGCGTGCGAAAGCAGATGCGGTGCGTCGATTAATGTCCTTGTTTTGAAAAACGTACGGTGGTGCGTGTTTATGTTGTGTCTTGATACGATGACGTTAGTTGAGCGAGTACATGTAGCATGTGTTGTGGTGCGTGATGATGAGCGAATAAGTTCTGTAAGTCATTACACATTGCTTCAATGCATGCAAACATGCA
>JACLAC010017724.1_pt1 | contig 14428 bp, 16 predicted proteins | sample 8027881 | NCBI WGS metagenome assembly JACLAC01 (sample SAMN15725517, study PRJNA655200) | protist metagenome | isolation source: fluorescence activated cell sorting (FACS) single amplified genomes of... | place: Spain: Blaines Bay Microbial Observatory, Mediterranean Sea | collected 2016-01-19 | reverse complement strand
TATCGAGATGGCGGTGGTCCCCAAGCGCATCGAGAAGGAGACGCAGAAACTGGCGACCGAGCTGCCAAGCGGGGTACATTGCGCGCCGACGCCGGAGAACTATCGGTGAGTTGATGCATACAATGACTACGCCTGCGGTATGATCGTAAGAATAAGATGATTAAGATACAGGAACAAATTTTTTTTCATAGTACTTCACTCTCCAAGTTGCACACGCCGCCTTCGTACGACAGGTACTTCAAGATCACTGTGGAAGGGCCTCCTGGGACAAGCTATGAGGGGGGAGTTTATAATTTAGAATTATTCCTCCCCGAGAACTACCCCATGGAGCCGCCCAAGGTGCGGTTCCTGACGAAGATCTACCACCCAAATATTGATAAATTGGGGCGGATATGTTTAGATATTCTGAAGGACAAGTGGACGCCGGCGCTGCAGATACGCACGGTGCTGATCAGCATACAGGTGAGTAATGTTGTTGATCACAACTTCTACTTGCCTATCAGGAAATTTTTTTCCAGACATCAAGTAAAATCATGCGATTTAATAATCTATAACTATACACGCTAAATCTATATCTATCCTATCCATTTTCCCGTACGCCAGGCCCTCCTCTCCGCCCCGAATGCTGATGATCCTCTCGATCCCTCAGTTGCCGATCACTTCAAGACGAATCTCGCGGAGGCGCAGCAAGTCGCCAAACAATGGAACGTGATGTACGCGGGGGCGCCTTAAAAAAAAAATGTTTTTCGAGGTGATGAAAAAATGGAGGAGGATGAGATAGAAAAATACCTGTGGTGTAGTGTTCACGAAAAATGTCGATGTGCGATATAATGTAAAGTACTGATCTGTTTCACCAATTACGCCGGGTCGGAGCTGCAGCATAGGTAGACAAGATGATGAGTGCTCTGGCTTGGGTATTTCGAGTGGCTAAATGAACTTCAAGATACGACCGAGACGATGCATATGACAGTGCTATTCTTTATGAAAGTGTTACTACAGCTCTATGATGAAATGTGTATGGGCTATCGTCACTACGTCAGCGGGATCGAGTCAACTTGTCATCGTCTGTTTCAATGTCTATCACTTGATGAAAATCTGCTGCTATTGAAAAAAATATTCATTACCTTGCTCTACTTCTCTCCCTCCTCCATCCCAACCCTCTTAGTCTTCCGCTCACAATCTACATCAGTTCTTGACGCTACGGTACAAACTATCTTCAGGAATATCTTCCTCTACTTACACACACGTACTTAGACCGCGAATACAGCCTACAAGTTCTCTCCAACTGAAACGAATTCGAATCTGCATCTGCAAGAAATCTACCGCAATCTACAAGCAGTACACAGCAATCTACATAGTCTCCCGCGTTTTAGAGTTTTAGAAGTTATTCTTATTATCTACATAGAAGTCTTAGAGACAACAGCAAGCGTACCCAACACCGATTTTTTAGCAGTCTACCCAACAACGTCTACGACACGATTTCGCGGCGCCCGCGGCGTGTTGACCCCTAGAGACTAGACAAGACCACATCGAGAGAGATAGAGAGAAAGAGAAAAAGATGCCAGCCTCACCGGGACCGAAGCGCTCTGGAACGGCCGGGCTCTGGAACGAGAGCGTGCAGGGCGTTGAGATGCAGCAGCAGCAGCAGCACCGGTTCATGTCCACTCAAAAGATTATTCAACGTTAAAGTCACTCTCACTTCACTAAAGCTTGACCCTACAGAAGAACTGAACCAAAAGCAAAAATGCTGTTTCTTATAACTTGAGAGACCCGACTAGCGAAGTAACAAAAATTTGATTTACCTCCATGCGGTTCTACTGTGTGCATATTCACAGGTTCATGGGCGCGCAGTACAGCCGCATGGACGCGCAGCTGAGCGGGCACCAGTGCATCACGCCCACGAGTCCGGTGAAGACGCTGTACAGCCAGGGCGCCGGCGCGCTGCACCGCGTGCTGGAGCCGACCATGCTGATGACCAACGCGCACCGGAGTTCGGGTGGCTACGACGGGCCGCTCACGTACGGGCACCAGGCGTGGCAGCCGGACCTGCGGCACGTGGAGTACAGCGGGTATGTTAGTCCGGCGCTGAGCGCGCAGGAGATGATCGAGGGGCGCGCCTACGGGTACAGCAGGGGCTGCGACGAGGACGAGAAGGGCGCGATCAAGTGGCGGGATGTCGCGGCGGCTGGTGAGGAGTTGCTGGAGGTGGAAAGGACTTGTAATCGAGTCATGTAAAACAAAAACACACTCCTATACCTTCTCTCTAATCTAGTATATGAACTTCATCTCATTGTTTTCGACTGAATTTCCACAAGGCACTTCCTACATCGCGTCCGGCTTCAACAAGCTCGCGTCGGGCACAACGACCCTCGCCTCCTGGCTCACCAGCGCCATCGGCAACTCGCCGTCCGACGGCGACGGCGACAACGGCCTCACCTATGGCTCCAGCTACACGCCCGGGGTGCACTACACGGACACGCAGCACTCGCGCCCGCACCATACGCAGAACACGAACACGCGCCATGTCCACGGCGGCACGCGCTACTCCAACGACGTGAACGACGTGAACGCGAGCGACATGCGCAGCTTCTTCTTGGTCCCGAATCACGTGCACGCGAGTGCGATGAGTGGTGCGGGTGCGGGAACGGGTGCTTCGCTGGGCACAGGAGTCTCGTCTGCGAAGGGCATGGAATATCGCAGGAGCGACTACTAAGTGGATTAGCGTTTTCACGCATGAGGACAGAGGATTTAAGAGATGAAGATTTTATTGAGATTGATTAGCAGTGAGGGGTGGGCTGCGAGTTTGATTGACACGACCGAGTACACTACGAACTAGTATTCTATTTCTAGACATACAGCGAGAGTACGGCACGCATTCTTGATTTGAATTTATCCGACGGGCAACCTACCGCTACCACGACTACCAGTACTACGACGCACACGGACAAGACACCAGCTTATCTACGGCACGCGCGATACCTACTGTGAGTGAATGAAGGTATTCTTGACGTTGAACTACGCCTAGCAAGGACTTCGAATGTAAAAAGCATGCACGATCACTCCACTGTACACGTGCGGAAATGCTTATGCTTGATCTACCGAATTTTTTTCTGGTCAGAGGCTTGAGTACTACGCTTCTGGCCAAGATGTTGATAGTGCTCCTGTCGATAAGTATTTGAAACGTATTGATATTGCTATTGTATTTGTAAGCCGATGAACGCGTGCGAACTCGAAATCGAATCCGAATCAATGCTCTGATGATATTGTTCATGCTGTAGTTTCTATGCCTATGTGATGCCTATGCCTATGCGTGCTCTCGTGATCTAGATCTTCGATATATTTTAAATCGCGTTCATCCCGTTCACCGTCGCTTGAAAAGTATTCAAATCTATTATACCTCGTTCTAAGGGGATGACGGATGGGTGAGAGTTCTAAATTAGTTTTAGAAAAAAACAATCGTTTTTTTGGAGAGAGCAAAATTTTTGACTGAAGGCACTTTTTGGAAATGTTTTTCATGGAATTTGAAATGCAAATAGCTATTCCTATTTTACAGCGTTAGTGATAAAATCGGTAATCAGCGACCATTGAAAAAAATACATTTTCAGAGCGAGCTTTAGATTTTACCTTTCATTGAAAATTGAATTTGTTTCTATACTGAACCACACTTCTCTACGTATATCATGTCATGTCACACCATGATGATGTTCTCACTATGATTTTTTTAAATTTCAACAACTACGATTATTTCAATAAACACCAGGTGATTAATTTATCGTCCTATATGACTTCATCTTATTTTTACAATTACAAAAGACTATTGCATCGACTTCCACTTTCAACGTTCTTTTCGTTCTTTTTTTCAAATATCTCCGAGGCCTCGAACTTTTTCTCGATAGCACTAGCCTCAAATAGAAAGCACTAGTATCTCCGAGGCCTCGAACTTTTTCTCGATAGCACTAGTATCATTTAAATCCCCTCGATTTTTTAGAAGTAATTATGGCGATGTCAAACTCAAACTCAAACAACGTAGTACGCGGTGGCCGAATTGCGAACGTCGTCATGCTCGGCCTCGCGATGACATGGGTTGTGGGCGACGCCGTATCCGTACGCACGGTTAATGCGCTTAAGTTGAAAGCGGTAGATCCACAACCACAAAGACAAAAAATCGATGATGCAGAAGTTGAAGTTTACAGCAGTTTGATGGGTGACATCAGTAATTTTGAGGCGAAGAAATTTGCAAGTGGGGATAAGCGAGCAAGCATGAACACACCGACGCAAAACCGGGATGCTTGGCATGTGTTGGCTGAATCAAATACTGAACGACAGATGGCGCTTAAAATGCAGGCTGCGGAAGCCGCAAGGAAAGCTGAGCAAGCAAGGGTGACGAGACTGACACGGAGGGTGCAGGAGGCGCAGAGGCCGTATTACGATGGCGATGACGATGAAGATGACGCAGGATCGGAAGAAGCACTTCGGCGGAGGCGTGAAGATGTAGCTGCAACAGGACCGATACTATCAACAGTACGGAAAGTGCAGCATCCCGACGGCGATGACACGAATCTCGACACCCCAATTCCCTATGTGCAACTACTAGCGATATCGCGGCAAAATCGACCAAGCGTGAGGATTGGCGCTTTCCTTGGGCGTTACCCAGGTCTCCAATGGTTATTATTAGCGGCGTTAATTGTGTTATGCGTATGGGTAATTGGGACGTTGGTCCAGACAAGGTGCTGCCAAGGAGGGTCTGTGGCTTGGAGCTCCTAAAACATCGGTAGCGAAGACTAAATTCGTATTGTCTGTTCAAAAAGAAAATGTTCGAAACTATCAACACGATACAAGAAGCCAAATATAGTTTTAAATCTCTAACTCAATTATTAATACGATAGCATCGCATGCTTCAATGTGGCGCCTCATTACTGTGAGGATGCAAGCCACACGAACCTGCGCTGTGTTTACTATGAGTAAACAACGCGAGTGTATCTCTTCCGTGTCGATACAAGTACAACCAGCATGGATCTCTTCCGTGTCGATAGGAATTTTTCGATACTAGATGATGTCGATACTAGAACACGAAGATGAGCATGGTTGTCATGGCCATGAGCGTGAAAGTGAATCATCTGAATCTTAACATAGAAGATAAATCTCGAGGATGCATTATATTGTATACATACTGAGTTTTAATCATGTTCATGATAGATCATGATGTTGAAGTTGATGTTGGTCGTACGAGTTTTGTTGTCAAGTTCTGTTTATCGAGTAGTGACGTCAGTCTCAGTACTCTATCCATCGGGAAAGGCGAAATCGGGAATCATGTGAAAGTATCGCAGAATCTATCGCTATCAGGTATCACTGTCCGCTAGTATCCAATGTTTGCGCGTCGGTTGCCTACGCTACCACAACCACTACCTTCTTCATCTTCACTCCACTTCAATCCAACCACCTACGTAGAGACGGGAAGAAGATAGCTAGCATAAGTCTAACTCATCTCACAGCAACTCGAAAAGCAGCGTAACCGATAAAGAAACAAAAAGCAGAATGGCCGACGCTGACCTGTTGTCGCAAGAAAACCTGGCGGCGCTGCAAGCGCAGGCTGCCGCAGTCAAGAGCAAGCCGAAAGCCGTCGCGAAGAAACGCATCTCCAAGAAGGACCTGGTCAATGCTCACTACCACTTTTTGTTGTTTTAACTTTTTTGCCCAAGTGAAAGTTTCGGTAAATCGTTTTTAAATTTAATCATAATCAATGATATGAAAAGATATGTTTTAGATGAACGTGTTGCGCTATACGTTTTCACGTCTTACGAGACCCTTCGCGCGATGCAGTGATCTTATTTATTCAGGTGAGCTCAAAACGCAAGGAATTCGCCGCGGGCCTCTTCAACGAGGACCTCGCGCACCTGGCGCACTGGCACAAGTGGCGCAGCCCGAGCGAGCAGAAGAAGTTTTTGGGTCTGAGCGCACTACCACTTTTTTTATCAAACATCATCTTCTTCATCATGTGATTGTGAAGTTTTCAATCAGATTAAAATCAGAGTATAGTAGCTCGTACGTGATACACTTTGAAACATCTACTTAGACGATACCGACACAACATTACTTTCCACTAGGCACCGTGGACCTCATGTACACCAAGTGGATCGAGGCGGGCGGCAGCTACCGGTGAAGTGGCGAGAATCCCGCAACTCAGGACCACCTGGACGGCAAGACTGTCGACCTGCTGACCGGGAAATTGGGCGCGCGCTCCCGCGTCGCCGGCAACACCCTCGAGACGATCAAGGAGGACGGCATTCTGGGCTCGAGTCAGGCGGGCGGCGCCGTGGGTTCCGACGCCGCGCCGGTGTTCGAGGGTGAAGAGGCGGGGACTGCTGCGGAGCTGGCGGCGGCGAGCGCGGCGGCTGGTGCGGAAGGTGATTCGCTCGACGCCATGCTGGCCGCACAGAGCGCGGGCGGCCTGGCCGGGCTGGAGCTGAGCGCGCCGGGCGGCGCCGGCGGGAAGTCGAGGTGATCGGGTGGCACTTGAAAAACAGGAAAAACGGGGATGAGCTTCTGATCGTGACGGAGCGGGGCGAGCAGTCTTCCTGCGGACGCGAACAACGGAGGCGTGAATCCGATCGACGTGTTCAACAGCACGCGGGGGCGGCACAGGAGGCAGATATATGCGCCGGAGAGCCAGAACCTGGGCCAGTGGATGGAGGCGGAGAGCCAGGCGAGCACGTTCTCGGTGAGGCTTTGATGATAGTTTGTGATAAATTCTAAAAATTGAATCGTAACTGGTACTGGTGCTATGTGTGATTTTTCGTCTTGTTGCTTCTCTTCCTCGTTCTCTTCTTCCTGATTATGAATGACTCTGAACCAATGCTTGAATGATGAGTAAACGTTTGCAAATGTGAGTCCCGATTCAACACCGGGGTGAGCACTTAAAAACTACAAGACTACAATTCTCTGACTGGAGCACTTAAAAACTACATGACTACAATTCTCTGAACACCGGGGTGAGCACTTAAAAACTACAAGACTACAATTTTTTTTCAACTCTGACTGCATATGTATTTCTCGAGTGTTGGGCAGAAGTCACGCTTCCCTTTCGGGCATAGTGTGTTCTCTTTAATCAACGCTCGTACAGCGCGCTTCATCGCGGCCAATTTAATCGCGGTAGCTGTTCTGTCTCTGTGGACGCAACCGTTTCATGGTTTGGCTACAACTAAGTACTTTTTCAGTAAACAAATGCTCCTTCACTTTTTCTTTCTGTGTCTACTGACGCTTAATCATCTTCATCAACACAACCAGATATCCACCGCCACCTCCAACGCCTCCCGGTGGACCACCGTGAGCGAGATGACCAAGACGACCGAGGGATCGCTGGACAGCAACCAGGCGCCCACGATGAAAAGACATTATAGGGAACACCGCAGGGGGTTCGCTATTAACAGGCGGAAGTGGGGGCCGAAAAATAATCAAGTTGGCCAGAAGGTTCCTGATGCCGGGTATCCTGCGGATCGGCAATTCCGCACCTCGACCGGTTCAGCTTATGTGGCGCACATGGGCATGAGCGACCATGCTTATGATGTGACGCACAAGAAGAGCATGTAAGTCGCTATTATTTTGATTCTAAGCTGCTTTAGGTAGAATCGACTACCGCCTTTAGCGGAGACAGCATTGGTATTAGAAGATTGTAGTTCCGGCAAAAGCGTTGCAGAAATGAAGTCGTACTGGCTCAAGAAATCACAAAAAACCTTTTTCCAATGGCAATTTTCGCTCAACATCATCTCATCACTTTCTAACCGTAGGTACGGCTCCGTGTTCCAGCCCCAAAGCCACGTGTTCGTGGACAAGCTGCTGAATAATTTAGAGGGCAAGCAGCGCGAGGGCGCGCTGAACATGATCAGAGATTTGCACATGCTGGAGGTCGAGGTGCCGCGCACTAAGGAGGGCACTATATTGAGGACGCAGATGGATAGAGACTTTGACTTGAAGGAGGTGATAGGACACTACTCTTCATCCTGTGATCATATTCATGTCGAATTTTAGAATCTCTACAAAAATTAGTTACTGCTGCATACGTATGCTGTGAAGCAATCGTCACTCACTTACACTTCTCTATTTCTTCTCTTCCCAGGACACCCGCCACTTCAAGGCCAGGCCCGGGGTGGCTGTGCCGACGGTGGGTCGCTCGCAGATCCCGCTGGGCACGATCAACGACATGGTGAATTTTCATGAAGCGGAAAATTTGGGCGAGCCGCTGCAGGGGGTGAGTTCTACTGCTATTTACCACGCGTACAAGTGAATTTAGATTTAGCTGCTTTTTTGATACTGCTCGAAAGCGGTAGGATCGACTGGGTCTTAAGCGAAATCACTAGGTGTAATAGGTTAGAACACAAGGAGTGAGCAGTGGAGGATTCGAACCTCCCCCCACTAATTTCCTAGTCTGATAATCATGCTCCAAAAAGCCTTTTTCTTCCATCACACAATCTTCATGTGAGGGGGATGCATCAAACAACTACCAACTCTATTACTTCAGCTCGACCTCTCCAAGTACGCGGAAGTCCTCACAATTGAGGATAACGACTACCCGGCGCTGGCGAGTGGGCAGGACCACACGGACGCCGCGTCCGACATCTTCAGCGTGGGCTACCCGGGCATGAGCGAGGCGGCGCCGAGCGAGGCGTAAGGGGTTTGGCTAGGCTAAGTGAGCTAAGCGAAGGTCTTCTACGTGTAAGGAGGAGAAGAGTTATAGGGAAAGGTGTCGATAGTGAAGCATGGAGGGTGCGGCTGCCGGCGCTGAATTGGTTCTGTTTTGTATGTGTTCTAATGTTCTTTTCCGCTCGTACACGAATACATAATTTAGAGAAGACGAGGCACTGTGTATGCACTTAGAATGAAATTTTCTATCACCAACTAAGGAGGAGTTAATGGTATTTGCGAGGAAGACGAAGTGGATGACCACCCAGCGAACTGAAGTCTAGCTTCACTACTGTCTCGTTTTGTATTAGTATGAGTATGAGTACGTTAAGTTTCGTCAACCAAAAAATTGTGCTGTCAATCGAAGTCGTTGGTTCACATCGCCGTTCACGTTCAGTCAACCGAGTAAGAGTTGGGAATTATAACGTCAAGTCACACACGATGCAATCGAAAATTCCAAAACGAACAACACCCTGCTATCCACCATCACGCCAAACTGCCTACCCACCGCTACTTTCACACCACCACGTCTTTCACCTCATCCTCACCTAACGACCTTTTCACATTCAATCCTTTACCATACGTGATGAAGGGTTAGTACACCTATTATTCTACCTCTTCGTAAAACCGTCGAGGAGCTTGATCGAAGTACAAACTCATCCAAAATGGGCGCTGAGAATCCGGGTTCGGAAGATTTTACGCAGTACGACTACGTGCCGCCGGCCGTGGCCGCCAAGATCGCCGCCAAGCGCTCGTTGGAGGTGAGTATTATTTTCGATATTTTCGATTTCTGAGTGAAGTTTCAAAGTAAGTTTCAAGAGTGCAAATTATATGCCCTTTGAGACACAAAACGCTTTAAAAATTCAAATTATTTTGTTGTAGGCCGCCCGTCGCGAGCGCGTGCTCAACGCCAAGACGCGCACCATCGGCGTCGACGTCGCAACGTTGGACGCGCAGGTCGCCGCCAAGGCCGCCGCCGACGCCGCCGCTGTTGAGGTGACGCGCAAGGAAGACGAGGCGCTGCTGGCCGTGGACACGCACCTGAAGCTGGTGGAGCTGGACCGCCAGCGCATCCACAAGGAAGCGAGTGCTGGGGTAAGTTGTTGTTTGATTGATGTGATAAAGATAATTGTTATTGTCGTATTTAGCTATACAGCAACTTGAACCGGCTTACTTTTGAACTTTCGCTGAGCTTCAGCGGGTTGGCGCAGTGGCCAGCGTGTCGGCTTCATAATCCGAAGGACGGGGGTTCGAGTCCCTCACCCGCTAGCCATTATTGGCGTTGTTAGGCGGTGTACAGCTTCCTTCTTCTGCGTTGGCACTGGTATTCACAAGATCGCCTTTTCGGCAAACCAGAGCTGGGTTCAAATCCCCGCCGTGCCTTCTTTTTTTCCGCACCCTGTTTTGCAAGGGGATTCGGCGGAGAGGCAAAAAAATTGTTGACACTTCTCGATTGTTCGGTCATCCTTGCGCAGGGGCCATGCTAATCTTCTCTGTGTCGTCCAATTGTTTAACGGGTGATCCACCGAGGTGGGCCCGCACAATATATTGCGGCGTCAAAGCGATTGACTTTGCACTTTTTCCGACTTTTTGTGCGTCTATAAGCACTGCTACGCCAATAGATCCGCTTCTGCCCGGCACCTTAATTTCGTGCCTGGGGTTTAGCTCAACAAGTAACCGTTTGGAACTCACTGTCCCGGCCTCGGTCGGGCAGGCACAGCTTTTTGCCAAATTCGGCCTGGTTCGACTCCGGGCGTAAGCACTCATTTTCAAAATCGCCGTCTACAGTGGTAAGGTAATGTCCTCCTTGGAGACGTAGCTCAATTGGTTTAGAGCATGTGGCTGTTAACCACAAGGTTGGAGGTTCGAGTCCTCCCGTCTCCGCCAATTTTTTCGATCTCACCTCCTGCTCGGCCTTGTGATTATTTAGATGCACTTCCAAAACAAGGTAAAGACCCGTCGACCGCGTAGCTCAGCTGGTAGAGCGCTCACTCTTGAAACCTTTGGCTAGACAGCTGAAATTTGCAACTAAGATGATTATCGAAAAACGTACGTGAGAGGCCGCGGGTTCGAGTCCCGCCGCAGTCGACCTTTTTCGCTAAGGCCGCGGGTTCGAGTCCCGCCGCAGTCGACCTTTTTTGCTTTACGTGAGAGGCCGCGGGTTCGAGTCCCGCCGCAGTCGACCTTTTTTGCCGAGCCCTCCGGCTGTACCGAGTCCCGCCGCAGTCGACCTTTTTCGCTAAAAATTTTTTTTTTAACAGCTGATTTAGACTGTTGGACCGAGCCCTCCGGCTGTACCAACGATTCTGCTACCACCGTAGCCACTTTGGCTCAAGGTACCCTCGTCCTCGATGCTAAATCGGACGTTTTATTTTCGCCTCTTGTCATGCTCCAAACTACGCTTCATTCTAACCGCCTTGCTACGCGAGATCAAGAACTCAACTTACATGAACAAGCAATCAAATTCAGAATCAATTTCAATTTCTTTCAACACCAGGTCCGCGAGTTCAACTCCACCTATATGACCAAGGACACGCGCAAAGAATGGATTTTATCTGATCCCAAGGCTCTGCAGCGCGAGGCGCCCACCCGCATGGGTGATGATGATCCGAGACTGGGGCTGAGCTCGATACAGGTGAGATGTTATAGCTGCCACATTGGGTATCTCCGCGACTACTCCATATGTTCTGATGTACTAAGACCACTACTGATTCCGCATTGGATCGCAGTTTGTGTTTGTCAATTTGCGTTATATCGAACCACAACCAAAAAAGCCTTTTTCAACAACTCCCTATGATTATTTACAGATCTTCGCCGGTGAAGACCTCAAGAAGGCGGAGCGCGTGAAGGCCCAGCAGGCGCAGCAACGCAACTGGATCGAGCAGCAGGTGAGTACTTCTAGTTACCTAAAAAAAGTAGGAGTAGTGCAACTGGATTGAGCAGCAGCAGCGAGTATTTGTAACCTACTTATATTGCTTTTCTCTGACTGCGTTTGTATATAAATTCGTTGTACGTTGAATTTGAACTCGACCATACCAAGTGATGACACACTACGAAGTCAACTCACCTAGATCTAGACGCTTTGTCACTGATTTAGCGGGTGTTGAGTACACGTATATAGGTCAGAATCTGATGTTGGTATGCGACAGTTCTTTCAACTATAAGTCTTGGTTCATTATCTGTTCTGCTATTCGCTTCGTATTTCTTTACCTTTTCGCCCGATGCGATTTTTTCTTCAAATTCCACTTCAGGTCTACGAGAAGGCCGTGATCGACCAGGGGGAGCGGGACTACGACAACGGCTTCGCGCAAAACGTGCAGGCCATGACCGCGCTGCGCGGAAGTTTAGAGGCTGAAGAGGCGGCGCTGAGGAAGGTGAGGTGCTATGGCTTAACTTTGTCTTAAATAGAAATGTTGTGACGAGAGTACGTGCCACATTGCCTATGGACTCCGTTCAATTCGGTATCGGTCCTCTGTAGATATTTAAAGTAATGTAGTGTGACTACTTACGTATGATCGTTTCCATGATGTGCACAAAGCCTTTTCTTTCTCAAGTTCTGTTAATAGTTGAAATGATGACACCTTGGCTCTCTCTCCTGACGCCGCCCAATGCGCTGGCGCGGAGACGTGAAGCACAAACCCCAACCGGAATCTTTTACACTTGTCTGATCAATTATTCAACTACGAGTAGTTCACCTTGTACATACGGCTTTTATTCAATTTATTTTTTCAATTTTTGGGGTCTGCAGCACGACAAGGACAAGCGCCTCGAATTTTTTCAATAATTTCAGGAGCTCACCCGCGTGGGGCTGCAGCACAACGAGGACAAGCGCCTCGAAAAGGAGGAAGAGCAGAAGCGCCGCGGGCACCAGCGTGTGCTGGACGAGCGCATCCAGGACTACCGTGAGATGGCGTGGGCGAGCACCAACGACATGCTGAACGAGACCAAGCCGCAGTACAACTCGAACGGCCGGGTGAAAAGTCACTTTTTGTTGAGCATGTCGTTGGTACAATATATAATGATAGCAAGCCGCAGTACAACGCGAATGATGACATCAAGTTCAAGTGCTCTCTTATGCATATGCTTTAGGTTTAGGATTAGCAATACAAATACTACTGGTGGTGCTGCTCAAGGTCAAGCTCATGTTGAAGCGATACCAAGCAGCAGTACAACATGAACATGAACATGATCATGATCAACAGCTTTAAATTTTTTCTCAGGTGAACCGGACCGAGTACCGCGGCCTGCCCAAGGCCGAGTGGAAGGCGAACGAGAGCGCGGTGCTGGCGCAGCAGGCGACCAAGGCGGCCATGAAGGACGCGGCCAAGGCCGAGGACCTGTACATCGACTCCGTCATGAACAACAACCGGTCGCTGCTGGTGGCTGCGGAGCGCGAGAAGGGCCGCCAGTACAAGGCGCTGGGCGAGTCGATTATTAGCGAGAACGCGGACCTCATCGACCCGACCAAGAACAAGCGGTTCCTACTAACAAAAGCGCTATGATGCTACTCTACACGTGTAGGTCTAGGTAGATGTGAAGTAAAAAAAAAAGAAAAATGTAGATGTTGGACTTCACGCTTCATCGCTTTCCAGACGAGGTTTTGGTGTCCGTGTCATACTCAGACGTATATGATAATATATAAAACGCTTTATAAAAACGTGGTGCGATCAACACTTTTAGATCGATCAGGATCAAGGTCATCTCATGTTGAAGTTGAAGTACTCCTCGGCCTCGGGGTCCATGCCTGTGTCCGTGTTTTAAACTTTACAATTATTTTTTTTACTTTCATTCAGGTACGACACCGCCATGGACCCGGCGGAGTACTTCAAGTTCTTCGGCACGTCGACCCGTTAAGCGCCTTACGTCTGGTGGAGAATGGTGCGCGCGCTCTTTTCCGGGAGCGCTGCGTGCTGCTGGGTTTTCCTTTTCTAGCTGCCGTGGGGATACGGCGGAGTTCTTTTCCTATTCATATAGTCGTACAAGGTGTATGTGATTGTTTTTCCGACAGCGGCGGTCTGGTCATAGGAAGGAAGTAGAGTAGTTTTTGCTGTCGTGTTGATAGACAAAGAAGATTTTGAAGGTATGCATATTCACCATAGGAGCACTTTCACTTTTCACGACCAATTAGCATAATTAGTCGACGACGACGAACACATCGAACGATGCAGTTAATGTACGCTCAGCTCGCTGGTACTGATTAAGATGTGGACATTGCTTACTTTTCGGGTTACCACTTTTCGTCGTGTTTCAGTGTGTACTAGGGGTGTGTCGCTGCAAAGCTTTCTTTTCGTTTCATCTTCGTAATCGAACACGCACTTCAACATTTCATCCACCTGAAACTTTGAACTGCATACACAACACTCCTGTAGCAGCGAATACGAACAAGAGTAGATAGAAGAACAAGCTTATAACAACTCTCGAATAAAAACTTATAACAAAAATGGCCGGCTCGCCCAAGACCTCAGCCGCAGCCGCACCGGCGTCAGCCGCCTCCACCAGCGCAGCCTCTACCACGGGCGCGAGCCCGAAGAAATCCGCTGCTGCGGACAAAGCTGGTTCTTCTGGTTCAACATCTGACGGCCCTCAATTTTCACGCCCCACCGTCTCCATCGACGGCAAAAACCTGAACGTCGGGCTCCAGCTGCGGTTGCCTGTCGGAAAATTTTTAAATGCGTTAAAACAGTACCACGATGCGAATCCCGACTTCTACCAGGCGTTGCGGGAGGCGGAAGAAAATGCGGCGGGCGCGAAG
>JACLAC010002742.1_pt1 | contig 14430 bp, 7 predicted proteins | sample 8027881 | NCBI WGS metagenome assembly JACLAC01 (sample SAMN15725517, study PRJNA655200) | protist metagenome | isolation source: fluorescence activated cell sorting (FACS) single amplified genomes of... | place: Spain: Blaines Bay Microbial Observatory, Mediterranean Sea | collected 2016-01-19 | reverse complement strand
ACTATAGTAAAGCTCTAATGCACCTCTGCAAACTAATACTGTACAAGCACAAGTAGGTTTCTATCCTTCCATGCGCGCTCGTTGAACGGGCTGAACATTCATATGCATATAAACTTACAGAGTATATCATTATCATTTATATAATTATATTCGTAAAAAATATATATATTTTACGAGTGTATCATACGAGTCGTATGATATATATACATTAATAAATATTTATTTTAAAGAGAAATAATATTAATATGATACACAAGATTTTATATGCAATATGATAATGATATTTTAAATATCATATTAAAATACGAGACACAAAAAAAATATAATCAATATATTTCGTTTTTTTAAAAGTACTTCATCCTATACCGACACGTTAAGTTACGGCTGTACTTCCTTTGAATGCCCTAAGTGAGGTATGTAAACAAATGCATCTGTACCAAAACCTTCAATTGATATCATTTTTAAATCACCACCAAAGTATCTAGAAAATACGCGCGCAATTGGCAATCCGAAACCACCACCGAAAAAGTTTTGGCGAAATGTTATAAATTGTGCATCTTCTTCTACACTTTCACTTCTTTTTATTTGACCCTTCTCTGTTGTTTCATCGGCACTTGCAGGTAAAAGCTGATATGGCGACGTTGAGTATTTATATGACCAAATTTGTGGCATTAAACGACGTTTTATACCACCACCTTCATCACTTACTTTAATAGATACATCATAATCACCTTTGCTTATAACAATCTGTATAGGTGGCATCCCGTTCTCTTTTAAAATATAATCTCCATCGCCTTTAGTGTATACCCCATCGTTGTACTGCTCCACAGTTGCGCGCATGGAATTTTTAATAAGTTCAAATAATATGTGTTCTAAATGTGATGGCACATAGCAAAAACCACCAAATACTTCAGACACATCCCAATCATCCTTGGATACATGGCCTAAAAATTCAATTTCTGGAGCAAAGCCATAATGCTCTAATGATAATTTTTGTGCACGTTCATAACTTTGCCTAGCAATTGCAACAACATCTATTCCATTCTTGATACGTGGTTTTACTCTTTGTCCAATCAACATACGAATACCTAATCTTGATTGATAAAAAAGATCTAATTCTAGATCGTTTGGCAAATAATCATCTGGATCTACGTCATCGTCCAGACTAGTTTCACATTTTTTAAAATACGTATTCAATGCTGTTCGCATCCCTTTCGCTAAAGATGGTACAGTTGCACTATCATTATTTTTAAACGTTTTGATTAGTTCTTGGAAGGAATCTTCGTCCCATTTTTTTTTTGTTGAACCACTGCTGTTATCGCCGTGGTAAATTAAAGCCAAATCTTCGAAGAAATTTGTATATAAAGCTAACACACTTTGAGTATACTCTGTGTTTAAGAAGACAGGTGGAAACGATTCTAAATCATGAATACGATTTGCTAATCGTGTCATTAACTCAAGTGCCAATAACTTTGATGTTGTGGTTGATTGCATCTTTTCCCACTTTAACATATCTCTTAATGCAATCGGTGTTGGCTTCTTTTTTTTATATTCATTTAAATAGCTTGATAAAGCAACATGTAAATGTTTCCCATGATATTCTTTATTATAATTACTTGCAATAGCTGTTGTTTTATTACGAATTTTCATTTGATTTGTATAACTACGTCGTAATAATTTTGTAGTTGATCTTGCAATTGCATTTAACATGGTGGATATTGATTTATGTATGTATATATGTTTATAGGTATGATATATAGTATATGAAAATGATAATGATAGTTGATGTTCTCTTTTTTCTTGTATCATATATATTGAATATTTGTATGTAACATGTATTACATCTTCTATCTATATAATCTAGTTCCTAGACTTTTCAAGGAAAAGTTTTAATATTTCATATATATATATGTTCTAATTAGCTGGTTAAAGGTGTGAGATCTGGAGCTATTGCCTGTATTGGCTGCAAAACCTATTTCTTTTGTAGTCTAAGCATCGAAGAAACTTTGAAAAATATATAAATATTTTCCTAATATCTCCGTTTTTTATGAAAATATAGAAAATTTATAAAATACATATAAATCCAATAAATTTACTAAGATTGAATTTACCTATTTAATCTATATAATTTGTACCAATACACTACAAATATAATATTATACATAATTTTGTACATATTAAGGTATATATTTCCATTACAATATATTTTTATTGTTTTACCTTTTATTTATAATATCCAAATATATCAAATATACGACTAAAATGACAATTTTGGGTTATTAAATAGCACTAAATGATTTAAATATCCGCTTTTGTCAATTTATTTGTGGTATATTGACCAGTTTTAATAATTTACGAATGGCAAAACGTAATATATTTTGGGCGGTCAATGCTATTAGATGTTAAGTGACAGGTGGAGATACACCCCAAATTTGGGGTGTATCTCCAAGACTTAAGGTTAATTCTCACAAAAAGACTACTATACTTGATAGGGTTTGCAGCCAATACAGGCAATAGCCCCAGATCTCACACCTTTAAGGTTGCTCTGGGTTGCTTCTTTATTTTTTTTTGGGTATTATAGTAATAACAACATAGAATCTATTTATTATTTATACAGAAGATAGAGAACAACAACATTCTACATTTCCTTTTATTCAAAAGAACAACAACAACAAAAGTAACAATAGAAAGTTAGATGGATGAAATTGCTGTTAAGAATAATACCAAATGTATTAGCAATCATAGGAATTGTTATGTTGTATATGCAATACGATAGATATCGTTATAGAAATAATTTTTATAAAAACATTAGAAGAAATAATAATTACAACCAACATGGAAACATAATTTGGAAAGAAAAATATTTAATCAAGTCTGTAAAAAAATGTAAAAAAAACGATGACAAAGCTATATTATGCTTGAATAGCTCGCAAATATCGAATCAAGGTGTATTTTCGAAAAGAGATATACCCTGCAATAGTATTATCGGTATCGGAATTGAAAATGTCAAAAATCTTTTTGGGATAAATTTTGAAATAACTAATCTTGGTACAAAAATAAATCATTGTGCTAAAGATACCAATGTGTTTTTGGAGATCGACCAGGAGAAAGGGGATGTCTACTTCATTGTCACCATGAAAAATATTAGCGCTAATACCGAATTATTTTTAAATTATAGAACTCTACCATATTTTATTTACGATGCATCGTGGCATTTTAAAGATTGTTGAAGATATCTCGATTTGAGTGTGTGTGATAAATTAACATATATCATATTAGTCATTTATATAGTCATATCATATGATATGTATGATATCATAATGATATATTATTTCTCTTACTCATATACTATATAAATTTCTTTTACTCCCGGAAGTTAACATCTCAAATCAAAAATGATTTAAATACTCATATCATATATATATATATAAGTTATGCACTAATTATTAGTGCATAACTTACTAATTAAATTATATTTTTTTTTAAATTATACGTACGTCGTACATATACGTTCGTACGAGCTCGTATATTTTAACACGTGTACATTCGTAGATAAATTAAAATTTAAATGCTTAAATTTTTAATCGTACCAGGTAGTAGTTATCTACGTACTCATATCATACCACAATCACGTCCCTACTTTCCAGAAATTTTGGTCTCTATAGCAGAGGAAGAGATTGTCCCGAACTTGCTTGCTGCTATGCTGCAACATGCTGACAATGATGAATTTCTTTTAAATGCGCAATCATCGATTACAATATTTTTGCAACACGAGGAAGAGCAAGAAATTTTGATTGAAGAGAATGGTTTGGACACATTGTATAGCCTAATGCAATCACATGGATCGAATAAAGTATTCCTAATTGAGCTATTAAATACATTAATTCGCCTAGCATGCAATGATAAGTATGTTGAAAAAGTCGCATTAACCGGTATGAGTGAAATTATTAATTGTAATGAAAAATTTGCTGATGATCCGCATATTTTATCAAAAATCATGACACTCATAGGACAATTTGCGTTACACGATGCTGTTTTAAATGACATAGTCCAATTTGGAGGTATCGATTTCGTTATCGATGCTGTAAGTCAACACCCTGAAGATGAACAGTTGGTATTGCAAGCTATTCATTCCTTAGACAACATTGGTACGGGCAGCTCTGAGCATGCTCATATTTTGACGGAGAAAGGTGGAATAGAAGTGTTGAAACATTGTGCAGATGCATATAGGGGAAGCGATGGTAATGCTGAGATTGTGCAGAATGCTGAAAGTGCTATTTTGACTATAGAAAGTCAAAGAGAATTAGGGGATAAGCCGAAAGCTAGCAATACCAGTAGCAAGAATATGATCTCGCATTTAGAATCACATGATAATTTAGACCATTTCGCAGAATTTAGAGAAAGTTTTTTGAGTGGTACCTTCAAAGTTGTCGATTGGAGTTCTGGAAAATCAAAGTATACCATAAAATGCTCGGAAACTTGGGATTCTTTACAATTTTGCAATAAGAAAGGGAATGTAAAGAAAACCATATTTTTGGATAATCTACGTTCGATAACTGTCGGTAGACGATCAGGCGGACATAGTTCCATAACTGGAAAAGCAAAAGCTGATCGCGCATTTTACTTGGAACATACAGGGAATGCTAATAAAAAGAAAAAGAGCAATTCCGCTTCTTTTGCAGATCTAGAATCCCCTTCATCTTCTGATTGTAATCAAGTTGTACAAGGCTTAAGATTATTGCATAGATTGTACAAAGTTAATCCAAATCAGTTAAAAAATGAACTTTTTCATACATATTTAAAATGTTTAACAGATGCAAAGAATGTAAATATGTCGTATGATATGTTAATGGATGATGTTAAAAAAGCAGTGCTTTTGATATATGCATCCCTTATTATTGGAGCTGCCACATCGGGTGAAAGTGGAAGAGTTACACATACTTTAGCATTTCATCGTTTTGTTTCTGCTATAATAGATTGGAATGTGGTCATTGGTGATACTGCTGGAAAGATAATAGAAAAAAATGGAAAAAATGCCTCGTTGTAAAGTCTCGGCTGCGAGAAGTTAGAGTGTGTCAGAGTGTAAAACAAATTTTTTTGAAAAAAATATAAAAGATATCTCTACTATAGATGTAAATAACCATAGCTGTTTAAAACATAATCATACGAGTACGAAACGTATGATATTAAAATATTTAAAAAAGAACATGTGTGTGACAAAAGTATCTCATATCATACGAGTCGTATCATATCATAACATTTGAATATCATCAGATCATCTAGAAATAACACACATATATATAAAATGTTCTCTTACTCATATGTATATATAAAAAATTCTCTTATTTATAATTTAAAGATTTTATTTACTCATATTGTATATATATATGTATGGAATTACCAGAAATAATAATTAAAGATATAACTAAACCGGAAAGACCTGTGAAAGAATTACTTATTTTTTTTAGATCCAGGAGAAGCAAAAGCTGTGCCTGGAGGTCGTGATTGTTTTTGTTTCTTGTTGATTGGACGTCGTCGCATTTTAACTCGCGATCCTATACTTTCTGAACCCGAAGTGCCATTAGTGGGTAAATTTCGCTTCTTCAGACTGGAGCCATCAGTGATCGACTCAACGGTACTGGAGACATCATCTACAAACGACGTTACGATTGATGCTTGTATATTGGACCCATTTTGGATAGCTGAAATGTTTTAATATATATATATATAATATGCATACTTCGTACTCTATATACATGCATATATATGATACAGAAATGTAATCTCATATAGTTATTACATGTACCTCTCTAATATACCTCTCTACAATGATTTTTCGATTTTCCTCATATGAACAGCAGTTTCAATATGATTTGTACGATGAAAATGATCAAAAAATGCAATTCCAACAATCTCATGGGTTTCTTTTAATATGATTAAATCCCTTTCTAAACTCGTTGCACTACATGAAATGTACAAAATATTATTAAAACATTTACATGAATTTAATGTATTTCCATCCAGGCCCTTTCGAGGTGGATCTACCAATATAGTATTAAAATAAATCGAATCAATTACATTTGTATAATTTATATCATTGGTTTCATTATTATTATTATTATTATTATTATGCATGTCATGATTCCAAAAATATTCACTTTTACCTTGAATAATTTTCACATTATGAATATTATTTCGGTTACAATTTTCTAAAACTGCTTTACATAAATTATTATCCAACTCTACTGCATAAATTTTATCAAATTTTCCCGCCAACGCAATTGTATGGTTGCCACCACCGCAAAACATTTCCAATAAACAAATTTTTCCATCGATACTATTAGTATTGATGATAATATCGACACGTTGGCATAACCAATCCAGGCATTTTTCATTTACACGGCCATTTGGATTTGAAAATGATCCTTCATATTGTTTATATCGTAAAATTCTTCCATCATTTAAATGTAATTGTTCATTCACATAATTCCTGTTATCTTCTAGTAAAATGCATTTACCTTTACTCCGTCCAATCAAACCTACAAATTTTGAATTCTTAAAATTTGTCAATTTTAAACTTAATTTACGTTGAAAATACAATGCATCTTTTTTCCATTCTTCTGATGAAATTGGTTTGCTATAAATAAATGTTACTAACATATCACCATGTAATGAAGATAAATAATTAACCGCTTCAATATTGTTATAAATAGCTGGGTAATTTACTATCTCTTTTACAACTAATTTCATTAAAACATCTATTGCACATGCAGCTACAGGATAGTCGTTTATGTAATATTTAGATCCATCCTTTGTAAAAACATAATGAGAAAATGATAATTTAGTCGAAGGTTTTGGTTTATTATTATTATTATTTTGCCGAGTAGTACCCGTTGTAAACATTTGTAATAAATCTATTTGTTGATTTTGTTGTCTGTTATGATAATTTGCAATCTTCTTTCGTTCTTCTTCTCTTTTTTGTTTGCGTAATTTTGCCATTTCAAACATAGACAAAGGCAATCCTGATGGGGCGCATCCACAAATACATTCTTTCGAATGAATTAAATCAGTAGGTGTTGTGGTTGATTCTTTATTTTTTCCAAATCCAAATCGACATCTTAATCGATATAATGGTGTTGGTGTTTGATATGACACCATGTTGTTATTATTATTATGATTCTGTTGCTGATTATTAATGAAATTATCATCGATTAATTTATTATCAAGTAATGATTTTAAAACATTATTTTTTTTTTCATCAAATGTTTTTACATTTGGAAACATATATGATAATTTTTTATCATCATCAAATATATATTTATCGGGGTATAATTTACAATTTAAAATTCCTATTATAACATTATTTTTTGGCGAGCATGATAATGGCATTAATGATTGAACTGTAATATGATAATCATATTGTTTTTCACCAACAAGATGTTGTGAACGTAATACAATATCAACAAAATTCATACATTTTTTCGTTTGTTTAAATTTCTCATCTTCCAATGGATTAAAAAGATTTGCATCACCAATATTAAAATCAGCACCTCGAATGACCGATTTCCAATAAATTGAATTTGTATCTGTAATTATATTATTATTATTAGCACCAGTACAATCTACCTGCCCATAACAACATGGAGAGATACAAAAATTTGCTTTAATTTCTTTACAATGTTTTATTGCAATATCAGTGAAATTTCCACAACAATGAAGTCCAACGCCTAGATCAATTGGCCGATATTTAATATCATCCATTGCATTACATAATTCGATTCTTTCTTTAAAACTTTTAATGGTTGTCTTGGTATTTTTATCATTGTTATTATTAGTATTATTAGATCGGTTGAAAATTTCTTCTTCAATTTCATTAATTCGCAAAGTAGCCATATTTAGTTTTTCTTCATTATGGTCTAATATAATAATACGACAAGTTGGATAGAGATAAGCAATTAATAAACCAAGGTGACCTTGACCACTACCATAATCGCATATAAGATCACCAGGCTTTAGAACAGAGCTTATAGCATTCATTAATGACTGCAATTGTTGTCGTTTTCGTAGTGCCCTACCTTGCTTTGTTAATTTTGTTAATTGCGACATAGGATCTAAAGCTTTTGGTAGTGACTCCCATTTGATTGGTTTATTATTACTACTACTTGGCAATTTAAAATTAATATTTTTTACAGATGAGTTGAAAATACCATCCAAATGCTCCAATGCAGTTTCTAAGTTTGCATCTCGATCATTTCGTTTTTTTTCTCGTCGTTTATGCATGATGATGTTGTTGTATATATTGTTGTATATATTATATATGATGACGATGTTTTTTTTCGGAATGATGAAACATATTGAATACATATAACTATATTATTATTATATTAATTAATTTATTATATTAGTAGTAGTAATATTATATATATACATGATCACATCTATACCTGGTATAATAATAATAATAATAAGACTAAGACCACTTATTATAATATAAAATTAGAATAATGTAAAAAGTAAAGCCATAAGCATGTATATACATAACAGTAATTGATTAATAAAAAATAATATATATATTATAGAATACCATATATTTTAAGATGAATGATACAAAGAAACGTAAACGACCAATCGATCATGATGTAAATAATAATAATAATAATAATAATTCAAAAATGATAAAATTAAATAATAAAGAATACATTGAATTAATAAAAAATGCGAAAAATATTGTATGTTTAATTGGTGCAGGTATTAGTGTTTCTGTGGGAATTCCAGATTTTAGATCACCTAATGGTATATATTCCATGGTGGAAGAATTAAATCTAAACTTATCAGATCCGCAAGAAGTTTTTGATATAGAATATTTTACATATGATCCACAACCATTTTATAAAATCATGTATAAAATGCTAGTTAATACAGACATGAAAGAGGGGGACGGCCCTGGGGGCCCTCGCGGGGTCGCGCCATCCACAACACATAAATTTCTAGCCACATTAGATCAAAATAACAAAATATTGCGTTGTTATACACAAAATATCGATGGCCTTGAAGAAAAAGCGGGTGTAAAACAAAAATCATTGCGATATTGCCATGGTTCTTTTTCCTCTGGTGCAAAATGTTTAAATTCAAAAAAATGTAATTTTAAAATAAAAAATCGTGAAACATTTATTGAACAATTAATATTGGCAAATAATAATAATTCATCATCATCTTCTTCAACGATGACAAAAACAAATAATCCATACGATGGAGTGCCAATGTGCTTAAAATGTGGTGAATATCCCTTGAAACCTGGAATAACATTTTTTGGTGAAAAAATACAATCCAACATAACAAAAAGTTTAACATTGGATCAAAAGAAAGCTGATTTGCTACTTGTATTAGGTACATCTTTAAAAGTCAGCCCAATGAAAAATATCATCAATTACTTTAGTCACATTCCACAAATATTAATTAATAAACAACATGTATCTATAAAAAATGCTGTGAAACAATTTGATTATGAGCTAATTGGTAATGCTGATGATATTATTAACCATATTGAGGAAGAACTCTGTAATAATAATAAAAATAATAACAGTGATCATAATAATAATAATAATAATAAGAAGAAGAAGAAGAAGAGGAATAGAGTTAATGAATTACCATCAAATATATATTGTTTCAATGGATGTGATGTAAATGAATTAAAACAATCATTCTTAAATAATAAATCAAAATTGTTTGAAGATAACACAAAGACAAGTTTTGTAGTTAATATTAGTTGTGATATATGTAACAACGATATACGTTCTGAACTAGATGGATTTTCATGTACAAAATGCTTTGGATATGATATTTGTAAAATTTGTTATGATGAAAAAATAAATTTAGAAAAACATAAAGAAGAATTTGGGAATGATCATGAATTCGGAACATTAGTATCATCGTAAATGAATGCAAACTCTGGCAAACGTTTGTATTGTTGCATGTACACTCCTACGAGGAGCATATATTATCTTACACCACGTACGAACAATATAAAAAAATTTAGGAGAGATCTAGAGAGAGAGTGTGTAATGTGTAATGTCGTGTAATTATAAATTTTGAAAAAATACATCTACACTCGTTTATATATATATATTTCATCAACTGCTGCGAGTAGTGGATACCATCTATTTACCTTCATTGGTTTTCTCTATTATGGGAATATCAACACATTAGTGTGAGATAGATTATTTCAGTTATATTGTATTCTTTTGAAGAGTAGGAATTATCATGAGTAAATTAAAACAAGATAAATTATGCGTAAATTAAATTATATTAATACACATCATATAATAATTTTATTTTTCTAATTTCTCTCCTCTTTAAAAAAAATGTACGAGAGAACCCATTTCCTCATTTTGTCGGGATCAAAAAAATTTGTTCTCAGAAGGTACACATACATAAAAATATTTTCTTGTGCGTACATTATCACACTATACATACTATTCAGGAAATATAATTTCAACTTTCGTTCTACATACAGGACATACTTCACTTCGTTCTTGCCAACTTAATATACATGATAAATGATAATTCTGGGTATTTGGGCCACATTTGCATTTCTTTACAACGGCAGGATGTAACTTGGAAAACTTTTCAAAACAAACTATGCATTCATTATCCATCGAATTTGTTTTTGTTAAACTTATTTTTTCGATAGGTTGCGTTATTGGTATGCTATTCCTGTTATTATTATTTTCATCATCTATTTTAATATCTGATATGTCATATACATTATTACTACCAACTTCATTATTTAATAAAGGCGCTTGTGCAATATTGCTATTCTGGTTACTATTATTATTATGTGAAATACTATTGGCGCCAACATCGATACTATCATCTTGCGAACAACATATACCCATTGTTTTATTATTATTATTATATTATTATTTACTGTTATTTTTCTTATATTATATATACAACTAAGAATAAAATGAACAAAATTCTTCTATTTATTGTGAATTAATTATGTATTTATTTATACTTCGTATATACGTACCTAGGTTGCAATTATCTTTTTTGTTTGTTTTGTGGATGTGGACTATATTTAATTTATTTCTTTACTATCCATTTATTGTTTTTCTGTTACATCGTATTCGTACATTTCCTTTTTCTACTTTTCAATTCGAATAGAAATCGTTATATATATGCACGTATTATTATTTATTAGTATGCACGTTTTTAGATTTTAATACCTCTGGTCCAACATTGCTTCCTACCATGACACAGCACCTACAATATTCACTTTACAAGTAAAATACAAGTACATCACCGGCTTCACACGCGGAGTGCCGGACGGAAAAAATTTAAAAAAGTCGACCATCACCTAAATACCTTAAACATAAACCAAACAAATGTTCAGAGTATTATTATCCAAAAGTTATATTAAGGACTTTATATTCCATATATGGAATCATATTCAAATTATTAAAAAGTTTAAAGTTAAAAAGCAAGTATAACAATTGGGATAAAATACGCTCCGATTCTAGCATTCTAGCTGGGCCAGATGAAGCAGTCGTACTCGTTCCATAGACTAATCGCCCTATATAATCGCAGTAGGACCGGGAGCTGCATATTCTGTGGAAATTCCTTCATAGAAAAAATAGTAATATTTACTAATTCTAGGATTTGAATATCCAAATAATTTTAAGATGGGAATACGCCGTGTTATCTCCCTGGCGAACTCAAACACCAGCCATTACACGTAATAATAATAATAATAAATAGACTAATAATAATAACGATATATATATATACATACATATAATATTTTAAAATCATGACAACAAGATCGATCATAATACACCTCGGAGCTTCATACCATATTAGCTAGTCATTCTATCATAACATATTCCCTTCTGTATCAAACAATATCATTTATATTTTTATATTGATACACACACACACACACACACACACATATATACCATTATAATTAGTACATTGATATGAACGTAAGTCAACAGAAAGAAGTAACAAATAATTATGTTGGGGAAATGAACTCACAAGATTTATATTATACAGAAGGTGTAGATCCATTAGCGTTTTTTGCTGCTAGTGCGCTCGAAGCTGCTTCTTCGCAATCAGAATTTACTGATTCATTCACTGCTGCAGCTTCTAAAAAACGGAAACGTAGCAAGAAAGGAAATAGCAAAAGCAGTACTAGTGAAATAAAAAAGAAGAAAAAACGTAATTCCCCAACAAAGGCAAAAAAGATCCAAGACAAAGGGAACCTAAACATTTCTAAAAAGAAGAGTGTCCCTCTTATACTTATAGAGGAGAAACCAGACGAAACCAAATTTACGCTTCAAGGCAATACAACGTCCTTATTTAGAAATCCTGTGCATAGTAACAATCATAATGAAGATAATAATAATAACACCAAGAACAAAAAAAGTAGCAAGGAAAGTGATAGTCTGAACAACAATAGTAATAATAATAAAGTGAAAATACCAGAGCGTTGGGAAAATTATGATGAATATATACCCGATCGTGCACGTCGTCAACGCATAAATGCAACGAAGAGAGTAACTGAATTTGTTGATTGTAATAAGATTGACCATGAATTGCCAAAAGCATTGAGAATATACAATGATAATTTTACATCTATAGCTGATGGTATAGGTTTAAGAGGTCGCCATATACATAACTTGCCCATGTCAAATAAAGCCATGCCACGCAAACGTGAAAATCAGCGTTATCTTCTTGGTCTTGGATATTTATCACGTGAATTTTATTCCTATTTATTAAGCAAAAAAGATGGAAGAGGCGATATTATTGATTTTGCAAATATACAAGGTGTTAGTCGAAGGCGTGTATACGATATAGTGTGTGCAATGGAAGGTGGTGGCATTTGCTATGCGGAAAAGAAACATGTAGTCGGTTGGAAACCTAAGAACAAACGGGAGAGTATTTCAAACGCTCGCAAATGCTTTACATTGCGGAATCAAATCAAAGATCTAAAACAAGAAGAAGCAGCTTTAGATATTGGCATCCAACGCATGGAATCATTAATACGAAATACATACAAACGCCAAGGTAAATTACATTATATTTTAGGAAATCAATTGCAACGTGCAATACGGAATAGCTTGGTAGATGATGAAAACGATAGTACAGGTGCCATTAAAGATGGTAAGAAAAGGTCCATTTTATTAATAAATGCCAATCCGTCGCAAGTTATTGAGAAAGTTACAAATACAAAGGATAGGAAATACCAATTAAATTTTCGCAATATAAAAAAGGCTTCTGTAAAAAAATCAGTATCATCAGAAACAAAAAAAGACGATAAAGAAGAAAAAGTTGAAAATGTAGAGCAATCATCAACTACGTTGGTCGGCAGCGATCAGCATTTAAGAATTTTTAATGTTACTTTCAATGCCAAAGAAGAAGGTATAAAAAAACTTGTTGAAAAGAAGAAAAAAATGGGTGCATCATCGCCTCTACAAGTTATAGATACATATAATCTTAACGATAATTACGATACGGTTTTTGATCATTTCAGAATCCAAAAATCTGATATATATGACTCAAATACCGCAAAGCGACGACAGGCATTATCAAGGAAAGCTACAATTTCTACTTCTGTTGATACACATATACAAGTAGCACCATCGCCATCACCAAAACGAATAAAACAGCAAGGTGAAAATCCTTCAGGTGGTGGTATTGTAATAAAAAAACGTATGTATAGAAGAAGTAGAAGCATCATCAAGAAAATAGAAGAGGAAAAAGGTTCCAACAATGATATCGATTTATCAATGGGCAATAATAATAATGATGATGATGATGATAACGATGGTCATGTTGATAATAATATGAATACAGACGTCAGCCGGACTGCATCTATAAATTCAAATTTTAGTCCTAGCTTGAGTCGGACTTCATCTTATAGCGGAGTTTCTCAAAACAATTCACTATCTCGGTCTACATCTTTGAATAATTATTTGTATCCAGGAGATGTAGATTCTCAAAATTTTTCACAACAACAATTGGTGGCGGAAGCTTTTGGCGGAGGTTTACCCCCGCATCTTTTACATTCTCAAACTGAAGATTTAGAAAGTAGCCAGCCAGAGGACAATTTTCCTATTCGTACACTTTCACAAAAAGTATTAGTCGAAGAAGTTGGTAGCCCAAATGCCCATAATAGTGGCGTAACATTGGTCAATAGTGCACATATGATATTTCAATTAAGTCAAGATGTCAATTCGTCAAATACAACTAGCTTGCCAACTCTGTAAATCTCATATCATTGATTTGAGCATACGAGAAGACGAATACGCGCGGCACGTGTGTATCATACTTTGTTCGTAGAAAAGTTTAAAACACAATAAAAATATTTTAAATACACGATATATTATATTTGTTATTATATTTATTATTTTTTAAAAAAATAAA
>JACLAC010014812.1_pt1 | contig 14434 bp, 10 predicted proteins | sample 8027881 | NCBI WGS metagenome assembly JACLAC01 (sample SAMN15725517, study PRJNA655200) | protist metagenome | isolation source: fluorescence activated cell sorting (FACS) single amplified genomes of... | place: Spain: Blaines Bay Microbial Observatory, Mediterranean Sea | collected 2016-01-19 | reverse complement strand
ATCATATTAGAAAACTGCGGTTCAATATATTCTAAAATATGCTTAAGTAAATTATCAGTAGAGCCGCCAAAATCAATAAGGTACCAATCAAATATTTTAGATAGTACTATTTTTTCATCTTCAAATCTTACTCCACGTGGATGATTTATATAACCCTTGGCTGCCTCATCCAGTAGCATTTCGCTTGTCTCGGAAGTAAACGGTTTTGGTAACAGGTTAGGACAACCCATACTTGCACAGTTGACAGCGTAGTGAATCCTTGGATCTTTCCAAATAGGCCTGAGTATCCTATGTTCAATATCGTTTAAACTAAGATCGATGCCCTCAACTGTAATTAATTCCTCGTCCCAAGGTCCAAAACTGAAGAAACTAAACGAAATATCTTTGATAGAATCAATTGGATAATTTTCCAAAATTAATTCTACAGTTCTAGCATTGTAATGATTAATCCAATAAGCAAATTGCTCGGGTTTCGAATAATTCGATATGTTTATATTTTCTAAGTATTGCAGATAATTTTGTAGAATTTTTCTATCTTTATTTGTGACTTGTGAATAGCGCAGAAGATAAATAGTTGATTTATCATTTGTTATTAGGTTTTGGTCGAGAAATATTTGCCATTGATTGTGATCAATTTTCTGCACTGAATTAGATCGGTGTTTTGTCCATCTTGTCCATAGGTCAGCCTCCGGAGCAGCTTTTAATAAAAAAGGGAAACTATTAAAGATAAGTAGGAAACAGATCGTGTGGCTTATCTTAGATTCAACAATATATTCCCAAAAATAATCTGTGACTAACATTAAACTGAATTTTACATTTGTCATGATTCCTTATTCATTCTTCCCAATTATATTTTAAGATTACTATCAGTAGCATATTGCAGATTGATCTTGAGTAAGTAAACTTACCCCTATTTTTGCTCATAGGAAGTGTTGGCACCAAAATTAAAATCTATATACAACATCAAACATATCCATATAGTTAGGTTTTAACTCAACTCTGAAATCTTTGTTTGTTAATGATCTCTGAGGAGCTTACAATTTGGTCTGAAGTGATAGCATTGAATTTGAAATTCTCTCCTACATAGCTATAGACGATAAGCTTCGCACTGCCGCTTGCTCTAAACTCTTTTGATTAGAAAACCAGCTAATTCTTGTTTGTTTGACAGAAGCCTTGCTTGGATGATCCACCCAAGGTGAGATCTACTTTCTCTAGAGCAATACGAAAAGGGTCACAGAGATTAACACTGTAGCCACCATTGAGATAGGTAAGTCCAACTCCTCGCACCTAGTGTCATAATTCTATGATTTTTACTGACGGTAACGAACAACAACGTTATAGCCTAGAGTTTCCTTAGAAATATCACAGTCGGTGCTTATTGTCGCATTTGTAGCAGCGTCAATCTTCCTAACATATTCTTGATAAGCACAACGAAAGTCAATTATATATGTTTTTGAACTATCTAGATCAAAATCTCTAGTTGCCTCATCAATGAGGGTGCTGTAGCTGTCTTTCTGAAGTTTAGCAGATTTTTTTTCTGCGCACTGGAGAAAAGTCAACAACTGCTTCTCTATAAGCCCAGTTTCCAAACAAATTTTCGTCAAACTGAAAAAATACTGGAAAGCGCGCAGAATCGTATTTGTTTATGGCTTGGCTTTTGTCAGTATATTTTATGCCGTTGCGTCCTTCAATGTAGGAATAATCATATATTGCACCACTTCTTAAACCAATGCCCATCGGACGTGAATTTGTCTTTCCCGAACTGCAAGCGGTCACACAGACTGCTAGTAGCAATGCTAAGGATATCAGTCTTACGGTACTAAGGGCTTTTATCTTTTGGAGTGCTCTAGTATAAGCGTTTTTATAATGATGACTTAAACACGAGAAGTGTAAATCGTGTGGAAGGCGGAATCTGGATCTCATCGGATCTCCAGTTTTTAGGACGGTCGGCCTAAGTTGTACTCGAGTGAAGTGACACAGCTCTATTGTGAGTCATGCAAGGAGCTTCACCTTTTTTTTGTTTGACAAATATAGATCAGAAATATTGGAGCAATGGATTGATTGTATGATGGTACTAGTCAGCGTTATCGATTGTGATGGGTAGTGGCCCTAAGTATCTACGCATACATACGGCCTCAAAAGTATGCAGAACAGAAAGCAAACAATTCCTGGCTAGACTTGGTTGCTTAATCTACTAACTGTATTTGTTTAGATGGAAATTGAAATCGGGCTGGTCTGATTGATATGGTGAATAGATATTACAAGTGATTGGACCGGAGCAGGAATGGGGTTCTAATTTTGAATTTTGTTCGAGAGATTGATGAGTACACGAACTTAATTTTTATGGTTTAATTATTGGTGTGATTGAGCATTAATATTTTTGGATTGTTATGAGAGTACTGGCTAACAAGATTTATAATAACACTTCGGCTGTAACCTACAGATACCTACAGTATCAGACGAGAAGATATGTCGATCTAGCATGCAAATTCAGGTTTTGGGCTCTGATAATGACGTTATTCTTTTTCAAACAAGTAGGTTTCAAATGACGTGAAAAACTCTACCTGTTGAACATTCCACCTAAAAGCTTCTCTCCTTAACAAGGCAACCTGCTGGATATTCTGTATCCTCCACAAACGTCAAAGTTCGCCTTAGAGTTTCTAAGATAAATTAAAAAATAAATAATCGATCGTCAGTCAAAAGTGAAGTCAAACTGGGACAGAAAATCCTGCCAATTGGTCGGGTATGTTGTTGGGTAAATCGAAATCTGGGTGAGAAACAGAAAAGTGATGATCGAGTTTAAGTATTGATTTTACTTAGGAAAAGTATGTTAGCGGGGGCAGGATTTGAATATCTTTGATGATTCCCAGAGATTTGTGGCTACAATGAAGATCCTCTAGACTCAACTAGTTAAGAGTTTGTGGAACCCAATCTCAGGGTCTCACTTACTGTTCAACTACAAAGATAAATTCAATTAAACTTTTAGAAAACTTAACATGTCAAATGAAATCGCTTTGGTTGTTGGCGCAGGAAAAGGATTGAGTGCATCTTTAGCAAGGACATTGTACACAGATGGTATGAAGGTTATCCTAGCTGCTAGAAATGTAGAAAAACTCAAAACTATTGCGAGTGAAGTTAATGCCACACTTATCAAGTGTGATGCAAGTGACACTAATCAAGTCGAACAAATGTTTGAACAAATTGATGAACTTCACGATCACATTGATTTAGTTGTCTATAACCCCTCTGTCAGAGTCCCAGGTTCTATAACCGAGATAGATCCCGTAGCAGCAAAGAAGGCAATAGAGATAACTTCTTTTGGCGCATTTCTTGTCGCAAGACAAGCAGCGAAAAGAATGAAAAAGGCTGGTAAAGGGACAATTCTATTCACGGGTGCTTCGGCAAGTGTCAAAGGGTTTCCTAAATCTTCGATTTTCGCAATGGGAAAATTCGCATTGCGAGGGCTTGCTCAGTCTTTAGCAAGGGAACTACATCCGTCAAATATTCATATTGGTCATTTCGTAATTGATGGACAAATTCTTACGCTTAATCATAGGGATAAGATTGGTAGCAATAAAGATAATTCAGAAGACAACGAACATCAGTTAGATCCGGATGAAATTTCCAAAATTTATTTGGAATTTCATCGTCATCACAAATCAACATGGAGTTGGGAGATTGAATTACGACCAAAAAACGAAAGATTCTAGTCGTTTTCCATTCGAATTAAGAATAAATAGTTGGCTAGACTTGATATGTATCCATCCCAATGTCTGTTGCATTTATGCTATCACGCTAGAAAGTTTTCAAACCCCACGTATCACCGTTAAATGGTTCCGCTTCAAACAGCAAATCCAAACAGGGTTAAATCATCCCTTCGCTTGTTGAGACCCTGGTATCGCTCAACATCAGCCACAATATTGCTCACAGCTGTCTTCACATCGACTGCCTCCCTGATTTGATGGAGCACTCTTTTCTTGCCATACATCAGCTTTTTCTCTCCACCCACTTGGTCCGTTACCCCATCGGAAAACACAAAAAAGGAGGAAGATTGTTGGTTTAATTCGCACTCAAAAACTTTAAAGTTGAGTGGATGCTGCTTGATATCATAGCCCAGACTCTTCTTATCCCCCTTGATTTCCACCACTCCCTGAGCTGACTTCTGGTAGAGATTCATCTTAGCACCTGAATATCGGAAGATTTTCTCATCTAAGGAAAAACAACATACTCCAGCATCCAATCCGAAGTCTGTCTGTTGGTGTGTCTCATCCATACTCAAGGATTTTTGCAGGAATTCATCTAAGTCATTCAAAACGGCATCTGGCTGACTGAGGTCCTTGATGGAAGAGATCCTGTCCAGCAGTGTACTGGAAATCAGAGTCATAAAAGCGCCGGGAATCCCATGTCCAGTGCAGTCAGCCACCACCAGACAGGTCCAACCATTTTTCTTCTCCAACCAATAAAAGTCACCGCCAATGGTGTCTCTCGGTTGCCAAACATACTCTAGATCCCTGAATCCGTAGTGTGATAAATCAATCCGGGGCAGAATTGCGTTTTGGATCACACTAGCGGCTTGAATACTTTTGTTGATGTCATTGTTGGCTGCAGTAAGTTCCTCAGAAGTCTTTTGTAAAACCATCCCCTGAGTCCTCAAATCTTTGTTAGTAACAAGGAGTTCCTCAGAAGTTTTCTTCAAATCTGCTGTTCGAGCTTCGACCTTCGATTCCAGCTCGTTATTTAATTCCAGTTGTTTATCTATGAATTCTTGTTTGAGATCATTCATCCCTTGAGCAACCGAGAATCCAAATGTCACAAACATTCCCAAAAATAAAATACTAATGGTGGGTTGAACGATTGACCAAAAATACCAATTAAATCCATCGAAAATTAGATATGTAATTGCTGCAATTGGTAATGTAAGAAATGGTAGTAAAAATGAAATAAATAGATATCCAGAAGACTTACTACCTTTGCGCCAGTTTAAGAAAGCTACTGCAATTGATATCATAAGTAAGATAATAAATGGAATTGCAAACTGATGAAACTTTATTAAACCCGGACCCAAATTGTCTGGTGGGTGTTTCACCATATTCAGTAGTTCTTCATTTGGCCAATTTAAAAGTTTAAAAAAGTTAATTATACATATGGCCAAATAGAAGAAAATATTAATCATAAAAAATTTATCTAATCTTGGAAAATTCGTAGATAAATCTAGTGTTTTCCTGAAAAACTGAATCAATACTAAAAAGAGAATCGATGCAATAAAAATTAAGTTACTCACACTGCTCAATGAAGGTGTAATAAAATAAATACCAAGATGCTCTGTAAAAAAAGACATCAGACCTAAAAAGGAAATTAGCAACAAAGCTAAGGATATCCATAAATAGTTTCCCTTCGAAATTAAGTAGACAAAAAAATAATAAATTCCGAATAAAATGGCCGAAGTTGCGAACCCAGCCCGAACCGTTGATCTCCAAAATTCTTTTGCTCTTATTGTATCCCAAGTTCCTATCATCATTCGGTGGTAATTTTCCTTGGAATTAAATCTATCTGCAGGTTGATTTCTAAAAAAATTATAAATTATTGTTGTTTCTCCCTTTGGTACAATTAATTTGAATTCAGATCCAATATGATTATCTTCCTTATGTTTAGTAAGCCCTAATTTCCAGTAGTCATACTCTTTAGTTCCCAAGGAGTTTTTTATAAAAATCTTCTTCTCTCTATTAAAGTTGTGGGACAAACCAATTCTATCTGTTGACAAATTATTCTTAACTGAAAAACGTACCCAGTAACCATCAACCATTGATTGCGCATTAAATCGTTTTTCAGACCACTCCACATTCTCTAGGGTATTAAATGAAACAGTTTCATCAAAACCTTCTAAAAAACTGAGATGTTCATTAGGTATTATCTCAAGTAACTCTGATGTAATAACGAATGATTCTTGGGAATAGCTCTTCGATGAAAGAAAAAATAGTGTAAGGCTCAAATAAAGTAGGTATCTAAATATTTTCATAAATAAGTACCATTTTGTTTTAATAAATTCTGAAAAAGCTGATTTATTAGTAGGTAAATGAAAAGATTTTGCCAACGTTATCATCAACAGTCAAATCGTCGACTTATTTGAGACTTGTTCCTCACCAATACTAAGAAGTTGATGACTAAAAATCACACAGTTCTAACCATGTTCCTGTAAGCGGACGTGTTGAGTTCCAACTAGGTAGACCTGTATTTTCTCTGAAGCCTTAGTAAATTCTTGATTGGCTTTGTTGAAGTGTGAACAACCAGACAGAAATCAATGTTCTCGCTGTTGTCAGAGAGGGTCTTGAAGGTACTTAGTTCTTTGTAGGTCAGGGCAGAATCACTGTCTGATCGGAACTTTGCTTGGATTGACCAGGTTTGCTTATCGTAGGTTTGAGCAAGGAAATCGATCCCAAAATCTTGATCTGGCTTCCAGACTTTCTTCAGTAGCAGACGATACTTAGGAGCCGTCTGCAGATAGAGTTGAGTGAACCTTTCAAAGACATCACCCTTCTCTTTTGTTTTCTGCAGAACAGATACCCTCTCGAAGAAATCATCCCAATTTGAGGAGGTGAGGATCAGGTTATTGGGATTCATACTACTGCCAAAAACTTAACAGGATTCATTTTGATATTCTGTTTGATCTCATGCTTGTAGCTAGATGCATAAAGCACATAGACCATAACAAAAATACCCAATTGCTTGAAGACATGAATTCAAAGAATAATCAGGAGGAATCTTTAGGATGTGCAGGATATCGAGGATTATATCCGCGAGGCCTATGGTTGGAGATGTATTGGTGGCTCGGACGAATACAGATGCCTACAGGGTTTCAAAGGGTATCAGAACAGAAAACAGACAGTTTTGGGCTAAACTGCTTTGATTAACCTGTTAATTGTCTTTGCGGAGATGAAAATTGAATCGGAATCGTCTGCTTGATATAGCGAATAAATATTGCAAGTGATTGGACTGGAACAGGAACGGGATTTTGATGAAGAATTTTATTCAGCGTATAGATGAGTCCACAAACTTATTTTTTATTGAACAAAATATTTATTCGGGATCTCAGAGGGTAATTACCGACACTAAAAAGGGGCAATTTTTTGTGGGGAAGCCAGTGGGGAAGGAATTTGCATGACCTGTTTTTATATAGTTAAGTCACTGATATAAAATATGAAAGGTGTGGAGCGAGAAACGGGGTTCGAACCCGTTATTAATATTATTTTGAAAACGAGTAATCAGAGGCATATTCTCTGATAAATACTGGGATATAAGGTTTTTTTACTTTCTTTTTTTACTACTCCATTATATGTTTTTATACGTAGTTGGTGGGGCAATAGGTGGGGCAGATTTATTTAGCTTTCTTTAGTTCAAATCATGCTGAGTAGAGAAAAATGGCTAGTAGAGAAAGACACACTACCAAATATTCTGGAGTTTTCTATCAAATAGATCGCAAGGGTAATCGGACATTCTTCGTTCGTTACAAACTTCAGGGATCTAGAAAGCATATTGAGGAAAGAGCCGGGAGTGAGATTCATGGGATGACTGCTGCCAAAGCAAATCTTTTGAGATCAGAGCGCCTATCTGGGAAAAGTAATCCAAACACTCAACGAAAGCTTGTAGAGAAAGCAGAGAGTTCCAAAAACCAATGGACCCTTGCAAAATTATGGGAAGAGTATGCAGCAACACGAAGTAGTGATCCCGCTAGGCCCTACAAGTCATTAGGTGCTGACGAAGACCGATTCAACAAACACTTTTCATCGATATCACAACTTCAGCCTGAGCAAATCGACCACATCAACTATGAGCGATGGAAACGAAATATTGCCAAAGGTAGGAGTCCAACAACTGTCTGCCACTGTGGGGAGCTTTTGAGAAGGATTGTGCGTTTTGGAACCGAGAGGAATCTTTGTGATGGTCTTCCATTCAAACTGAGCCTCAAAAAGCCAGACAATCGGACAACAGAATACCTGGAACGCGAGCAGTTAAATCAGTTAATAGAAGCACTCAAACTGGAAGAGCCAATCACTGGAAATCTTTTTACATTTGCTCTGTTTACTGGTTTGCGTAGGGGAGAATTACTGAGACTGGAGTGGAGCGATATCAATTTTGAGCAAGGAATTGTTCAACTCCGTGATACCAAGGCTGGAAAAGATCAAACACTACCACTTTCTGAGAAGGCACTTTCCTTATTGGAGAATCATCCTAGACATCAATCTGGTTGTGATTACGTTTTTCCTTCTCCTCAAGGATGTCAGTGGTCAAGATCAAGTCTAGACAGAGTGTTCAAACGTATTGCTTCCCGTTCAAATCTACCAGAGGGATTCCGGTTGCTCCACGGGTTGCGCCATCAATACGGGAGTATGTTGGCAGAAAATGGAGCCAATATCGTTGAACTCAGGGATTTACTACGGCACTCCGATGTGAGGGTATCTGAAAGATATTTGCACAGCAGCGACGAGCACTTGCGTAAAAGAATAAATCTCTTGGGGAATCAATTAGAGTCGCTCGGTGTCATGAAAATTATGGGAACTTAAAAAGATTAAATTTTAATCAATTATATTTGAATACTCAAATTCTTTCTTGCAATTAGTTTTACTTTGTATTAGCTTATTCAATACTGATTTTTGTACAATGATCTAGAAGATCGAATTACAGAAATTAGTTCACTGACATTTGTAAATTGATCCAGGGGATTAAACTTCATAGTACAGTGCATCTGCTGACTTCTGTCACCATTGATCTTGAAGATCAAATTGCAGGATTCAGTCGGATATTTTTAGCACCATGGTCCAGGAGGTATCATGTCTTAATTGTGAAATTTATCACTTTTGGTATTAATATGAATGTTTTAGATAAAAATTGTGAATTTCTTACAACGCAACAAGCGGCAAATTTCCTCTCCCTAAAACCAACCACTCTTCACCAATGGCGATGGTCCGGCCGAGGACCTAAATTCATTCGCCTTGGAACACGTTCAATTCGTTACCGTCTCGAAGATCTACTCAACTGGATCGATAGTTCTAACTAAAACCGAGATCACTGCCTGAGACAATGGATTTGCTCTGGGTGTCTAGGTTATCAGTCGTACTGTCCAACCGTTGATCTGCATCGCCTCAGTTCCTTTCAGTCCAGATTTGTTCTGAATCCCAAATCCATAGCGCTCTGTCTGTGATCCTCAATCCTTAGTTCCTAATCTGTCCAATAAATCTAATCCCGATAAGTCACTACTTGGATGAAGCCAGGAAGTCTGTTTTTGCAGACTATGATGACTGTTAGGAATTAGCGGGTTTGATGATTGATTTAGAGAGAGGCAAATGAGTGAAAGTATTCCAAATGAGCTTTTGATAAAGCTTTTGCTAGAGCATCCTGATTTCGCAAGTTTCCGAAAAGTTGGTGAAGACGACTGGCGGGATTCAAGCGAGAAAAACCCAAGTTTTTCATTGAGCTCAAAAGGATCGTATGACTTCAAATCTGGGAATTCGGTTAACATTTACGAATTGGCAAAAGAGAAAGGTATATTAGATGGTGCAAAAAAAAGGTCTGGATTTTTCTCCAGAAACCAATCCAACCCCAATGAATCGGGAGATAAAAGTTTTCTCGCTGCGAAAATATGGTCTGAAGCAACAACCTTTTCTGGAGATGCCGATTATATTCGAGATTACCTGACTGAAGATAGAAATATTCCATCAGACAATTACCAGGATTTGATTAATGCTGGTCTACTTCGGTGGTTCCCAAAAAAGAATAATTACCCACCTGCTCTAATTTATCCCTTCCACCAGATTGAAGAAGATTGCTCACTCCGAAAACAGATTCGAAAGATCCATTTCACTAGAAAAGAAGCATTCAATGGTAAGAGAAAAAATGCTTTGGGTAAGGATGGTCATTTGACTGTTTTGCCACCTTTAAGGCTTTCAGAAGTGGCTTCAAAGCGGGTCTATTTAGCAATGGAAGGCTTGGAGGATGCTCTCAGTGTCCGTCAATACTATTCAGACAGAACTATCGTTGTTGCAGGCAGTAAGGAAAACCTAAAACATCTTGATCGATTACTCAAAAAGGGAGATGAGTTACTCATCATTGCAGATAATGATGGGACATATTATCCAAATAGTGGTCAAGAGAAGGCTGCACAAATCTGCCAATTGCTTCAGTCAAAGGGTGTGAATGCTAAAGCCCTAATGTCAGCAAAACCGAAGTTAGATGCCAATGCGGCACTGCAAAACGGCAAACTATCTGAGTGGTTGAAAACACTTGTTGAAGTGCCAAAGATAAAGGAATATGAATTTTCTGATTTTGATATCGAGTCGATAAAAGGCAAAAAAGTCCCAAAACTTCCGAAAAGCATTTTGCCTGGAAAATTAGAGAATTATCTTGAATTAGTGGCAAGATCTCTTGATTTGAATTATGAAGCAGCATTTATTGAATTTCTAGTAAATGCCTCCATCGCAATTGGTGGTAACAAGAAAATTAATATCAGACCGAATTGGCAGGAAAAAGCAATTCTGTGGGTTGCCAGTATTGGTAAAAGTGGCTCTGGAAAAACACCCCTTCATAATCAATGTGGCGGCTTTTTTCTACAGTCAATTCAACTTAGATGGCGTGAACAGTATAACCAAGAACTAGAGCAGTTTAAGAATCAGGAAGTTAACAAGCCTCCAAAACCTATTAGAAAACGTTTGATCGCTAACGGGCTAACAATCGAAAGATTGTGTGCTCTACATGAAGATAATCCTGCTGGAATTGGAATCACCAGTGACGAAATCATTGGAGTCCTAAATGGATTAAATCAATACAAAGGAAAGGGTAACGATAAGCAGAAACTGCTGACCCTCTGGAATGGCAATTCTTACGAGAACCCAACTGCAGACTCTGACCGATATATTCCCAGTGTGTTCGTACCAATTTCCGGAGGAATTCAAGAGCCATTGGTCAAAGAAATTGTTAGTGAGCACAATATCATGGATGGGCTCGCATCAAGATTTTTGTTTAACTATTTAATTTGGAATCTTCACCCAATAGAAATCGAAGAACAATTTAAAATCGATAGGTTGATTGAGGATTCCATTGGAAAAATCGTTCTTGAAGAGATTTTGGAGAAGCTCGCTCATATAAGGAATGAACCTAGCCAGATAGCAATTAGTGAACATGCGCGAAATCTACTTGCCACACTTGAATTCAAACTCAAAAAAGAACAACGGAATGGGAATGACCAAACTGGAGCCGCATACGCAAAACTAAGAACCTATATTTATCGAGTTGCTTTGCTCCTACATTATATTACTGAATCAAAACCTGATGAGGTTGAACTTAGTGAAAACACTGCCTTGAATACCATTCAAGTCATGAAATACTTCCTAGCAAACATGCAACAAGTTTATAGTTTTGTTGAATTGAATACAAAAGAGCAAAAAGTAAAGAAGATTTTGGATAAAATTCGTGAATTGGGAGGCAAAGTGCCAATCAGGAAAATTAAACAATTGTTTAAGGGTTCTATTAAGCCAGAAGAAATAGAGGAAATCTGCCATTCGCTGGAAAAACTGGGTGAACTGGTGCTCACTCCGACAGGGAAGACAATCGAATTATCGCTACCTTGATTGTATGCTCAGTTGCTCAGTTGCTTCCAACACTGCATGATTACTGGGATCAAAGTGAGATAATGCCGATTCTCATTGATGCTCAGTTATTCACAGTTGGTCAATTCATTTATGGTGTAACTGAGCATTGGTGAGAGAGGGTCTTTCTCACATCAAGGCCAGAGAATATCTAGCCTGCAAAGGAAGTGAGCATCTGAGAATGATTTTTAGAGATTCTGATAAGTTGATTCTTTGCATTACGAGGTCCGAATCAGACAGCATCTAATAATTGTTTGGAGTTGATCCTGCTACTGCGTTAATTATCAAATTTAACCCGCCTCTGCATGTGGCTCGACTGGTTTTAAATTAGGCCACAGATTCTTATCTTTTGGAATAAAACCTTCTTTTACATCAAGTGAAAACCACGGCAACCTTCTGAAAAGACTCTGGCAAGTTTCTCCCATTGGATTGTCAATGCTTTGCCGATTTACATTTTCGTGAAAAGGAAGTCCTACTCGTTGATCAATTCTCAAAGGATCACCACTAAATTCTGGAAGTTTACCTCTGGACGCATTCCAATCTTTCATAAAAATTCTGTCTGACGGAGGCCTTGTTATTGATGGGGGTTCGGAATCGTTATCCCAGGGAATACTGCAGGTATTTTCGTACAAGCCGAAACGTAGTTGCTTATATCCAGGGTGATCAATCATCAGAGTTGAGTAACAACACTTCGCAACAGTCCTTTTTGCACGCGCATCTTTTCTGAGTAAAATCACCATTATGTTTTCTTCGCCACTCTCGACCCTAATGTCATTGTCCCAGTAACCTGCTGATAGAATTGGTGGCACTTGGGGGCCATCTTTACTTTGTGCCCAAATAACATGTTGATAACAATCTATGCAAGCACATTCACGAGCCTTTCTGACTCTCCCATTAAAAATAGTAAATGATGTTTTTCCACAACTACATGTAACAAGCTTTGGATCAGAATTACAGTTATTGTAAAGTTCGTCGCTGTCAAATGACTTCGTTTTGTTTATTTTGGATCTATTGGACATAAATTTTTGAAATTTTAGTTCAGACTAACTAAGACTTTTTTGCAGCAATATTTCTTTACTCTTCTTAATCAATCCTTCCATAGCAGATGTTGAATAGCACCGTAGTCGCAAATTGTAAGTGAAATTACATCTTCCCTGGTACTATGTGGCAAAGAAGAGGTTTCTTTTGCTTGTCGAGAATGATCATCCACCCCAACTGAGTTTGATTAACGTCAGTCAGTACAGACATTGTGTTTCCTGTTTCTTTATCGTCTTTGATTTCTAGCGCTGTAGACCAATTTAGAGAGTGAAGTTTTTTCACCCTCTCTGTAATGGGTATCTGCCATCCACGGGGACATCTGCAATTGGGTATGAAATTCATTTGTCAACAGTGAGAACTAATTCTGAAAAATTTGCATGTTGGATCTTGTCAACCAGATGGTAGGCAGCAACTTCTAAAGAATTCTTCCAAATTGGTCAAGTTTCTTTGTCGAGGCTTTGAGTTGGGTGAGGGATGTACCTCTTTCACTAAATGAATAGTGCCGTGCCCCCTCTTTCTTCTTTCAGGTATATTTTCCAAAAAGCCCAAAAATAGTGGCGATGGCCATGGAGGTAGCGACCAAGAAGCAGCAGGTTGCTGTTAAGATCAAAGGTGGATAGATTGGCAGTCAATAATGTCTTAACTCTGTATAAATATAGATTGTGGTGATCATCAGACAGCAAATTTTCTATCTAAAAGAATTCTTCAAAGATCCTTCTATGCGTAAGGTTATCTTCTGGGTTGCTTGTTTAGCAGCCTTTTCAGCAAGATTTGCTACTGGGTGAAGTGATTACTGATCAATTAGGGGTAACTAAATTAGGAAAAAAGTGACTAAAGGAGAACAAATAGACACTGCCTGGAGGCTTGGTTTTCAAGGTGATTACTCATTGATTGAGGAAATAATTTACCCTGAATACCTTTGCTTGGATCACAGGATGGGACTGGAGGCAAATTTTGAATCAGAAAAAGTTTTGATGAAAACAATGTCGAGTATTGTCACTCCTGGGCCTTGCAAAGTTCTTTATGAAAATGAGGAGATCGTCGTTACTCGGTGGTTTTCAAAATATAATGAGACAGAACTCAGATATATTGCGGTTATGTCCGCTTTTCATTTCAGAGAAGGAAAGATATTTCGACAAGAGGTTGTACGAGAGCTTTTGGATTATGATCCTAGTGAAGGGCAAAACTGGAACTGGAAAGACTACGAGTAATCAGCAAGCAGTTGGTGGGCTATACCATCGCAGAAATCAAATCACGAATACCAGCATGAGGAGGAGAGATGACTAGAACAGAAGCATGGGAAAAAGCGTGGAGACTTGTAGCGAAAGAGAAGGATTATTCATTGGTAGATGAAATTTATCATCCAGATTACAAGGCTGTCAGCAAGATTACAGGCATTGAAGTTAACCTTGAAGCAGACAAAGAAGCATATCTAGCATTCATCGAACACCTCATGGTAGCTCCCGCAAAGATTATCAACGAAAGTGAAGATTTTCTATGTATTCAAAGATACAGCAAGTACAGAGAAGCAGATATTTTTATATCAGGAACAACTTCTATCACTTACAAAGATGGGAAAATAATTACCCAAGAGAGTATTGGGGAAGAACTAGATTACGACCCCAGCGAAGGGCAGGACTGGAACTGGGAAGATTACGAGTGATTAGGTTGGGGGAGCTTCGCCATCGCAGAAATCAAGGATACCGGTATAAGGAGAGAAAATGACTAAAGCCGAAGCATACGATAAAGCCTGGAGACTT
>JACLAC010000539.1_pt1 | contig 14443 bp, 19 predicted proteins | sample 8027881 | NCBI WGS metagenome assembly JACLAC01 (sample SAMN15725517, study PRJNA655200) | protist metagenome | isolation source: fluorescence activated cell sorting (FACS) single amplified genomes of... | place: Spain: Blaines Bay Microbial Observatory, Mediterranean Sea | collected 2016-01-19 | reverse complement strand
TAAGAGGTCTTTCTGCCATCTCAGTGGAAGTATGTTTGTAAGAAAGTCCTTTCTTCAATCACAGTGAACACACTTACTTTGTGAGCAAAGAATATTATGAAAGCAGTTGCTACTACATTGCTTGTGCTTGCGCTGGCTCATGCACCAGTTTTTGCCCAAAAAACTCCTGTGGAGGGATTCATCAAATCTACTGGATACGAATTCGGTGAAAAATGGTTAGACTCAGGACGAAGAACTCATTTCTTTTCTGTTAAATCAACAAGCGAAGTAACGGTTTTTGGTGAAAATGTAGGATTTCGTGGCAAAGCAGAGTTGGATTGGGGCTTTACTATAGTTGATAAGTTTATGAACGGTAGGATTTCTACAAGACACATTTGGACTTCAGACAAAGATCCTGCAACAAAATTTAAAGGACACAATATCTGTGAACTGACAGCTGGTTCCGCAAGTTGTGTGCTTTGGCTCAAAGGATACGGCGAATTCGCAGGAAAGATTCTGGAACTTAATACGAACGAGAAGGATAACGCTGCCAGAGAGGGAGATGAATCTGGACCAAATGTCTACATTTTAGAAGGATATTTGATGGATGAGCCAACGGAAGAATGACCTTGATATCCATTGAATCTTAAATTGGCCCACTTTCCTAAAAATTATTAGCTAGCATCCTGTCACATCACCTTGAGCAAAATCTCCGTGATGCGACTTCCCACCCATGCCCTCCAACCCAGCAAACACCTGCATTAACCCTGATCGGTCTATCGGATTAACAATCCGTTGGTCTAAGGTTTTAGGTATGAAAGCAATTTTTCAACAACATCCATTTAGTAGATATTGTCATGAACAAACACATGTGGTAACTTTTGAATTTGTTCAGACCAATTCAGGTCTGGTTTTGTGTTGATTTACCAAAAATCACTTCTAGGAGGCAAAATGTCCGTAATTATGTGCTTGAAAGTCTCAGACATAAAACCGGAAAGACATGCAGAATTTTTAAATTGGGTAGGAGAAGTAGTTGCTGTAACCAAGATGTTTCCTGCCTGTCAATGGATGTATGTGACTAATGGAGAACTGGATGTTGAAGATAACAAAATCGAAAATAAGGTTGAAGTCGTTGCTCTATGGGATTCAAAAGAAGATTATATGAAATACATTGAATGGAGGACCGAGTTAGGCCTTGGTGATAAATTAGCTGAATATGTCAATTCAGAGCCAGTTTGGAGATTCATGCCTGTCTTCATGGACTGCACCAAATAATTTGATACTGATATTCAAAAAATCAGATCTATTGCATGTGGGATTCGATAAAACAGGATCCCGCCTTCCTACCAAAGCACTTGCAGTGTTGGCTCGACATTGAAGATTTGGCTCTGGTCATCCAACTTCGCATCAAACCACATTCCAATACAACGCATCTAACTTGATGCGAAAGCACGTTCTACCAGTCTGATTGGGAACGTTAGCGAACTCATAAAAATGTTGCCTGCAGTGGTTGGTATAGGAGTCAAGCATTAGCAAGGTTTACTGAAGATTCAGATGGAAATGGCTACTTTTTCATAATGGTATCATTTACCCCGACGCAAATACTGGAAAAACCATCAAAATTCTTGATATTATCCACATATTAGAAGACAAGAGACCTTCTTTGAAATTAAATGCCTTTTTAGCGGCCTATCAAAAATCGTAAGAAACACATAGCGGGGATTAGTTCATGACTCTTTCTTTGAGGACACTATGAAATCTATCTATATGAAAGCCACTGTTTCCAGATGTGATGCACTACAAAAAAATCTGCCAAGACCTGAAGAGGGTGCCTATCTTTTAACTGATGATGGAGCTGGCTGTTGGACTAAAGATTCAGAAGTATGTCAGGAATATATTCAAGCTCATGGGATTCAAGCTCTAAACAAAGAGAAATGTCGCATGATGATCGAAGCAGCAGGTGGATTCCTTTCCATCTGAGTCTTCAAAGCAAACTTGGATAACTAATCTAACTTTGAAAAAACATGACGGGACTTTATCAGACTCATACCTGCATCACAGCACACTTCAAAACTTGCCTGCCTAGATGATGCGAAACTCGCATTCCAGACCCAAACTCAAAACAGATTACGATTATTTTGCAATCATTCCGGTGGTCTGCTGGTACTGACTGCCATCTATCCCAGCAAATATCTGCATTAACCCTAGGATCTATCGGATTAGGAACCGCTCAACTCCATCTAACATTTGGATTTTTTTTTGCTTTAGTAGCAAAGTACACTGTCTGCTTCTATAGAAAGGCTAATTAATTTATCTGGCATTGAAAACTCTGCATCGAAGCCATTCAGCAAAGCATCATCATATCCTCGAGCCTTAGCAGACATGCCTGAAACCCATATTTTTATCTCAGTATCTTTGATAGCATCTAGATGTACTTTAACATCACCAGTTCCCTGCCCAACAATTTCTCCTTCACTCTTGCAGTTTAAGGCATGCACCGCATCAGCAGCTAAAAACAGGTTCACGTCATGTCCCTCTTTTGCACTCGTCACGGCAACCAAAAGCCCTAACGTAAGTTTGTTTTTTGATTCAGGACCACTGTGAATATGTATGAGAATTTTAGACATTCTTTTATCCTTTGCTGTAAAAACTAATACAAAACGAAAATGATTCAGCTGATTCCTGGCGGTTGTTGTTAAGCAGTCAGAACAACGAGAAGAAAATCAACTGGAAGGTAGTTAAAAGGCAAGCGCGATGTTGGCATCGTTGATTTCCAGAGTCAATTGTTCCTAATGAATGTTGCTGTGTTAGATCTAATCACCAGACAATTACTGGCCTTTCAGGTGACAACAACTCATAAGGGCAACTTTCATTACGAAACAATTGCTGGCTCTTTTGTTGGCTAGTCGGCTTATTTTTGATTTTAGCCTGCTTGAATGCTAACAATTCGATTCCTACCGTATACATCGAACTTCCCGTACTTTATTGACTCAGTTCAACGACTTTCGTTACTATTTTCCTTTTGACCCTCCCATCAACTGAAAAGGTGCGAATGAAAAGTGAGTTGAGAGCTGAAGTGTACAAGGTCTATCAATCATACCTTGACGCATTCAATCGTGAAGATTTGGATGGTATCAACGCTTGCATTGAGTTTCCGTTAACCCACATTGGCAACGGTAACATTACTGTGCTGGACAAGTTTCCGCTGTCTCCCACAGAAATGAAAAAGGCGAAAGGTTGGCATCGCAGTGATTCGTTTGAAATCGATATAGTGGCCATGACAGAAACCAAGGCGCATCTGTTGTGCAGGAATGTACGTAGGCTCAGGGAAGACGGTTCCTTGATTGAGCAAGCCAGTGTATTCTACGCTTTCAAGAAAACTGCTGACGGGTGGAAGATGTTTGCAATTTCGGATGTGGTAAACCCTGCTGACTAAGTAGAAGCTAACCTGAGAATTGTTGACAAAAATAATTCTAGAGATGCCTAGATCTTCATTCCAACCAAAGAATCCTAATCAGCGTAGGCACAGGGGAATCTGAGTTCAACAGTCAGCACGACTCGATTTGCTAAGCATTCCCCTAAATCAATACTCTCTTTTGCCCTTTTGATACTTGTTTTCATTCTCCTTCAGTCGAAAATGTCCTCCTCCACTCGCTCACTCTCATCGCTTTTGCTCTCGCGATTCAACAAAACCCATTCGCCCAACTTTGCTAACCATTTAACATCAGGGTTTGTTGGACGTTCATAAGCCAACTTACTCGGTCGCTCCATCGTGTCGATGAGCCCCATCAAATCGTAGCGGGCCAGATTGCGTTGGTAGTGATAACGCGTTTCCGGTTGGTCACGAAAATCTTGTTGCCGCTCTGCAGAATATCGTATCAATTCCTTCGCTTTTTCGCGCAACTGTTGAATCTCCAAGCGATAGGCCGGTTCTGGGCCACCTCCTCTCGCATCATCACACACCCCAGAGCCTCCCCTTCTGGATCAAAACTCAAAACAGATTACGATTATTTTGCGATTATTCCGGTGGTCTGCTGGTGTTGACTGCACTCCATCCCAGTAAACATCTGTATTAATCCTGATCGCTTCATCAGATTTACATTGCGTTGGGTCTTAGTTTTCAGCTCAACTTACCTAGTTCTCCCCCAGTCATCCTCCCCAAAAAAATCACTGCAGATTATAACTTACCCATCACGTTTCATTTTAGTAACAAATGAGACAATTAAATCACAATAATCCACTTTGGAGCATGACCATGAAAAAGTTCATTACCACATTGGCAGAAGCTAATACACCTGCCACTTTCAGTGTATATCACGAAGAGGTTCTTCCAGCATTGGTAGCGGCTAATACACCTCCTACTTTTAATGTTGTTCGTGAGGAGATTCTTCCAGCGATGAACAGAGTAGTAGCTGACGCTAATCCATTCGCTGAGCAAATTGTTGGCGGAATTGGGCCACAACTGCCGTATGATCCAATACGAGGCGTTGATTATGGCTTTGTCCAAGCACTGAACAAGCTCAATGCTGATCCATTCGCTGAGCAGATTATTGGCGGATTAGGGCCACAAATCAACTTTGTTGCTAGCAACTAAAAAATAGCAAAAGAGGGGCTGACTTTTTGTCGCCCCTTTGCTGTTGGCTCTTCTAGTTTTCCTGGATGCCAACCTAGGCAAATATGCAGTCATCGGTAGCACAAATCGGCTATCCTTCTTCCCTCGTTCCTTACCTTCTCCCACCAAATACAATCCGAAACCTTGCTTTCTGGATGAAACGATTCAAGTTCAACATCAGCCAAGTTCCGCTGACGCCCTTGATGGCTATGTTAGGAATCGAATTATCAGATATGATCTAGTCTAGCTGGTGATAACCCCCAACAAGGGCAACTGAAAGGGCAACATTATTGATAACCAGAGCAGAATTGGGACTACTTTGATCTAGTCCCATCCCGACCTCTCGCATCACAGCTTCCTCCAAAACCTTCCCTTCTGGATGATGCGAAACTCGCATTCCAGACCCAAACTCAAAACAGATTACGATTATTCTGCGACTATTCCCGTGATCGGTTGGTCTTGACTGCACTCCAACGCAGCAAACACCTGCATTAACCCTGATCGGTCTATCGGAAATACAATAAGATTACTTAAAATGCTTGCAATTTTTATCTACTAGTAGATTTTTACCCTGCTGAGTTGGATCAATACTACGCAACTATTATTGGAGATGCATTATGTCGGTAATTTATCATGTTTCGGGAAAGCCTCTACCTGGCAAACAGAAATCAATGCTAAGTCAGTTTCGAACTGGCGCAGGAATTATGTCAAGATTGGGATCCCTTGAGACTCGTGTTCACAATATTGTAATGGGCAACGCCGCAGGCAATATTGGTTTAGCATGTAAGTTCAATAGTTTTGCTAATGCAATGAAGGCGCTAGCAGATAGGGAATCAGACCCACACTGGCAAGAATTGATGGAGACAATGAGATCAAATTCAAGTATGGAACTTTCTGTCCGAAATTTGCTCAGAGTCGCTTCTGGTGAATTGGACTTATCTGCCAAAGTTCACCACATTAGGACATATTCCATGAAAAGGGATCATCTTCCTCAAGCACTAGAAATGTTTAAGGAGATAGAAGAGATCAAGGACGAAAATACAAAAGTTGCAGCCATAGTACCTTCTGTATCTGCCGATATGTCATTGCTTCATGCTCTGTATCAAAATAATTCCCTAGAAGAGGCAGGCAATGCCATGGATGAGGTTGGGATGTCTGAAGCTTTCCAAAAGCTTGTTATTCGAGCTAGTCAACTGGGGACTTTGGAAAAATCAACTATTACTGTAATTGCTTAAAAACTAATCGGAGAAAATCAAATGAAAGTCGTAATTGCTGGCACATATTCACAAGCAGGTCTGGCTGCCCTGGCAGATGCCACTTATGAACAGCGTAGAGCTGTCATGGATGAAGTATATGAAGCTTGCGGCGGAAAAATCATCGACTATTTCTTCTGCGACGGTGATGCAGATTTTATTGCAATCGCTGAGATACCAAGCCGTGAAGTACATAAAGGAATGTTAAACAACGCTTTGGCAACAGGATCAACTACGAATTTGAGATCTTGGTATGAGATAGACCTCTCAGCTGTCACTGAAAGTCAGCGAAAAGCTCGTGATGCATTCAAACCGATTACTGGATAATTCAGTTGCTACGCTATTGGGATCTAATCTGACTGGATCCCACCTCCTTACCCCTTACCTAAGCACTAGCAGTGTTGGCTCATTTGTTGGCTAGTCTCCTTTTTTTGATTTCAGCCTGCTTAAATACTGACAATTCGATTCCGTAGGTCGGCACATTCCTTCCAAGACGGGATATCTCTGAATCAGATCCTGTGCTCTGGTATCCTATAGAAATCATGATAAGGATCAGAATCTATATCCAAAAACGGTGAACAGGTGAACAACTAGCCTTCCAGCACCTGCTGTTACTAGGCTGGAGGGCGGTGAACAGCGGTGAACAGCGGTGAACAGGGTGAACAACTTGTGTAAGCAGTACCAGTAACTTGTTCACTCTGTTCACCGCCTGTTCACCTCTAGGGTAACAAGTTAGGGCCAGACAATTACTGGGATAGAGTCAACTTGTTCACCTGTTCACCAATTCCACAAATTTTTCTTTGCCGTCTCGGACTTCCTTCAGCACACCCAGCTCAACAAGCTCTTTGATCAACGCCGATGCTTCCTTACTGGAAACGGTTTTCTTGATCGGCTGCTTGATGTCCTTGAGCTTGGCCCGACCACCCAGCTGATGCAGTTTGTCTAGAATGGCCCTCGCCTTTCGTTCTCGATCAGTCATCTCCACCGTACCGTAAGCACGCTGCATACTGGCAATGAAGAACCTCATGATACTGATCGCATGCTGTGCAGTCTCTTCGGAGACCTTCGCGTCATCAGCATTCCTGCGGGTCATGTAGTGCACCAGCAAGGTTAGTCTGTACAGATAGGTCTGCAGTTTCATGTATGCCGCAAACCCTTGCTCCGACCCCTTCCGCGCCTGGGTTTTCAGGTACTGGGCGAACAAGGCCAGATGATTCCGTGCATGCATATCCATCAAGACCTGTTGCTCTACATCCCTGATTGCAACCAGTCGATCAAAGATCCCCTTCATGGTGTCGTATTCCCGATGGTCTTCAAACAGGATCTGATCAATCTCCTGCTGCCGCTCAATGGACGCAGGGATCTTGGCAATTACAAGGTGATTGAATAGAAATCGTGCTGCCAGGCCGTCGGAAGTATTTTCTTCATTGATAATTTTCCTGACAAGAACCTCTTGGATTCCACCAGACATCGGGACATAGACATCACGCACATATCGGTCAGAGTCTGCTGTCGGGTTCTCAAAGTCGTAGCCATTCCAGAGGCTTAGAATGGTTTGCTTGTCGTTTCCTCGACCTCCTTTGAACTGTCCCAAACCATTGAGGATGCCCAAGATCTCATCAGAGACAAACCCAAGCCCAGCGGGATTTTCTGCATGTAGTGCGATTAGTGTCTCCAGAGTGAGGTTGTTGGCAATCCAAAGCTTGCGGGAAGGTTTGGCAGGTTTCGAAGCATCATCTGTGTGTTCCCAGTCATCGACCTCCTGCTGCCAGAGAGCTTGCCAGGAACGTTGCTGCTGTGCCAGCAGAGCCCCCCAGCCCTGGCAGATCAGGTGCGGGGTGTAGTAGAGCATGCCATGATCGAGGGGATGCAGACTTTTGTTAGTGCAGTGCCGATTACTGCAGAAGTGGTGGTGGGCAGCAGTTGGGCGGAAAAGTGACGGGCAGGGAGACTTGTTTAATTTTTCAGATTTCAGTTCAATGAGGAATAGTCTACAATACCAAAATATGGGCGTTTGGCAGCGGGATAGGAAGAAATCTAGGGTAAGATAATCAACAGAGCATAGGGTTTAAATGGGGAATAAAACTATGATAAATATGATTTTTGACTAAATTGCTAAGTATTGCTTCATAATATTCGAATCTTGAATTTCCGACTTTTTTCCTTCCACAACTATTTTACCCTTCTCGAGTATGATACACTGATCAGTAAGAGAGAAAATAAGCGGTACGTTCTGCTCAACAACTACTAAGCTGATATTATTTTTTTGTGACATACTCTTAAGCGTAGTCCCTATTTCTTTAACCAGAGATGGCATGATTCCATCAGATGGTTCATCTAGTAACATTATCTTCGGATCAGACATTATTGCTCTGCCAATTGCAAGCATTTGCTGTTCACCTCCACTGAGCGTCCCAGCAACTTGACCAGTTCTTTCAGACAAAATCGGAAAGTAACCATAAACTTCATCAAGTCTATCTTTCTTCACAGTTGTTTGGAGCAATTTACCAAGCATCAAATTTTCTGCAACCTTTAGTCGCGGAAAAATCCCGCGACCTTGAACAATAGTCGCAATTTTTTTTTGGGCCCTCAAATGAGGTGGGTAGTCAGTAATATCTTCGTTATCGAGAAAAATTTTTCCACTATGACACGTTAACAAACCTGACAAAACCTTAATCAATGTAGACTTTCCCATTCCATTGCGACCAAGAACCCCGAGAATAGAATTACTTTCTAGTCTAATACTTATTCCAGAAAGAACGCTAATTTTTCCGTAACCGGCAGACACATTTTCAACTGACAACATCAGGAGCACCCAGGTAAATTTCTCTCACAAACTTATTATTCTCAATTGTACTATAGTTACCCTCAGCAAAGATTTTTCCCAGATGTAAAACTGTGATTTGGGCACCAAGTTCCCGTACAAAGTTGATATCGTGTTCGATAACAATTATTGATAAATTCTTTTCTCCTGACAAATTGTTTATTAACTTAGTAGTCGCTATAGTTTCCTCTGTAGTCATGCCTGCTGTTGGCTCATCAAGGAGTAATAATTTTACATTATTGCCAATCAGTAAGCCAATCTCTAGCCACTGCCTCTGGCCATGAGATAACGTATTTGCAAGAACATCTTTCTCATCAAATAGTCTTATCAGTTTCAACGTTTCATCTATTTTGGCATTTTTTTCAAAATTACTATAATTATTTCTAATTACTGATAATTCTACATTTTCATAAACCGTAAGATTGTCAAAGAGAGTTGGAGTCTGAAACTTCCTTCCGATCCCGAGTCTTACTCTTTTAACTAAATCATAATTGCTTATATTTTTCCCATCAAAAGTGATGATCCCGCTAGACTGGAAAAGATGGCCAGAGATCATTGATATAAGTGTTGTTTTTCCAGCACCATTAGGTCCAATTATGCACCGAGCCTCACCTAACTTAAGCTCCATACATATTTTGTCATTAGCTAAGAGACCCTTGAAACTTTTCGATAAATTATGGATTTCTAGCAGAGACATAGTTTTTACTTTTCAGTCTATGGTAAATTTCTTCCAAACCCCCAGCTAAACCACCTTTAAAGAGAATGACAACAGCTATGAATACAATACCGATGATGAGTTGCCAGTATTCTGGAGTTATAGAGTTCAAATAATTAGCAAGAGAAGCAACTAATATCCCACCAAGAAAGGAACCAATGATGGAGTTCCTACCACCTATAGCAACCCAAACAATTACTTCTGTTGAAAATAGTACTCTTGCTAGTGAAGGATCGACAAACCCAGCATGAGTTCCATAAATTGAACCAGCAAATCCAGCTAGTGCCCCAGATACGCAAAATATTAATGTCTTGTATATGGAAGTGTCGTAACCAAGAGCCAAAATTCTATCTTCATTTTCTCTTATACCTCTGAGGATTTTCCCGAAATTGGATGTTGTAAGAAATTTTATCAGTGCATATGCTGTAATTGTTAATAAAAGTGTAAAATAGTACATCGGGATATCATTGAACAATGAATATTCCAATAGATTCCCAAAGCTAATTGAAATCCTATCTACAAATAAACCATTCCAGCCACCAGTTATTTCTTTTTGTGATTTTGCTAACTGCTCAATTATGATTGATAGGGCTAAAGTAGCTAATACGAAGTAGGTTGCCTTAACTTTCGCACTGAACAAAAAATACCCGACAACGCCAGCTATCACCGCTGAAACTATGATTCCTAATAAAATCCCCAGTGTAGCTGAATTCATTAAAAAGGTGCTTTTGACAACTATACCTATTGCATAAGCACCTATTGCAAAAAAACCAGCTTGGCCGAAACTTATTATACCAGTAAGCCCCCATAAAATAGATAGGGATACTGCAAGCAAGCCAAACAGCATGTATTGGGGGAGAATGAATAATATGTATCCAGAGAAAACCAAAGGTATCAAAGCTAATACAAGAAATATTAATAACTCAAATTTTGCTTCTCCAGATATCTTTGTTAAAACATTTTGCATATCATTTTTCTGAGAATATACCTTGTGGTCTTATTCTTAAGATAACAATTGCAAAGAAGAATACAGCTACTTGAGCAATAACTTGATCTGAAAACAAGGCTACTATCGTTTCCAAACCCCCAATCACGAAACTACCTATTATTGTTCCACTTAGAATCTGGCCTATACCCCCGACTATAACAACGAAAAAGGATCTAACAAGATACATGTCCCCCATGTAAGGACTTACTGAAAGCATTGGTGCTACTAACCCTCCTGCTAAACCTGCCATGAAACATCCGAAACCGAATATGATTTTATATGTCAATGAAATGTTTAATCCCAATAAACTTGCCATCTCTCGGTTTTGAATCATAGCTCGAATTTTTATTCCAGTTGATGTTCTGAAGAAAACAAAACCAGTCGATAGAATTACGAAGGCTGTAAATAAACAAATCAAAGTTCTGTAGGCAGGAATCTTATAAAAACCTAAGTCAATTGAACCTGGATATGGATTTACAACCGTTCTGAAATCTGAGCCAAATACAATCTTGATCAATTCAGTTGTAACTAGGAAAAAAGCCCAAGTCAGTAAGAGTGTTTCATAAGGACTGTTGTAAAAACGTTTTATTATCCAATGTTCAAACAGCAGTCCAATGAAACCAACAATGAATCCACTTAAAATTACACTCAGCACAAATGGGATTTCTAACTGGAGACCTGCCCATGTGAAATACGCGCCCAAGGTCAACATGGCTCCATGACCCATATTGATTACGCCAATTAAACCGTAGATGATTGCCAGGCCGAAAGCTGCCAATGCTAACGTTAGAGTTATCAGGGTTGTATCTAGTAACACACTGGCAGCTAATTCCATCTCAATCCAAGTACAATTTACAGTGGTAGATTACATCGTGCATCTTGAGGGACCGCTCTTGCTACTGTTTGCACCTGTTCGAACATGTCGTTGACACTAGACCAGCCCTCTCTAACTCTCATCAAGTATGATGGCAATACAGCCTGATGGTCTATAGCCCTCATCTCAACAGTGCCTTGTGGTGCTTTGTCAAATTTGATACCTTTCAACGCCTCGCGGATGGAACTTGTATCAACTTTTCCAGCTTTTTCAATTGCCATTGCCCCCATGTGCGCAGCGTTATACATACCGACTCCAACGGTATTCATTAGTGCATCCGAACCATATCTTTTTTGGTACCTATCCAAGAAATCTTTGTTGTTTTGGTGCTTGATGGTCATGAAGTAATCAAAGCTTACATATGTTCCTGAAGACACCTCATGACCCAGTCCTGAAGTTACGACCTCCTCATCATCCACAGTCCACAGAGTAAAATCATTCTTCATTCCTGCCGCCACAAGCTGTTTCCTAAAGTTGACTGTGTCGCTACCTGTTAATGAGTGGAAGATTATGTCAGGTTTGGCTTGGCGTATTTGTCTCAATACCGACTCATATTGAGGTGTATTGAATGGAATATAGACTTCTCCAACTGTTTCACCGCCGAGCTCTTTGAGCTTCTCCTTGGTAAACATATTTGTTACTTGAGGCCAAGCGTAATCAGAGCCTATCATGAAGAATTTTTTCCCAAATTTATTACACATATATTCCATGAAGGGCCAGACTTGCTGAGTCGGTTCTGGGCCGAACATGAAAATATTTTCATTGCAGACTCCGGGATAATATTCCTCAATTTGACCTTCATACCATGTTGGATAAAGTAATAGTTTATCCGCTGCTTTTACAATTGGACCTGCTGCATTTCTATCAGCACTTGAAAAAGTACCGGCAAGCAAATCAACCCTTTCTTGCCGCAAAAGTCGATTTGCTTGTTCAACAACCAGTCTTCTATCAGTTTGGTAATCTGCTAAAACCATTTCTATAGGTCTGCCCAAAACTCCTCCAGCAGCGTTTATTTCCTCAACTGCTAATTCAAACCCCCGCGAATGTGCTTTCCCGTAAACAGTCCAAGCTCCAGTTACTGGTGAGAGGACACCTATTTTAATAGGGTCATCTGCATGAAGATTTCTAATAAATGCAGGTGATCCTATAATTACCGCAGATGCTGCTGCTGTTTTAATTAATTTTCTTCTACTGATTTTAGATATTTTATTTTCGCTTTGCATACTTACCTTTTTCATTCACAAAAGAATTAAAAATATATATCCAATTAAAAACTATCAGTTGTCTCCTAATTTAATTAGAGTTTAGAATTTGGATTAGAACATTTAGTTAGCGCTTGCATTGTTCTAAAATTAATACCAACCAACATTCATGTCACTTCCTAACATTTCCCCGTATACATCCTTTCTTCTGTCTCTTAGGGGTTGATTATATTCATTCCAATTTCTTTTCCTACGTGCGTCAGCCAAATTTGCGTCTGCATAGATTATTTCTTCTCGATCTTTGCTTGCGGGGCCACCTATTGGCCAACCCGTATAATTGGCTATTAGACTTTGGCCTATAAATGGTTGTCCTCTCTCAGTTCCTACTCTGTCTGCAGCGGCGATAAATACTGAATTCACATGAGCGGCTCCCATGACTAAGATGTTTGCCATTGCTTCCCTAGTTTTGTCCTGACCAGGAATTGGGACCCAATTAGTGCAGACACAAACTATGTCAGCCCCCTGTAGAGTGGCTAACCTGTAGCTTTCTGGGAACCAGCTATCGTAACAAATGTGGGAAGATATCCTGCCTATTGGTGTTTTGAATACTGGGAAACCTAAATTACCAGGCTCAAAGAAAAGATTTTCCTCATTCCAAAGATGAACCTTGCGAAAGGTGCCAACGTGACCTTTGGGGCCAATAATTACTGAACTGTTGTAAAGTAAGTCCTCTGCCCTTTCATTTATACCCGCTGCAATGTGGATATCAAATTTACTCGCGAGCTTCATCCATTCCTGACAGGTTTCTCCTTCTGGAACAGATTCTGATAGGTCAAATGCTTCTCTACGCGTGTCAAAGACATATCCTGAATTACATAATTCTGGTAAAACAATTAAATTTGCACCTTCTTTTGCTGCCTCTTCAATCATTTCTGAGCTTCTTCTAATGTTGCGTTCTTTTTCGCCAACAATTGGTTCCATTTGGCAGCATGCTATCTTAACAATTGCTTCATGTCTTTTCTTCATAAGTTATACTCCCTGGGTTAAAAATATTAATTCTTTGAGAATTCTCATTTATTCTGATTGTAATTTCTCAGATAGTATTTTTGTATTAATTTTCAAATTTTTGACGAACAATAAGCGAATTTGTCGATGAATCAACTGCCAATTTTGTTTGTCAAAAATGACTTTCGAAATTTCTCACCGTGCTGACGGAACATACATCATAAACTAAGAAAAAACCAATTTATTCCCTCAACACAGATTTTTGTAAGGCAACCAATATGACTAAAACATAATGTGGATCACTCAAAAAAGCCTACAGACCAAGATTTTATCTGCAATTTGCCAGAACCTTTAGTAAAATAAATTATTATGCATGTATCAAAACTCTATCCTGCAGGAAAACTAGACCTCGATGAAGTCTGCGAAATGATTGCCGATGGATGTAGCCTTGCCCAGATTGGGACTAAGTTTGATCGCAGTCGCAATGTGATCTGGAAGTTCCTGCACAAGAGTGAGGAGCACCGACAGGCTTACCTGGCAGCTCTGCAAGAGCGAGGCTTCCATCATGCCAATATGATTGAGCGACTGGTACTGAAAGTGGAGAACGGAGAGATGCCCCCAGACGTTGCCAGAGTAGCTATCGATGGGCGCAAAGGGATTGCCATTCGCTTTCACCCTAACCTACTTTCTGAGAAACTGATCGGCAACATTACCCATCACAAGAGCAGTATTCAGGATCAACATTTGGCAACCCTGAAGAGTATTGTGGAGAAACGGAAACGTCAGATTAAAGATTAGAGAAGGCCAAGCAGGTGGATGGACAACTTGAATTGGCGGGATCGAGTTCTTGACTCGCTGAACACATATCGGGGAGTGTGTTTGTGCGCCTGGGCGCAATTTATCGTTTGAGGTGACAGTATGCGTGTGTGAGAGGAGATGATCGAGGAAGGGCGGAGTTTATTTTTAAAGTGCGCCTAATTTGCGCCTGCGG
>JACLAC010012791.1_pt1 | contig 14450 bp, 13 predicted proteins | sample 8027881 | NCBI WGS metagenome assembly JACLAC01 (sample SAMN15725517, study PRJNA655200) | protist metagenome | isolation source: fluorescence activated cell sorting (FACS) single amplified genomes of... | place: Spain: Blaines Bay Microbial Observatory, Mediterranean Sea | collected 2016-01-19 | reverse complement strand
ATCTCGATCCGCCTACACTTTTGTCGCAAAAAGAACAGCGAAATGGACAGCCTCGCGATGTGATCATGGTACCAATCTTGGGATTGGAGGAAAACAGATATCGATAGGCGTGATTGGGAAGAAGGTGTCGTGCAGGCATTGGAAGCGTGTGAATATCGGGAGGAGATGCGGCAACAAACTCTTTTCCGCGCTCCAATACACCTTTGGGAAGGTCCATTTCTCCTTTTTGGTAGGCGATCCAATCCAAAATTACGTTCTCTCCTTCACCAACAATCGCCGCATCGATCAATGGAAGATCGGTGAATATTTCATGATGCACGGCTGTCGGATGCGGTCCCCCTACAATCAGATTATCGGTTGCTGGGCGACAAATTCGTGTCGCTTTTTCCACCACGTCGAGTGTAGGTGTCATGACGGTCAGACCAATCATGTCAAAATATCGTTTGTTCATCCACTGTTCAAAATGCTTCCAACTCCATCCCAAGGCATAAGCATCCAAAATTTGAACGGTATTTCCCGCTGCGATGAGAGAACCAGCAATATAGGCCAAACCCATTGGAGGAACACAGAGACCCAAATCCCAAAAATCTCGCCTTGGCGGCCTCAACAGGAGGATATTCATCTTTGACCCACTTCGTATTGCATGATGGCATGTACATCCCATTGTATTAGAAGATCGATCTCTTTGCTGGAAAAGATTCCCCCTACCATGACATGAATTTTTGTGTGCTGCTGTATCATTTGAATAATATAATGGGCAATCTTCACACGTGTGATTCCTTCTTCAAACAAAGGATGTGTTAGTCGCATCTCAATATCGAATCCCAGCAATGCAATTGCCATACAAGCGCTGTAATCACAAGGAACCACAGGAAATACAGAAGAACGCAAAGAAGAGAGACTTGGTTCGGAATGAAGAAGCCGACAAAATTCAATCGTAGCTTCGGTATCCAACAAAAAATCTTCTTCTTGTGCATACAACGCAACACGAATCGGTTTGGATATGGCGGATGTGGATCGAAGTTGTTCCAATGCATCATCAGCGGAAAGAGAATTGATGAAAATCACGCTCTCATCTTCATATAAAGTCTCTTTTGAACAAAGATTCAATTGGATACAAGCATTGTGGACAAAAAGAAAGGAAGACATGATGCACAGAAATATTGAATTCTTGAAAGAATAGATTATCCTATTGGCACGTATAATATTAGTACAAAACCAATCTTTTGGAGAAAATATGACCAAATATATAAGCCTTGGTGCCGTTCTTGTCATGAGCACCGCATGTCTTGAAAAAATCGGTGACACAGGAAGTAACACAGTTGAACCTTCCAACGAAGCTTCTACAGAGCCTGCCAACGAAGCTTCTACAGAACCTGCAAATGAAACTTCTACAGAGCCAGACCCAGAGCCAATAGAAGCATTCATCAGCTGGACTTCCGATGGCGCTACACTAAACGTTACCAACGTAGATCCAACATACTACATGTACTTCGGAATGGCACAAAGCCAAAATGGACAGTACGAATCACCAGAAGAAGCATATGATGGTGGACAATGGGGTGCTGAAGATTGCACGGGTCTTTGGGGCGGTGATGACTACTGTCACGAAGTGTTTGGTCCTGATGAAACCGGATATGCTTTCATCGAATTTACCAGTGTCGCCGCTCCGGCTGATGTCACTGCAAGTGGTGAAGAGCAATTCACACTGTTTGCCGATCCTTCCCCTGGTGCTGACACCTATGTATTGGATGTCAATGGCGAAGAATGCTATGTCTGGGGTGTCACACCGGCATACTATGACGTATGGCTCGAGCTATATGGATACAGCTGCGAATACATGCCCGAATGGAACTAGTTTTCATCAACGCATAAGAATCAAAACGCCGCATTTGCGGCGTTTTTTTATTTGTGTCGCTTTGGATTGGTATCCATTCCACAAATCAATTAACTCATGTATAATGAAATGAAATACAACGGATGACACGATGCTATTTACATTCCTCGCCTGTATTGCCACAGAAGAAGATACTGCCGTTCCAGAACTCGAAGCTGCATACGCACCCACCATCGCCAAAGTGACATGGAACAACAATTCTATGTTGGTCACCATCGAAGGACCAAAACGAGATCTCACCGATGACGATACAAGCAATGACATCGGGGTCGGCACACAATACTATTTTGGACTTGTCGAATCAAAGAGTGCGACTGGAGATTCCTGCCTTGAGCAAAGTATCTATGGCTGCTGGACCGGAGAAGACTGTAGTGGACAAGTATATACCCCGCCTTCTGGGGTCGACATCTCCAACAAGTGTCATACCATAGAAGGAGATGTTTCCGAAACCGAAACTGCCATCATCTCGCAAGATTTTGAATACTCACAAAGCATTATTGCATACATCAATGAACCAGACCTCTCTTCTGGTACCACAGCGTTTCCCAGTCCGAGCACCGAAAAATACGAATATCGTGTCACCTACTATCTTGAAGATATCGATACGGGAAGTTGCTGGGCGTGGGGTGTAGAACCCTCATACTTTGACGATCGAAACTGCAACATCCCTTCCCGCTATCAAGATCTATCCATTCATAATCAACAAATTGTGATCTTGGACTAGCTCCCAAAGCGCACAATCGAGACAAAATACAAACCCTCTCCTTCGTGCGAAAAAAACATTCTCAGCAACACAATGTTTTTCTACAGAAAAACATTGTCTCACCGATTATATTCGCAGCAAAGCATAGAGAAGGTAAGGAGAATTCATGCAAAGTGTTTGTGTTATGGGCTTGGGATATATTGGCCTACCAACCGCTTCCGTTTTGGCAACAAAAGGGTTTGATGTTTTGGGAATCGATGTCCGACAAGAAATTGTCGACACCATTAATCGTGGGGACATTCACATTGTCGAACCAGGACTCCACAGCTTGGTTCGATCAGCAGTTGATTCTGGACAATTACGCGCATCGTTGACACCAGCAGCCAGTGATGTCTTTGTGATAGCTGTCCCGACACCTTTCACGCATGGAAAAAAACCCGATCTTAGCTATGTAGAATCTGCGACAAAAGCCATTGCGCCGGTGCTGCAAAAAAACAACCTGGTGATTCTGGAATCAACCAGCCCTGTGGGAACCACCGAAAAGATCGCTGAGATTCTCAAACAAGCCCGTCCGGATCTTTGTGCGGGTGGTCAATTGGAATTGTATGTCGCACATTGTCCAGAACGTGTGTTACCGGGAAAAATTCTCCAAGAAATCATTGAGAATGATCGCATCGTTGGTGGAATAAACGGAGATTCCACCATCCAAGCAGCACAATTCTATCGAAAATTTGTTCGTGGTGCAGTGATCGAAACCCAAAGCCGGACGGCTGAGCTCGCCAAGCTGACGGAGAATTCCTTTCGCGATACCAATATTGCGTTTGCCAACGAATTGTCCCTCATCTGTGCAGAATTGGATATCGATGTGTGGGATCTGATCAAACTCGCCAATCGTCATCCTCGGGTCAATATTTTACAACCCGGCCCTGGTGTTGGGGGACATTGTTTGGCGGTCGATCCATGGTTCATCGTTTCTGCCGCTCCCAAAACCGCACAACTCATTCGTAGGGCGAGAGAGATCAATGAGTACAAACCCAAATGGGTGGTAGAACAGGTGATCTCCTATGCGCAAAAATTCAAATCGCCCGTGATTGGGTGTTTGGGTTTGGCATACAAGCCCAATATCGATGATCTACGCGAATCCCCGGCCCTCGATATTGTTCGTCAACTCCACAATGATTTGCCCGATGCTTCGATTATGGCCTGTGAGCCACATGTCCAATCGGTAGAAGGGATTCCACTGCACTCTTTGGAAGATGTGTTAAACAAGGCAGATATTATTGTTGGACTTGTGTCCCACAGTCGTTTCCGCAGCATTGCACGCGCAAGATTGGATGGCAAAGTCTTGCTCGATATTTGTGGAATGTTTCGCTAGGAGAAACCCATGTCCAATCTTATCAAAACTCTCTGTGTTTTTGGTACACGTCCAGAAGCGATCAAAATGGCACCCGTTGTACACGCTCTTCATCATGATCCAGACTATGACGCCAAAGTATGTGTCACGGCACAGCACCGAGATATGCTCGACCAGGTATTGGAACATTTTTCCATCCAACCGGATCACGATCTCGATCTGATGCGTCCCAACCAAGATCTTCATACACTCACTGCGCGCATCCTAACTGGAATGCGAACTGTTTTGTTGGAAGAACAACCGGATGTGGTATTGGTTCATGGCGATACCGCCACTGCATTTGCGACCACCCTTGCCGCCTTCTATCTTCACATTCCGGTGGCCCATGTAGAAGCCGGTCTTCGCACCGGTGATCTCTATGCTCCCTTTCCAGAAGAGTCCAACCGTGTTCTGATCGATCGAATCGCGCAGTACTTCTTTGCACCAACCCTGCGCTCTGCGCAAAACCTCTATGATGAAGGACATGATCAAAAATCCGTTTGGATCACCGGAAATACGGTCATCGATGCACTGCTATGGACCCGTGATCGTCTTCCCTCCTTTGCAGAACTGCAAGCAAATTTCGGCACTGCAAAAGATATCCTTCAAACCGAAGAGCGCATCATCTTGGTTACCGGTCATCGAAGAGAGAGTTTTGGCTCGGGTTTCTTAAACATATGTACCGCGCTCAAAAACATCGCTGCGCGCAATCCAAATGTTCATATCGTCTATCCCGTGCATCTCAATCCAAATGTGCAAAAACCGGTGTATGAGTTGTTATCTGATCGTCCCAATATTCATCTCATTCCTCCACAGGACTATCAAGTATTTGTGGCGCTGATGAATCGGTCTCACATTATCCTCACCGATTCGGGTGGTATCCAAGAAGAAGCACCGAGTCTCAACAAACCCACGCTGGTCATGCGAGACAAAACCGAACGACCAGAAGGGGTACAGGCCAATCTCTTGCAGCTCGTTGGTACCGACACCAATCGTATTTGCACAGCAGTACAAACCCTCCTCGATGATTCAAGCGCCTATGCACAAATGCAAGAGGCAGCCAATCCTTATGGTGATGGTACTGCATCGTTACAGATCGCAGAGCATCTCAAAGGGGCTTTGTCCTGAGCTCTACTACTGAAATCGCAAAAGGAGGATCAATCGTTTTTGCCGCCAGCCTATTGGAGCGCGGCTTGCGATTGGGCACCACCATTCTTCTCTCTACCGCATTGGGGGTAGAAGCCTTTGGTTCGTACACCTTTGCGATTACTGTGGCCACCATGATATCGGTATTCTCTCCATTGGGACTGGATATTGGCGCGGTTTTTTTTGGGGCCCAATACCACAACCAAGACCGTGCCAAGCAACGCGCGATGATCATCAATGGATACATCGTTACGGGAATTTCTGGAGTTGTTTTTGCGGGAGGTCTGTGGTGGGGTGCAGATCTGTTTGGAGATCCGACAATCATACGCCGTATCGCACCGGTGATTCTTTTTCTCAATCCGCTGTTGTTTTCGGTCGGTGTCATCCGATCGATCAAGGATATGCGTGGCAATGCCATTGTGTATCAAATCACACCATCGATATTGCTTCTTGGTATGGGGATTGCGACCTATCTTTTTTCTTTGTCGCTCTCTATCGTTCTTCTGATGTACACCATCGCTATGGGAATCTCTGCTGGACTGGGGATCTTTTGGGTCGGAAAAGCAACCGATGTACTCTTTGATCGTTCGTTGCCCAACCGCTATTCTCTTGCTGAGCAGCTGCAATACTCGATTCCACAAAGTCTCGCAGCGATGGCCTTTCGGCTGACCATATGGACCGATATCATCATGCTTGGTTTCCTCAGTACGGAGAGAGATCTCGGTTTGTATCGAATTGCGGCAGCACTGGCCATGATGGGTGCACTTCCGGTCTCTGCCTTGAGCACAATATTCAACCCAATCATCGCCAAAAAAGTTTCGGAGAAGGCATGGACGGAACTCAACGCCACACTCAAAACCGTAACCCGATGGCTGATGAGTCTCTCTTTGCCTGTGCTCTGCGCGATGTTTTTGCTGCCCGATTTTTTGCTGCAGTTTTTTGGTGAAGAATACATCGAAAGCCAAACTTCACTATTGATCCTCATCGGAGGACAATTCGTATGGGTTTCCTGTGCAATGGCAATGCGACTCATCCCAATGTCTGGACGATCCACACTCAATTTGATCAATGGAATTTGTGCGGCACTGCTTAATATTCTGTTAAACTGGTATCTCATTCCGAAATACGGAACCATTGGCGCCGCCCTTTCGACGTCGATAACACTTGGTTTGTGGTCTTTGTGGAGACTTTTGGAGATCTGGCATCTGATGAATTGCTTTCCTTTTACAAAAAGCAGTTTTTTGTTCTTTGGACTCGCTTGTGGTATTGCCCTAGTCGGTTATCCTTTCTTAATCCCATTGTCTTTGTGGATTAGATTTCCTCTGGTTTTTATCATTTCTTGCCTTTTTCTGTATTTTACCATTCAGATTGGTACAGAAGATGCCGATGTCGAAATCATAGACATCTTAAAATCAAAACTTTCCTTCCTTTTTCGCAGACGGAGATCCTCATGAGCAAGCATATCTTTATCACGGGTGGCGCTGGATTTATCGGTTCACATACAGCCCAAGCTCTTCTAGAAAGAGGAGATCGAATTACCATTATCGATGCTTTTGACTTTGGCTACGATCCCGCGATCAAAGAGTACAATGCACAGATTTTGTCGCAGTATCCCAACTGCAAAATCCACAGAGGAGATATCCGAGATGCAGAACTTCTGCACCAGCTCTTCTCTTTCGATCCGCCCGATGCTGTGATTCATCTCGCCGCTCGTGCGGGTGTCCGCCCATCTCTCGAAGATCCAACCTCGTACTCCGATATCAATATCACAGGAACCATTCGCATTCTAGAAGCCATGCGGGATCACAACATTCCGCATTTGGTCTTTGCCTCCTCCTCCTCGATCTATGGATCCCGAAAACAGGGGCCTTTCCGCGAAAGCGACAATGTCGATGTCCCCGCAAGTGCCTATGCTGCGACCAAAAAGGCGGGGGAACTCTTTTGTGCCAATTTCAATTATCTCTATGGGATCTCCGCCACATGTTTGCGGTTCTTTACCGTATATGGACCACGTCAGCGCCCAGAGATGGCCATTCATCTATTCACGGATCGCATTCGCAAAGGGCAAACCATCACCATGTTTGGAGATGGCTCTTCCCTTCGAGACTACACCTTTGTCGGTGACATTGTATCTGGAATCTGTAAAGCCTTGGATCAACCAATCGGGTTCCAGGTACTCAATCTTGGAAATGGCTCTCCGATCCGTCTAGACAAGTTGATATCGACCATTGAAAGTGCAACCAATCGCGCAGCGATCATCGACCGACAGCCCGATCAACCCGGTGATGTGCCGATGACCTTTGCCGATATTGGCAAAGCACAAGAGCTCATTGGGTATTCCCCACAGACATCGATTGAAAAAGGGATATCTGCTTTTGCACAATGGCTGGATCAATATGCACCACTCAAAGAGATTGATTCTGCATAATCTGTGATACAAGATTATATCTATTTCTTTGTGGGTTTCTTATGATGATCTTCTTTTTCTCTTTGGCTTGGGCCACAGATGCAGACCAAGATGGATATGACGACACGGTCGACTGCGATGATAACAATGCAGCCATTTATCCTGAAGCCCCAGAAACTTGTGATGAATTGGACAATGATTGTGACAATCTGATCGATGAAGCATTGACCATCACATATTGGCCCGATCTTGATCAGGACGGCTATGGGGACCCTACAACGCCCACGCCATCTTGTGAAGAGCCCGAGGGTTTTGTCAACAACAACCAAGACTGCAACGACAATAACGTCAACATAAACCCTCTAATGGAAGAGATATGTGATGATGGTGTCGACAACAACTGCAATTTTGTGATTGATGAAGGTTGCAATGAACCAGAGCCAACACAAGAGCCAACACAGGAACCGACACAGGAACCGACACAGGAACCAACACAGGAACCAACACAGGAACCGACACAAGAGCCAACACAGGAACCAACCTCTGAGCCGGAAAGCAGCCCAACATCCGAACCTGCTTCCTCGGGCTCTGGCCGTCCAGTCGATCTCGAAAAAGAAGGATGTGCGGGCGGCCCACTGTGGTTGCTATTGCCTTTCTTACTCCGAAAAAGAAGGAACTCGCAAGCGGAGAGGAAATGAAACCCAATTTTTTAATTGTGGGTGCACCCAAGTGTGGAACCACAGCAATGTGGAGGTATCTAAACCAACATCCTGATGTATTCCTAAGCCCCAGAAAAGACATCCACTTTTTTGGCTCTGATCTGGCGTTCCGAAGACGCTCACGCTTTACCCCAACGGAGTATGAAGCCTTTTTCTCCGATTGTACAGAAAAGGTTCGTGGAGAAGCATCTGTATGGTATCTTCATTCAAAAAATGCGGCCCAAGAGATCTGGAATTACAATTCCAAGATGAAGATCATCATCATGCTACGTGACCCCATTCAGCTCATGTATGCCCACTACACACAAATGCGGCTCAATGCCCTTGGTGATGAAGATCTACCAACATTTTCACAAGCTCTCGACGCCGAAGCGGCCAGAAAACGAGGAGAGCGGATTCCCCAAAACAACTCCATTGTCTCTGCATTGTTTTACACCGAAATTGGCAAACTATCTGTACAAATTCAGCGCTATCTCGATATTTTCCCAAAAGAGCAGATCCTGTTCTTGTTTCAAGAGGACATGAAAACGAAAATGCCCACTCTTTACAAAGAGACCCTATCATTCCTCGAGGTTCCCACTGATTTTTTACCCGACTTTGCGCGCATCAATTCACACAAAGAGATCCGATACGAATTTGTTCGCAAACTCATTGGCAAGACCCCCACATCTTTTAAGCGGATTTTGCCCGCAACCAAACAACAACAATTGAGTCGATGGCTCAGAAAGATCAATACCAGGCATGCCAAAAGACCTGCGCTTGATCCACAGCTTGAACACCGGCTTCGTGCGCAGTTCAAGGCTGAAATCGATGCTCTTTCGGTCCTTGTCGAACGAGATCTCAATCACTGGAAGGCACAAGAACTTTGACAATCCGTCAACAAATCGCAGTCTTCTTTTGACTTCTGTCTGTAGAAACGCAAATAATGAGAGCAAAACACCTCCCAACTGGAGCTCAATATGTACTCTTCTTTATTATTTGCAAGTTTTTTCGCTTGCTCACAAGGCTTTACTGAAAAAGGCGATGATGTCGCATTGGAACCATCCAACGAAGCATCAAATGAAGCATCTACCGAACCATCCAACCCTTCCAACGAACCCGGAACGGATCCCAATGATGAGGACAATGATGGGGATGGCTATTCTGAAAACCAAGGCGATTGTAACGACAACAACGCCAGTCTAAACCCAGAAGATGTCGACAATGATGGGTTTTCTACCTGTGAAGATGACTGCGACGACGCCGACAATGACATTTATCCAGGCGCCACTGAAATTTACTACAACGAAGAAGATGAAAACTGCGATCCCAGTGACGATTTCGATGCCGATGGTGATGGTTTCGATTCTTCTGCAGAAACAGAAAATGGACGCGACTGCGACGATGACAATGCGGACATCAATCCCGGTGCCACCGAAGATCCAACCGATGGTGTTGATACAGATTGCGACGGTATGGGCGATGATCGCTTCCAGCTTACCTATGTAGATGAAGACTGCTATGACTGTGCAGGTCCATCGGCCATTGCCACCGACTCTGCTGGACAAGTTCATGTTGTATATGAAGACAGTGGTACAATGTGGTATCGCTTTCTTCAAAATGAGTTTGGTGCATGGTCACCATACCAGCCGATCTCAACCGACCCAACACGCGACATTGGATACATCGACGATACCCACTACGGTCTCGATGCCAAAGTTGATACAGCAGACAATCTACAGGTGGCGTATATCTCGTCTGGAAGTACCGACACCTCTCTCTACTACATGTTCCAAAATGCACAAGGAACATGGTCTGAAGAGTTTTTGGTCGATGGATACACCGTTGATAGCTCTGATGAATTCTCTGATACTTCGGTTGGATACCAAGTCGAAATGGCGATTGATACCAGCAATCTTCCTGTATTTGCCTACTTCAACGAAACCCAATATCTTCCCTACCTCTTCGACTTCACCGATCAGATCGTAGATTTTGTTACCGGCTCAAGTGGTATCTATATTCCTCTTGATGATTTCACTCCCTATTCCTGGGCTGGAATCAACGCAGGACCAGACCTCTACAGTGGAACCCATATCTCTTTGGCACAAGACAGCGCCAACAACACACACGTTGTATACTACAACCACAACACGGTTCCTTTTGTTGGAAGCATGGAAAACCAATACAACAAGATCCCCGATCTGTCCGCCAACTCAGGCTATGGTCTCATCTCTGACCCCATCGGTTTTATCACCCAAGGAAACATCTGCTGGCCCGGCCAGTCTGTAGCGGAAGAAACTGTAGCAACACACAACAGTTTGGCGATCAATGGCAACCAAGTCTGCTTGGCATACAAAAATGAGAACAACGCCGATCTCTACTACAGCTGCAAATCTGCAACCGGAAATTCTTGTGGTGGTTGGAGCACAGAGCTTGTCGATTCAAATGGCAGTGTAGGAGACTATGCAACACTTGAGTTCAATAGCGAAGGACAACCCTACATCGCATACCAAGACATTCTCACCAAGCAGCTCAAGGTTGCGACCAAAGAGAATGGTATTTGGGAAGTGATTGTTGTGGATGAAACATCCAATGTTGGAAAATTTGCCGATATGACCATTGATAACAATGACATTGTACACATCTCCTATCTCGAAGATCGTGGCTCAAATGGTGTTATCAAATACGCTTGGGGCCAATAATCTTCTAAACCAAACGTCTATTCATAATGGCCGCATATGCGGCCTTTTTTATTGCAATGATTATCCATCTGCTTGTGATACCTGCAGACCATATGCCAAGCTGGCTGGTTTTTTTCCCATTTTTTTTAGGCTCTTGCTCCACAGCAAAACCCCCTCTAAAGAGAAACAATCAATAAAACCTCCCTTGCTAACAAAAATTGCGCTTTCGCTTACGATGAGTGTCGCTCTCCCCATACCACTTGTCGGCTGCGACCATTTTGTGTTCCCTCTCTGTTTGTCGATGCAAAAGATTCTTTTGGCATTTGCGGACGCAAATACGGAATGATCGTTCACAGCAAGTGCCACAAAAGAATGACCTCCAAGCTGCATATTGTTTCTCCACATCTCCAAGCCTGTATCAGGGTGGAGCGCTACAATGGAAGCTTCCAAACCGACGATTAAATATTTATCCTCCAACATATTATTCCTCCATAGGCGCAAGAATGGGGTCTTTTAGCAAAGACTTCATTGCGCCCATATCATTTTTTTGCTTTGCCGATGCCTCTCCCAGCGATCGCTTCCAGAGCCTTGCACCGGAACGATGAGAATAGAGTTGTAGCATATGACGCGTAATTGACATCAGCTTGGTTCCTTTGCTGAGTTCTCGCTCCATGTAGGGAATCATCTGCGCAAGAATCTGCTGACGAGTAAATCCGGGATTTTTTTGGGTAAAAAACAACCCATCAACCTTGGAAAAGACCCAAGGATGATCATAGGCTCCACGACCGATCATGACGGCATCAACATGCTGTAGATGATCATGGATCTCTTGGTGGGTACGAATACCACCGTTGATCTCGATATCGAGGTTCGGATAATCGCGCTTGAGTCGATATACATCTTCATATCGCAACGGAGGGATATTGCGGTTTTCTTTTGGCGAAAGTCCTTTTAGCCAGGCCTTTCGGGCATGAACAGAGAATCGATCGGCATCGGACTGCGACACAATCTCCACAAATCGCGCCATGTCTTCGTATCGATCGATCTCATCAACACCAATTCTATGCTTCACCGTAACCGGTATTGTACACACAGCACGCATCTGTGACACACACTCTGCAACCAATTCCGGTTCCGCCATTAGGCAAGCACCAAAATTTCCAGATTGCACGCGCGAACTTGGACAACCCACATTGATGTTGATCTCATCATAGCCCCAATCCTCTGCCACTTTGGCACAATATGCCATGTCTGATGGATCGGATCCTCCCACTTGGAGTGCCAGAGGTTTTTCTTTGGGGTCATAGCCAATGAGCTTCTCTCTATTGCCATGAATGATGGCCTTACAATGCACCATCTCGGTATACAATAATGTTTCTGTTGTGCAAAAACGTATAAAATAGCGATAATGACGATCGGTTCGATCCATCATCGGCGCAATGCTCACACACCGAAGAACCCCTCTTTTGCTCATCTATACCTCTTTGGTAATATTTTTTGGTTCGTTGCTCTGGTTTTCGTCTTTTATATGCTCTTTGTATAGTGACAACAAGGAGTATTGCTGCGTTGTTTGGGCGATCGTATCGTTCAGCATTTGAAACTGATCGTATAGGGTCAGCGTAGAGGTCGCGATGATTTCATTGCCTTTTTTGACTTCTACCAAACCATTCTCTTGCAGATGAAGGCTGGCAGAATCCATCCAATGGGAATCTTCTTTGGTCAGCACAACGGTCTCTTTGTTCCGTACCCGCGTGAGCAGATCTTTTTTGGCTGATTGCAGCTCTTCTTTTTGGCTATGGCCTTCGATTGGATAGAACCGTCCACGAATCGAATCGAGAATATCATACAGGGTGATTTTTGCTGGATCTCGAACCAACATGGCACCACCGCTCTTTGTTTCCTCTGCAATCCCCGCCTGCTTGAGATCGGATAACACCGCACGAATGGCTGCATAGCTCTCATTGACTTCTTGTTCGAGCCGCTCTCGCGTAGAGCAAGGCTTCTCCGTCACAAAGGATTTGGTTAATGCCAGTCCCACCTGAAAAGCAATCCACTCTCTGTCTCGTACGGAAAGATTTTCACGAATTACATAGTCTCGGTGCTCTTCTCGGGTTTGAATGGCGGCCGCACAAGAAGCCCCAACCAACACCGCAATCCACGAGAGAAAAATCCACAGCATAAAAATGGGAAACGCCGAGAAACCCGCATACAGGGCATTGTAATTTGCTACCCCAATTTGCAAGCTGACATGAACGTGGTGAAAGATAATCCACAAACTTCCACCCACGATTCCACCAATAATTGCTGCGGTTGGCTTCACACGGGTATTGGGCAAAAAGAAGTAGGAAAAACCGAAGGTAATCCACAGCAGTGGAACAGTAAGCAATTCAATGATGGTAGATTGCTCCCACCATGCGATCTCTTGCGAAAGGAACGCCGAAAGATGATAGCTCTTGGCGGCTGCCGAGATCGAAGCGGAAAAGAACAACACGATCGGAACGACCACCGAGACGGTGAGATAATCTGCAATTTTTCGAACAAAAGGACGAGAGCTGTTGATTCTCCACAGATCATTGAAGATTGTCTCTACTGCACCCAGCAAACGAATAAGAGCATAGCAAACGGTGACAAATCCCACCACTCCGAGATTGGAAAGGTCGGTTTCTTCCACAAACAGTAGAAGATAATCGATCGCCTTTCTCAGCTCAGGAACATCGCTGGCACCAAACCATTGATTAATCCCCGGAACAATAACCTCTGTATGAAGTTTTTGATAACCTCCAAAACCTTTGGCAACAGAGAACAAAAAAGCCATCACGGGCACAATTGATATCATGGTCACTGTGGTCAGTGAGGAGGCACAGATTGTACATCGAACACGAATAAACCGCAGAGCACTGAGATACAAAATTTGCGCAAACCAGATTTTTCGTGAGCCCACAAGACTCATCCTCATCCATATATCATGGGTGAAGAATTGTTTTAGGAAATAAAAACGACGCAAAACCATAATTACATTCGACGTCGGAGGAGTGTTCCACAGACTATGAAGAAAATACCCAGCATTCTTCCAATCGGCAATTTGAATGGGCCGGTACTTGCACAGCTGCCCTCACAACCGCCAAAATCTTGGTCGCATCCAAACTCTTCTTCCACATCGATATCAATACTCGGACTGCTTCCACAGCCAAAATCCGATACTGAGCATCCTGGAATGCTGATCTCTTCAATGTTATCGGTTTTGATAAAGATATAGCCACCTTGCCATGTGTCTTCTGCATTGGGTTCCCAGTTTAGGTTTTCCATCTCCAGATGCAAAGGGGCCGGTAACAGATAGGATGGCATGGAAAAGGAGAAAGCGCCCAGGGCCAAATCCAACAGGTTCGGAACCCCTGCACTATAGCCTGGTGCAAGAATCTCACTGTATGCTTCTTCGGTCGTAAAAATATCGGTAGACAGCGGGACATCGAGCAGAAGTCGATTGGTTTCAAGGCGCACATATGCACCGATATCTGCGGCAATATC
>JACLAC010006587.1_pt1 | contig 14450 bp, 9 predicted proteins | sample 8027881 | NCBI WGS metagenome assembly JACLAC01 (sample SAMN15725517, study PRJNA655200) | protist metagenome | isolation source: fluorescence activated cell sorting (FACS) single amplified genomes of... | place: Spain: Blaines Bay Microbial Observatory, Mediterranean Sea | collected 2016-01-19 | reverse complement strand
GGTTTAAAATGACCCGGGATACCATTTTTCAAAAAAATAATAATAATATGTATATTATTAGATCGCAAACCTTTTTATTTTCCAATAATACCCGTCTTAACAATTAATAGTATCCAAAAGCTAAGAATGACGAAAAGACAACAATGATGATGATAATCTTCATCTATCTATAAATGTGAAATAACAATTCTTTCCTTTTTCCCTATTAATTATATAGCGTTGCACAAGATTAGGTGAATTAAAAGTGAATGAATTGGCACCATATTTGGAATTTTCCAAATTGTAAAAAATAAAAAGGACGTATCATTAGCTAGGTAGCACACTTCTCATATTAGAAGCATTTTAAAAAGATGTATCGAATATATATATGCTATGATATGTAGAATGTTTTCAAAATATAAAAAATAGTTTTTTAGTAAAATACGAATAAAAATATATATAAAAAAAATATCATACCAACAAGACTTCTGTGTACATAAATATTTGTACATACTTCGTACTATTTAACTACTGCTGTTTATTCACCATACCAGATTGCATGATTCCTAAAAATTGTGGATCTTCCGTAATATCCTCAGACAAGATACCATCTTTAACAGCTACTTTTATCAATGTTTCCATTATTTCAAGATAATCTACTTTCTGTAATATATCCAATATGGATTTTTTTGTCATACCTTTGCTTATACATAATTTAGCCATTTCATACATTGAATTGTATGATGGGTTTAATATTTTTGCTTTTGTTAATATCGTTTTCCAACTTTCGCTTAATGCAGTTAATGGTGGATATGTTTTCATCATCATACTAGAACCAAGGTCACCACCACTATATGAAAATACGAAACCTGACATGAAATCACGTCTTTCATTTTTTTTCACAATTTCATCTGTTGATTTTTCCCAATAACCTTCTTCTTTAGATTGTGAAATGAAATCTTTTTTCAATTGTGGAAATGCAAGCGGTACAGATTCACGCAAATCAATAACAAATACACAATCTAATAAATCTAATTCCATTATATCAGCTTGTAAAAAAATAGAAAAATAACGATTTTGAAATACTATATTTCCTGTATCTGATAGATTCCCTTGAAATTTTTTATAATCTTTCCGTTTCATACCATCATATCCATTTTCTTTTTTTTCTAACTCTTTCTGATAGATTTTACACATCCGTTTATGACCTCCTTCCTTCCAATCTTTAATTTGACATTCTTTGCTACAATATACTTTCTTACACCTACCACAAAGTTTTGGAATATCTACAATGTTCATACAATAAATACATGTTTTTTTTGAAGAACCGTTTACTTTAAGATTAGTACTACTACCACCACCACCACCATTACTAGTAGTAACATTTTTGCCATCACTATTTTTCGTTTTCTTCGTTGGAAGGGATCCGAATAAAGTTTCAACACGTTTAGCAACTTTTCGTATATCTTTACTATATGGGCGTTGCGTATAATCACGACTTGCTTTTAACATACCTATTGCATCTAAAACTTGTTCTTTTGCCCATAGCAATGCTTTACTAGTTTTTCTCTGCAATCGAACATATTGTATGCAATCCAAAAGTTCATGTATACTTTCAAAATCAAGTACTTTTGGGAGTAAAAGTGTGAATATCAATGCAAATCCTTCCAATCGAATAAATGTTGCAATTATTACATCTTTGATATTACTTGCTGAACCACCATAGCCGATGAGTGCACATATAATACATTTCGTTGTTTCCCTAATATATTTAGCACCATAATTGTCTATATTGCGCATAAATCTATCCCATACACGATCTTTTAAAATGACAATTGTTTTTTTACCACCACCATTCATATCCAATAAATGAGGTTCAGCACTATTTGGTGTACAACGACAAAACATTTGAAATATGTAAGATGCCTCTTCCATGGCTCGCATAGCTAAGCCACTATAAAAATCACACTCCAAGAAACGTAAAAATGCTTGCACCATTGTGATTGTTTGTTGATTACTTGCTGATTTTTTTCTATCATCTTTTTTCTTATTTTTCTTCTTCTTGTTTTTCTTTACATTAGATTTAATTGTAATCGACAATTCCGATAATTTGATTAAATATCTTTCCGATTCTTTTGATACTTCTCCATTTTCATTAATAAATGGTTCATCAATATAATCATTTAAAAATGTAATAGCAGCTAATTTACATAAACGAAATGCTCTTGAAACTTCTGCAGGTGGCATCATTGAATAATTCTTAATTAAATTTTTTTCATCCCATAAAAAAATATCCATAACAACTTTACCTATATTCATCTCTGGATCTATTACATTTAAAAGCAATGGCTTACAAATTTTAGTGCTACTGAGCAAACTATTTGCAAACATGCTCATTGCATTCATGACTATGTGCAAATACGATGCTTTGCTACCATAAAATAATTTTCTTTTATCACTGATAATTTTAATTATATTTCCAGCTTCTTCAATAATACATTTTCGCATAAAATCTAAATCATAACCTGGAACCCTACATGTGACATTTGCAAGAACTTGCAATGGCAAACCTTTACCAACAGCTTGATATGAATACTGTGAACCTTTCTTCTTTGGTGCATTATTAATATCTTCAGGATATTTATACAAACCAAGACATGCTTTCGCCAATCCATTTTTAAATAGAAAATGTATCATTCCAACATTTTCTGGTTTATTATTATCTTGTTGTATCATTAATAAACGTTTCATTGCACGTTCATTTCCATCCGCTATTTTTGCAACAGTTGCTACTAATTGCTCTTCATTCATGGTGTGTGTGTGTGTGTGTGTGTGTTATATATATTTTTCTCTTAAAAAAATTTTAAATTATAATCGTTTTTGTATGTTATATTCTTACAATTATTGTTTCGTTTTTATGCATGTACTTATACTATGTGTGTCCATCAATTCTGTATTTCTTTTCACCACACATATATTATATCTATATCTAAGTATATATATTGCAACTATTATTTGGAATATATATATCATCTATTCCTGGTGGTATTATTATAAAAAAAGATATTGTAGTGTTATCCTGATGCTAATTGCGTCATCAGAAAAGAAATTAAAATACGGTTTAATGGTTCTAGTGGGGTCCCAATAAGTATAGATTTAGTATACCATAAATATAGATTTAAAGGATATAATTACTGGCAAAGCTATTACAGCATTACACAGCACTGAAATACCATATTTTGTGCAAACAGCTATTGCCAGGTGACTTGACCGAAATTACAAAACTAATAGATTTGTGTCAATATAAATATCCGATATTAGCACTACAATAGAATATAATAAGTCTTTTCCAGATTAAGATTTAGAGATTTAGATTATTCTAATTATAGTAGAAATTTTGTCTGGGAGATCTGGGAGATCTACCTATCAAATATTTATAGTATAATATATACTAGTACTAAATATATCTATTTTGAGGTTTTGGTTCTGTGAATAATCCTGGAAATGTGATTCGCCAAAAAAATTAATTTTTTTTTAATTTTTTTTTTTCAATTTGCCATCCAGGCAATCCAGCAATCATCTGCACATCATCATCTGGCAATTCAATTTTATTATATAAAATTAATTTCAAAAAAAATGTTTTTGATGTATGTGTGAGTGTGTGTGTGTTGTGTTGACTATATCGTGTATGTATATAAATATATATATATGTGTAACACAGATATTTCAACAAATGATATGAAAAGAAGAAAAGTGCAACATAATATACTACATTCTGTGAAATACTAATTGATAGAAAACGAAACAAATTTGTTAGAATATTGTGTGTTTTTAATATACTATAATACGTTGAAATATAGATTAATAATTAGAATATTGATATATATATATATATATATTATAATTTATTTCATGAAAATGCCATTAAAAGAAACAAAGAAGAAAAAAATGAAAGTAAAACCTGGTACTATTAATTTGCCAGAAATTGAATTGTCAGAAACGACAAGGAATAATAATAAGAAAGAAGAGAACAATAATAGTAATAATAATAATAATGAAACAAATCAAAGTAGTAAAAATGTAACAAAAACAACTAAATCACCTTTTCCTACTATTTCAATTTCTAGTGATGATAGCAGTGATAATGATGATGATGATGATAAAAATGATAATACTACTAATAGTGATAGTAGCAGTGATAGTGAGACCATGAATAGTGAAGGAGAAGATAGTGATGTTGATAGAGATGAATATAGTACAGATTGGACATCAACAGATGAAGATGAGGACGACATACGTTACGATAAATATATAAACGAAGCAACAACTTCAAAAACAAGACAACGTAAAAGAACAACGGATAATATGGCAAATATTCCTCCATCACCAAAACATTTAAGAGTTACTTCGTCTGGTAAGAAAAAACGTAGAATAATGCGTAAGCGCACATGTTTTGAAAAATATTGCTGTGAAACGATTGTCTTCATATTAATCACTGGATTGTCATTGGCATATTTTACTACACAATATTTTCGTGCCAAAAAAGTATTAAATCCAGAAAGTGGATTAAATGAAAAACAACGTGTTAGATATTGGGATTGGCCAGATCCATCTACACATCGTGCCATTGGACATAATTGGAATCATGCAGTAACCACAATGTGGTTACCATTAGATGATTACGATGATGAAGAAGTTGCATTTCAATTAAATTTAGGTAATGAACATGATATTTCCCCAGAAGGTCCAGGTCATGTTAAAATGCCTAATTTTTTTTTTGAATATACCATCTTTGGTCTTTCTGCTCATAATCCAGCAGATGATGCATTAAAAATAAATTCAGTGGAATATAATCGATTAGCCCATGAGGAATTACGCATTGATTTGCAAAAACTAGATCCAAAACCTGATTATATATTGGATTGTATCATTGAAGGGCGGGCTGTAGATACGAAAGAGGCAGATGGATTTGCAATTGCATACAGAAATACATTACCGGAAAAGATAATGAAACGTGCGGAACGTGCCGTTTTATTACAAGCAAGAATATATGGACAAATGGGAATGTATAAATGGTACAAACATCAATTTGGTGAACACCCACTTGATCATGCAGTTATTATTCAACAAATTAAACCAACTGGTGGGGCAATGTATCGTATTAAAACAAGTGGTCCTGTAAATCGTGTTCGATGGAGGGATACGTCGAAACCATATCAAGTAGATGGACAAGGCCAACATACACCAAAAGTAGAAAAATATCCACGACGTAGACCGAGAAGAAAAAAAGATAAAAGTAAGAAAGATGATGGTGATTAGAGAGAGAGAGAGAGAGTGAAAGTGATAAAATTATAATATATAGCACCAAGGCAGAAATTGTTTAAAATGAAATTGTTCGTTTGTGGCGCAGCTGTATTTAAAAGTGCATTAATATCAAAAATTGTGTAGTGTAGGAGGAAAATCGAAAATTTTAATATTACGAAAAGAAGTGTGTGTGTGCGTGTGTGTAGGAACTACGTATTTATATTAGAACTTAAAAACGTTTTTGAAAATTTTGTACCCCTCGAAATTTTTGTTTGACAACGATTTTAATTTTTTCTGTAACCCATTGTTGATTTTTCACCTAAAAATAAAACATGTAAAAATCAGATCGATGCCGTTCTTTAATGCTATTTGTATGTTATTTTGTTGTGATGGGTGAAATTTGCTTCTTCTTGTTTTGTGTGTAACGAATAACACATTATTATTGCATTTGATAAAATATATATACATGTGTGTATGTTTGATGAGGCATAATGGAAAGAGACACATATATAATATATCATATCATCAAGGAAGCGAGGTTACGATGTTGAAAACAAGGCAAATACAACCGATGGACGAAACAAAAGAAATAAAAGAGATTCCTTCTAATGAAACTTTTGGAATACATGAATTTATACACGATGGTAATGTACGTAGTAATGCGTGCATTTGAACACAATGGTGGTGTATGGAGTGTATCATTTTCTCCTGATGGTAGATTATTGGCAACTGGCGATCGTGCAAATAAAACAGCTATTTATATGCTGCAATTAACGCCACTCCCAGATGAATTATCACTGTCAAGTATTGAACCATTAATTTTACAAAGTTCACCGTTGCTATACCGACCATGCCCAACTACTAATACTACATTTTTACATCGATGTGTGAAAGATGGTGATGCAAATCTACTAAAAGATATACCACGTAGTATTGCAATGAAATTAGATAACAACAATCAAACACCACTAGACATTGCAATACAACAGAAAAGTCATCAAAAATGTTTATCGCTTGCTACTGCATGTTTCATAACACCAAATAATTATTCACATGATACACTGGTTGCATCCATACCAAAACTACTAAAATTAAAATATCATGATGTAATTGAATGTATATTTCAAAATATTATGGTTGAAACCAATACAAGTGAATTGGAACGTTTTGAATTACGTAAACCACTCTTTAGAAAAGCAAAAATTGGTTGTGGTGCTGAGAAACTATTTAGTGGAAGAACAAAATCAAACATTGTAGAAGTACAAACATATCGAATTATTCTCGAATCATTGTTTGAAAAAAAAATATTAATTAACATATTAGAAAATGCATCATTAAAAACATTTGAAACCAAAGCTATGCAATACATTGTGACATATTTATGGCAACAGTTACTCCCATATTATTTCATTTACGCAATGTTATATCTAGTAGCAGTTTTTTGTTTTACATTTGGTCATTTTTGTGAATTATTTGAACCTACGACCAGTTGGTATCAAATGTATTCATACTTTCTATTAGTATCTGGAATTCTTGTAACAATATTTGTAGTACTTGAATGTCGTCATTTATTACGAAGAGGATTTCGAAAGCATTTTAAATCAGGTTGGAATCAATACGAAGTATTGACTTATGCAACAACGTTAGCATCTGTAGCAACTAAATTGGTCTACCCGTTACCACAACAAGAAATATTGGATGCAACAGCTCTCATCTTGTTATGGATAGGTATTTTCAATAAAATTAGAGGATTTGAAAACTTCAGTGTCTTAATTACTACCTTTACTCAAATATTATATGATATACAATATTTTATGATCATGTTGGGAGTTTTAATATGTGCATTTGCAATGGCATTTAAACTTTTAGTGCGTGGGGAAGACATTTTTGATAATGTAGTAGCGATAGAATCAACTTATAATTTAATGTTTGGGATGACTGATTTAGATGTTTTTGTTGATTATGATAATAATGCCATATCAACTGCTGCAAGAGTGTTCGTAGCATTTTTCTTGTTTCTAGTAGTAATTGTAATGTTAAATATGTTAATTGCAATTATGGCAGATTCATTTGATAATGTACAATCAAATTTAAAAATACAATCGTTTCGTGCCAAAGCAAAAGTTTGTGCTGATTTATTAATAGATTTCAGTGCAGGATATTCATTGTTTAAACAAAAATGCTTGCATATCTGCACGATAAAGGATGAAGCAGGTGAAAGTGCACTTATGAGTGGTCAAACTCAATGGGAAGGGAGGTTAAAAGCGGTGAAAAAGGAAATTAAAGAGAGTAATGTGAAAATGGATGCTAGGATGAATGAGATGAAAGCTGAGATGGGCACTCAGATGGACAAGATGAATGAGATGGGCGCTAAGATGGACGAGATGAACGCGAGAATGGACAAAATATTGGAAGCTGTTTTAAAAAAGTAATTTTAAAATTATTTACGAGCGTAATAATTGCACGAATACACCTTTCTCTCTCTCCCCCTACCACATTTATTTTACCCTTTGATAACACTGGGTAAATTTTTCCATACAGCAATGCCTGCACCAATCATTCCAAATATACCATCCCATGTTTGACCAATAAATGGTATCCTAAAGCCAAATAAATGCCCTCGTTTACTTGATGTCATAATAAAATAACAACATACGCGAATAAGCATTAAAAAATGAAATTTACGAATAGCACGTAACCTAAATTCTTTTTGATCGAAAATTGCAAGTTCATCATCCTCGAATTCCTCTCCACCTCCCTCTTCCGTATCACGTACGGTAATGACATGATCATCAATGATATTGTCTTTTATTTCTTCATTTGCTTTTTCGTCATCAAGTTGTTTCAAATACGCTTTTTTTTCTTCAATATGTACACGTATATCGTTTGTTAAATTTAATACCCAACGTGTTTCACATATGATACTTAAGAAACAACGTACTAATGAGAATTGATTTTTTTGAGCTTTTAAATTTGCAAGAAATTCAACTTCCCCAGGCACTGACTTTTGACCATATCGGACTAATAAATCATCATTCGTCAGCGTTTCCCAGCGATATAAAATCTTGCTAATAAATAAACGATTATCAACGAAATGGTATCCAAATGCAACCGTATGCATTGCAACTTCTAACCAACGAATGATGAAGTCTGAAATGGTAGTATATGCACTACGTGTTTTTTCAATCTCAACGATCCATTTGCCCAATTTAAAACCTTTCCTTGTATCTTTGATCCAATCCTCAATCGTGCGATAATACAAATAAATATGTGGAAGGTTATGGTCTTCCCCTAATACACCTTGACGAAATACAAAAAATGCTTGTGCAAACGCCATGACTTTATCTCGAGCAGAACTTTTACCAGATAATATTCGAAATTGTATTAAAAAATTTGTTATACTATCTAGCTCAACTTCTCGCCGTTTTTTCCTCCTCTTCTTTTTTTTCACTATTTTTTTCTCACCATCACCATCATATTCACTAGCTGATCCATCTGTAGATATGATTGAAGAAGATTGTTCCCTACCATCAATAAATCCTAACGTAGAACGTCTTTTTGCTAATTTAAACTCTTGTGTTATATTTCCATCATCATATTCACCAGTACGAAAACGTATTTTCCGTGTGTGTGGAGATGGTGGTGGTCGATTCTTAGGTCGTTTTTGTTTGCTTTTATTTGGTGGTGCCATGATTTAAATGGGATGTTTTGTTGAGTCAATGTGTGTGTGTGTGTGTGTGTGTTATTATTATTTAAAAACAAAGCTCGCGTCACTTCTTAGTCACAAATATATATATATTATTTGAGTAATTTTGTTTTATATAAATTGTATATTATTATATAATTTACTTCAAACTAGTAATTTAGTGTAATATACTTATTTTTTTTTCCAAGCAGAAAAAAACCAAAGACAATATATATATACACTAAAAATACAAGAATAAATACTAGCAGAAGAATCAAATCATGCAATATAAACAACAAGATCAATATAAATAAATTCACGACTACCATCACTAAGTCTTAAATCAATGTATATTAATATTAATAAATATATAGAAATCAATAATAAATATAATAAAAATAATAATAAAGTAGTTATCAATGCTATTTACCTGGTAGTGATTAAATTTGCATTTTTACTATTCCTATTCTATTATTTATTATTTATTATTCTTATTTCATTTGATTTATTGATGGTTGGACAAAAACTTTCGATTTGGCCGTGATGAGTTGTTCAATAAGTCATTTTTTGTATATATAAGAACGTACATTTTATATGAAAATTAAAATTTAAATAGACTATATGAGAATAAAAAACAATATATATTTTTTTAATTTAATATATTATATATATATATAAAATATATAAAAATATAATATTTTTTAAATTTTTATATTTTATATATAAAATAAAAATTAGGGCTACGACGACCAACCAAAAAGAAACAAAAAAAACCTCTTGATTCCCCGGGATCTACACAACATAAATAATTCTTCCACACTCTTTCATTTTATGCAATTCTGTTTAGGTAATAGTATTTAATTATTTCTGGTAACTACACATATATAGTGAATATAACATTATGAGTAAATAAAATCTTTAAACTTATATAAATTAAGAGAATTTTTTATATAAAATAAAAAATACGAAGTAAAATAATTTAATTTTTTAAGATCGAGGGGTAGCTTTATTAATATTTACATTTGCTACTTGCAGGTGGCACATGTATCGAACTTGCGCCAGTTATGTTGGGTTCCTGTTCCGCCAGCACAACACCTTACCGTTTTTCACAAAACGGGTAACAGAGGGAATAGCTAGTCCCAACTTCTTAATCCATTTCATCCCAGTTGCCCATACCTTTTGAGCCATACCCGTTTTTGTGCATGTTGACACCCAGCTCCAATCCCTTCTGTGCGGCGCTTGATTTACTAGTTGGAATGTCTCCAGGGTTTTTGAACGTAGCTTTCATACCGTTAATGAAACCGCGACGGTTTGCACGTTGCACTTCAGGTCGCTGGTTGTTCACTGCATGGCGAAATGTACTTCCAGCAAAGCCTAAACCCACACTTTCGTCATCTTCATCATAACGGTTGCCCCCCAATGAACCTCTTGGATGGTCAGATCTCCATGAAGAGTAAGGCACGTGGTTTATTCTCCAATCTTTTTTGTATTCAAGATAACCACAGTTTCTTCCTCGTCTACCATGGCAAAGCAATGGTTCGCCCACACTTTCGTCATCTTCATCCCAGTTGCCCATACCTTTTGAGCCATACCCGTTTTTGTGCATGTTGACACCCAGCTCCAATCCCTTCTGTGCGGCGCTTGATTTACTAGTTGGAATGTCTCCAGGGTTTTTGAACGTAGCTTTCATACCGTTAATGAAACCGCGACGGTTTGCACGTTGCACTTCAGGTCGCTGGTTGTTCACTGCATGGCGAAATGTACTTCCAGCAAAGCCTAAACCCACACTTTCGTCATCTTCATCATAACTCAATCGACGCCCGGTGTGCATGGACCGCTTTACCCGCCCACCCAGCAGACGTCGACTATTGCAAAACCCACCTAGTTTACCTGCCCGTTGATAGCAGCCTTCATCGTTCAAACAGAGACCGCACCAATTTCCGTACCATAGCAATTGACACTGCTTGTGTTTGTCTTTTTTGGGTGTCCAATTTCCCGGACGACTTTGTAGCCACTTCAAATGATCTTGAGTACATGGTGGGGGAAGGTCTGCCATGACCATGGCAGCGAGGGCGGCAAGTATAAGAAATAGGAAATGCACTTTCATGTATAATTCTGTTTTTTCGTGTTTCTGTTGTTAGATAATAATACTAATATGATATGTTCAAATATATATACTAGATTCTTTTGGTGTTATAAATATTTTAATATTTTAATATATATATATACTATATCTCTCTCTCACAATATATATGTCTAATAGATAGTAACATATCTTTCAATTTTCAATATAACCTGTGACTGCTGTTTTTTTCTTGGTGCTCTGTCCTTGTAATATAATAATTTTTTTTTTTTTTTTTTTTTTTTTTTTTTTTTTTTATGTTGAACACGAAAATGGAAATGTTGAACACGAAAATGGAAATGTTGATGTAAAATGCTTTGGTGGTTTAGTATGGGAATAGCAGGTGTTATAATACAATGCTGTGTATATGCTATTGTGATACCTTAAATTTATTTACAATTTTCACAATTTTTTTTTTTATTATTTTTATTTTTTAAAAAATAATTTCTACGAGTTTTAAATAATAAAAAAAATAGAAAATAGAAAATCACTTTCAGCTGATATATGAAAATGCAGATAGACCATGTCGTTAAACCGTATGATAAAATCACCCATGATGAGATTTAGGCAAGTACCTACTTTATTATCATGGTTGTGGTTGATATTGTTATATACATGTGAAAAAAATTTGAATAAGATAGTAGTAGTTGTAGTAGCGGAACCATTTTCATATGATGTACAAGTATGTACAGAAACGTTTCATTTTCAAGAAAATGTGATGAAAAATGAAGATAATACATTTTCATATTTAAAAATTCGAATTTTTGTAAAGCCATTTGTGAAAACTGTAATTCCATTGGTCAACATAGCTGGAAAGTATTCGATATGGTGCTTGGATGAAGTTTCTGATTTCAATGATGACAATAAATTTGATAGAGCATATGAATGTTATTCCAGCAAATTAATGCCAACAATATTGAATACATCATCAACAACAACAACAACAAAAACACCATATGGTATAAGTTATGTATATAGTCCACATAAAAAATTACAAATGGAACAAAAAGCTATGGAATCATCAATGGCAACGTCTATAAATATCAATTTTTTCAATAGTCTAGATGGAAAAATACTTGCTACTGTTTCTTTAAACGATATTAAATTCGATCTATTCAATATACCATGTGATACAAAAAGTACAAGTCGAAAGATATCGTATTATAATAATCGTCCAAAATTATTTTCATCGTTTCGATTCAGTACTACTACTTCAGATGATGTAGATAATAATGAAAAGATTGAAGAAAAAGAATATGATTGTATTATTGAATACAATGAAAGTACATTTGATGCGACGAAAAGATTTGCATTGCAACATCAACTTGATAATGTCGAACATCAAAAGTATATAAAAAATGCATTAGATGAACAAGTAAATAAAAAATATAATCGAAAAGCATTGTTGAAAAATATAATTTTTGAAAAATACCAACTTAACCAACCTATTAACCTGATATTTGGAGCATCGTTTCAACAAATAGAAAAGTCAAATGAATATTTTGACAATTCTCAATGGATTCCATTGTCAATTAATGATTTTGATATATTATCTATCAAGGATTATGAGTATTATTTTGATGATATTATTGTAAGAAATGATATGAATAAAATGGATAATTTATTTCCATTAGAAGTTATTGATTCTATCATGGCGGAACATGTATTTGAACATTTAAATACAATAGATACAATTTATGCATTGAAATTATTAACTAAATATTTAAAAAAATATGGATATATTAGAATAGCAGTACCTGATTGGAACATCAACTATTTCAATGAAACAGAACAAAAATATTACGAAGATATCAAAGATGGGCATTTTATACAATATAATTATAAAAATATACAAGATGTCTTTCACACATATTTTACCGATACATATGAATTATTGTTACAAGAGTACACTGATGATAATGGTGTAGAAATATATGGATCTATGGATCCAAGAAATGGTATGATCACGCGTTCTAAATGTTTTGATAAACGTGGTGTTTATTCGTTAGTCGTAGATGCAATTAAAGTTTATCATGATGGAGAAACAATTGATAAAAATCAAAAGCGTAAATTTCCTTTATATCAATATCATAGATGGAAAAAAAAGAAAGAAAATGAAATGTTTCTATCATTTAGAAATATTAAAAATATTACGTTTGGTTTAGCGGATGATATGTTTACACATCTAATCCAGCAGCAGAAAAAGAATCATGATACTATTATTTATACAGCAGATGAATTTCAACGTTTCATATTAATATGTGAAATGATATTGGTACAAGATCCATGTCATTATAACACATTGCATTTTTTAGGAATGTTATATTCACAATCAACATCGATAGTTGATTTGAAGCATTCTGAGTGGTTACTAAGATTGTCATTGAAAATTTTTGATACTATTATTGTTGATGAAAAGAATTTAGACAGATCATCTAGTAATTTTTATTATGGGCATAAGGAAATGAACAGTCATATAAATGATGTGGTGACGAAGATAAAACGATTATGATATATATATATATATATCTGTTTTTCACTCACTATACACAGACTAATATATATGTGTGTACATATTTTTATATTTTTGTATTCATTCAAATTCAATTTCTAATACGTAATCCTACTCTGGACACCTACCAGAGAAGATTTTTTCCGAAAGGGAAATGATTGGTATTCCATTTTCAAGTATAATTTATGTGTAGTCATTTGATAGGTGGATGGAGTCAAAACGTCAAAACAAAATCTGTCAATCAAAGTGACACATTTTTACATAAACATTTTTACATAAATAATTCATATTTAAAATGAATTTTGATACACGAAATGGATATATAGTACATACAATATATTTGCCTTAGAACAGTATACATTCTCTCAGAAAAGAAAACGCATTAATTAATCAGAAAGAAACAAACATGTCGAAATCACGAAAGAAAACACAACGACAAAACAACGAAATCTACATCCATGTTAAAATCTGCATCGACGTTGTATAATATTATGACTAATAATGACGCATATAAACAAGAAAATAATAAATCGAGGGCTTTGACCATTACTGCACCATCATCTGCACATGTAGAAGAATTTTTAATTGCAATGAACGAATTTAAAAAAGTATTGCATTCACAACGTAGTGTTTATTGCTAAGGAAATGGAAAACATGGAAAAAATTCTACGTGAAAAAGATATATCTATAGAAAAATTAAATCACGAACAAACACGCATTCAAGAGTTATATGATTCATTATTAGCAGATGTTTCGGAGGAAAAACAGGAAAAAACTAAATTGCTTTTAGAATTATCACAAATTAAAAGTATGAATACTTCATTGCAACAAACGATGGATTTCTTAGA
>JACLAC010024399.1_pt1 | contig 14458 bp, 8 predicted proteins | sample 8027881 | NCBI WGS metagenome assembly JACLAC01 (sample SAMN15725517, study PRJNA655200) | protist metagenome | isolation source: fluorescence activated cell sorting (FACS) single amplified genomes of... | place: Spain: Blaines Bay Microbial Observatory, Mediterranean Sea | collected 2016-01-19 | reverse complement strand
GACGCAATTCAACAGACTGGCTGATTCATTGAAATTCTCTACGGCCGCCATACACCGACCCGAACTTCTTGAGACTGCTATCAACGCCATCTTCCACTACAAGGAGGTGGGCCCGGAGAAGTGGGCCTACGGCGTCCAGGTTGACCAAGGAGAGGAGAAGATCAATAGGAATGGAATAGTAGATAAATAGTATTATACGCAATGGGATCTCGGAGAGAACGCAGCGATCTGTTTGCAATAAACTCGGCAGATTTTGGTGACAACGAAGAATACGGCCTAAACGAAGAGAGCGGGCTATTATCTACCACACGTAGAGTTGATGTGAGTTTTAGTGTTATTTTTTGGAAAATTAGGAATAGATTAATTGGCCTGGCAATTTTGCGTTCTTGTTTTGTTGTAGTAGCTTGGAGAAGACGAATTTGAAAAGGACCATTCTGACCTAGATAGTGCTGCTCATGATAGGAAGAGTTCGAGCTCCAATCAGAGAGCTTGTCGATGCTATCGCAGACAGTAAACGCGATAGGTAACGTGTCAAAGGATATGCATACGAAGCTGAAGGAGCAAGGCCGGAAACTCGAGAGGCTGGACGAAGACATGGATGAGCTGGACGGGACGTTCTTGGCACAGAACGAGCAGCTGAAGCGCGTAATAAAAGAGAGCGGTGGCATGAAAATGTTCTGTTTCATGGTGGCGCTGTGCGGGATCGCTTTTTTTTTATTTCTCTTGGTGATTTATACTTAAATGCTTTTTTAGAAGGAAGGAGAGGTTTGTTTTGAAAATGATAATTCTTTAACTCTCGATGGTGGGCACGTCCACCTCCCTGTCCACGTCAGTGGCGTAATTGAGCTGCTGCACGATGCGATCGAAAGTGGTGCCCAAATGCTGATTGTTTGACTTCAAAGAGTTTGCCACGGAAATGACCTTGTGCATCTGGTCCTCAGCAGAATCTAGAAGCTTCCTAGCGGCCTGCTCGTCCTCCACGGGTATCTCCTTCTGCTCGTAGGTGTCACGGCCCAAGCCCTGGACCTCCCAGTCCTCGTACTGGTCGATCAGGCGCTGCTTTGCGATCATCAAAAGCTCGTTGGCCTTCTTCTGGTGGAGCGCGTTCTGAATAGACGTCTGTAGACCGAGCTTCATCTCCTCGGCTTGGTGGAAGTGGTTGGTGTGTTTTTCGAGCTGCATGCCGAGCTGCTCGCCCTGATCGAGCAAGGAACGAATGGCATTCTCCAGGTCGTTGGCTTCTTTGACGTTCTGCTTGAAGGCCTTCTGCTCGTGTACGATCTTGCGCTTCATCTCGGACTTTGTGGGCGCGTTGTTGGAATGCGTGGGCTTGACCTTCTTGCCGCGGACTCGGCGCGCGGGCGCATTGTCCTTGGCATGCCTGAGTGCAATAGCCTCGTGCTTCATTACAGCACGCTCCATTTCCTTGACTGCCTTCTCCATCTCGCGCTTGAGCGTCTCCTCACGGAGCTTCATACGGTGGATCTCGCGCGTCATCTCCGCGACGTCACTCTCGCCCACACTCGGGTCGAGCGCGGCCTGTGTCTCCTTCTCGAGCTGGATCTTCTTTTCCCAAAGCTTGATGCGGCGCTCAGACTCGAGGATGTCGTTCAGGAGTTTGTCCTTAGTGGTCACGGTGGCGGCGATCTTGTCGTCCATCTTTAGACTATCCTGCTCAAGCTCCTTGAGTTCCTCCTGAAACTCGGTCTGCAGCACGTAGTTATCGTTCGCCAGCACCTCCTGCTTCTCGTTGTTCTCCGCGAGCATCTCGTTCAGCTTGGCCATGCACTTGTGCAGGACCTTTACGGCTGTGTTTAGCTTTTTGACCTCGGCCTGGCACTCTGCAATTGTGGCGTCCACCCGCACCCGCTTCTGCGTGAGAATCGCCTCGCGCGAAACCAAATCGTGCACCACTGAGTTCTCCTCGTCCGTCTCGTGCACGATTGTCACGAGCTCGGTCTGGTGCGAGAGCCACTTCTTCTCCAACTCGCGGTTCTGCGCCTCCGTCGCCTTGGTCTGCTTATTCAAGGAGTGGATCGTCGCCTCGAGCGGCCCGAGGCACTCCTCCTCTTCTTGGCCCTCCGTGAGCGCAAAGTGTTTCTTGTTGAGGCGATCTACGATGTATGCCTTTTTGTCAATCTCGTCGTTGCGCTGCCGGATCTCCAAGTCGTACTTCTCGATTAGGCGGTCCTTCTCCGCGAGCTCCTTCTCGGCCTTTTCCTTGAGCTTCTTGAGCTCCTCACCGTGCGCCCTCGTGTTCAAGACGTCGACCTTGATCCGCGCCGCCTCATTTTCTAGCTGGGCCTGGTCCACCTCCTTCTTGTGAACCTCCGTCTGCAGCTTGCTCGCCGCGATCGCAAGGTTCCGCGCCGCTTTGGTCGCCGTGGTCTGGTCGTTCTTCTTCACCGCGATAGACAACTCCAGGTCTCGCCTCTTATTGTCCACCACCCGTGTGTTGCTCTCAAGTTCCTTCACCCGCTCGCGAAGCCCCACGGCCACCGCCTTCAAAACGTCCGCTTCCTTGTCTGTCTGTTCCAGGCTCTTCTTGAGCAACTGGAACTTGACCGCAAGTTTCTCCTTCTCGGTCACTGTCACCTTCACCACGTCTTCGTTGTATAAAACGCCCTGCTCCAGTCGCGTCTTGACATCCATGTGAACCTCGTGCTTCTTCTGTACCTCAAGGCAGCTTTTCTTGTACCCCTCGATCTCGGACCGCAGAGCAAGGACCTCCTCCTTCTGCGCATGGATCGCGTCGCGTGTCGCCTGCATGCCCACGTCGAACCGTGAGATGCCCACAAGGGAGGACTGCCACTGCCGCATCAAATGCCTCTTCTCGCGCTCAATGTCCTCCATCTCCTTTTTCGCCTCCAGTAGCGTCTTGTTCGCAGTCTTGCTCTCCTCTGTTTGCGAGATTATCTGCGCCTCGTACAGTGAGATCTGTTCCTGCAGCTGCTTCACCTGCTCATTCAAAGAGTCCACGTAAAAGTCCTGCGACCGCTTCGCCTTCTCCTGCACGTTCAGGTTGTCCTCCTCTTTGTAAGTCGCGCGCCGTGCCAGTGCGATCTCGTTCTTCATGCCTTCCAGGTACTCCTCCACCGAGCGCAGCGTCCCGTGCAACGCGCTTTCCTCTTTCGCGTACTTAAGAACCTTGGCTTCCGCCGACTCTGCTTCAGCAATATGATCTAAGAGTTCCCGTGCGATCAGGTCCCGCTTCTCCTCTGCGTTTACCCGCTTCTTCGTCACGTTGTTGTATTTATTGTGCGAGGTTTCCAGTTCCAGCTGTAGCTTGCCCAGCTGCTGCTGGTCCCCGTACAACTCGACTCCGATATTTTCTCGCTCTTTTTTAAGCCGCTTGCGCTCTTCCACCTTGTCCATCATCTTTACTTCCAGCAGATCGAGCTTCGTCTGCAGCTGCGACTTCAATAGGCCTTGAACGCGCCCAATCATTGGGTGGTCTTGGATTGCAACAATCAGATCTTCCTCATCCATCTCTACCTCGTCTTCTGGTGGTCCATTCATCTTTCAAAACCTCTTTCCACGCCCGTAAGCGCTGAGAGAAGAGTGACCGGGAAAGAACGGGCAATTCGAGTGGTTTATTTGAGTAACTCGCCCACCACAGGTGGTTTTTAAGCAAATGTAAGAGTTTGTTACACAATCGGTTTGCTAAATTACCAAAACCTTTTGTTTTCGCTATGCAGTGCAGGCTTCACCGGATATTTGCCTCGAGATTCAGGGAGAAAATCTCTTCATATTTGTTTTTATTAAGTAGGTTGTAAGTTTTAAAACCAATCTATTTTTTATATTTTTCATTTCCAATCTCTTGGTAAATCCCTGCAATACCTTGAACCGCCTCAAAACTTACAAGTCTAGGATTTCAGGGGGAGAAAAAGATTTTGGGTAGTATTGGTTGTTTTTTTCACCAACAAATATAGTTCTAATTAGAAATTTCAATTCACAGCCCTTCATCGGCCCTCTCTTCCCGTGCCGAACGTCCTCAACGCCTGGAGCTTTAGGATTACGCCCGTATCTCCTCCCGGATTAAAAAGATGGGAAATGTCTTCCATAGACATACCACGTACCACTACAGCAGCGAGGTAGACCACCGTTTGATCAAAGTTTTGAAGCACCTCGAAGCCAAACGCGCCGAGGAGCACGAGGCGCACCACAGCTTCAACAAGATTGTGCTGAGCTTCCCAACTATCATGAAGGGGTTTGAAAGGTTACACACGGCATTCGACTCGTTCGATCACGACAAGAACGGCACGCTAGACTACTTGGAGCTGAAGGAAGCCATGACGATGCTCGAGACCAACCTGTCTGACGCCGAGGTGAAGCAGGTATTCAAGGAGGTGGACGTCTACCACGAGGGCAAGCTGAATTATAAGGAGTTTGTAGGTGCCATCGCCGTAGCCTACGTCTTGCACCTGGTCCCGCCCGATTTGGAGTTGAATGAGGATGGTTCTGAGGTGGTGGACGACGTAAAGGAGGGCTCCAACGCCGTAGAGGGCAAGGAGGGCTCCAACGTCAAGGAGGGCTCCAACGTCAAGGAGGGCTCCAACGCCAAAGAGGGCAAGGAGGGCTCCAACGCCGAAAATTTGGCTACCAAAACTCTCACCCCTATCAAGCTCTTCGGCGACGACCCGCAGCTGCAGAAGAGCTTTGAGTTGAGTCTCGAGATGTACATGATGTTTGACCATGAGAGCCGCGGTGTTATCAGCCAGGCAGACATGAATGACATTATGGATGGCGTGGCTCAGCAGTCGCCCACCAAGCTCACTCGGAAGCACCTCGAGGAGGGGAAGCATTCCGCAGACCACACCCCGTTCCATGACATGTTGTCGAACGCGCGTTGGAAGGAGCTGGACTGGGACAAGGACGGTTTCATTACCTTCCAGGAGTTTATCTACACTTTTGTTACCTGGGTTTGCGACGTTGCCGGCACAGAGGATTAGTTTCGCTATCTAAATCGTTTCTTCTTTAGAATCAGGTCCTCCACCAGGAGAAGCTGGGCTTGAACTGTGGCTCTGCGCTTGCGCACTTTGGCTAGAGCCGAGGAAGTCCATTCCTGCTTCTGCGGGGCTTCAGGGTAGGCCTCGAACGCGTCTGCTTGTGATGGTCGCACCGGACCCTCTTCCTGGACCTCCGGATACGTCTTCAATGCACCCGCTTGTGGTGGTCGCGCCGGACCTTCTTCCTGGACCTCCGGGTACGCCTCAAAAGCGTCCGCTTGCGGTGGTCGCGCCGGACCTTCTTCCTGGACCTCCGGGTAAGCCTCAAAAGCTTTTGAGCCCGCTTGCGGTGGTCGCGCCGGACCTTCTTCCTGGACCTCTGGGTAAGCCTCAAAAGCGTCCGCTTGCGGTGGTCGCGCCGGACCTTCTTCCTGGACCTCCGAAAACGCCTCATACACACCTGCTGGCGGTTTCTGATCTATCTCCATGGCTTGATCTTTAGCAACCTTCTCCGCGGCGTCTGCCTTTGGGGCCGCGTCTTCTCTCTGGCTGAGCTCCATCGTTTTCCGCCTATACTCCTCCTCCATCCGCTCGTGCTCCTCCTCAAGCCTGTGGAACTCTTCTGCTTCCCTCTTTCGCTCGTCCTCCTCAAATCGGCGAGCCTCCTCGGCCTTAGCTTTGCGGATCTCACCCACAGAGCTCGCTACGTAATCGTCACCGGCATCGCCAAATATGGCATCATCATCTGATTCCGAGTCGTCCACTTTGACTTGTTTTTGTTTCTCCTTCTCCTTCTCCTTCTCGTTCCGCGCTTTCTTCTGCCTCTCTCTGCGCGCTTTTCGCTTCTCCTTCTTCTTCACAGGATCAAAGACAGCTGCAATTTTGCTCACCAGGCTTTCCGACACAAACCCACGCACATTCGAAGACCGCGGCGCGACGTCTCTCAAACTCCGTGACAGGATCGGTGCCACATCCCAGGCATTTTTGAGGCGGTTTGCCCAAATTTCAAAGCCCTTGGGTGCCTTTTTGGACGCTTTGGACCCAGGAAGCACCGACACTCTGAACTGATAAGTGGTGCGGCCCGGCAAGTGCATGTCGCGAAGCGTGGAGAGCGATGGGTACCTTTTGGTTTTGTCCAGCGCATTGTACAGGTTCCGCGCCATCCATCCATGAAACTTGGGATTTGCATCTCCCTCCTCAGGCTCGACTTTCCTAGGCATTGTCGGGTTTTGGTTCTCATGTTTGATTTTCTTTTCCTTTTCCTTGAGCTGCTTCTCCTTGAGCTGCTTCTCCTTGAGCTGCTTCTCCAGGAACAAAACATCCAACCCCTTCACTAAATGCGTGTGCTGCTCGTCGCCGCCCAAGAACACCGTATATTCGGATTCTACTTGGGACGCGTCCAGCTCAACTCCCGCATAGTCTTGGTTCTTCTTTCCTGAACGTCGCTCCGCCGCACGATCCCGGTACTTGACACTATCCACTTCGGCAGCCGCCCCTTCTTTGCCTTTTACGAAAGCGATCCCCCCTTTTTCTTCGTTTTCCTTCGCGCGCTTTTGCTGTTCTTTCTTCTTGCGGCGTCGCGCGTTCTGCTCTGCTTTGATAGTCCTGCGGAGTAGCTCATCCGTGTCCGATTTTTTGTCTTTGGTGAGGAACTTTCGAAAGTCATTATTCTTCATAGATCACTCGAGCTTCGTTTCAAGAGCCAAACAAGACCGAAGAAGAAAAGATGGTAAATTGAAAGTCAGAAATCAAGTATTATGGAGAGTAACGAACACATTTTGAAGGCGATTGCCTCTGCAGAATCAAAACTTCAACTTTTACGGACGAATCTTCAGGCCGCAGAGGAGAAATGCGAAAAGATGGAGAACGAGGTGGAAGAGCGAAGAGCTCGTATGTTGGATATCAAAAAGGACATCAACCAAAACACGGTGAGATATTTTTAATCCTTGTAGTTCTTTCGTTCTTTAACTAACGCTCTCAAAAACTTTGATCGAACAGACGGTTTCTGCTTCGGCTGTTTCGACTGGGTCAGCGAGTGTGGATATTGGTAATCCGGCAGATATAGACTCATGGACGTCCATTAGCTCGGCAATTCGAGAGCGGATGAACATGGAGAACATGACGATCCTGAAAAGGTTTGTAGGCTCGTCTCGAATGTCACTCTCTTCTATAGGGTCATTTGACTTGTTCACAAAGGAAGATAAGGCAGAGTCGCTCCTGTGCAAAGGGAGCCTGTACCACGTGCCCGTATTCACCGGTGAGATGGGGCAAATCCTGGTCAAGATGGCGGTGGCGGAGGATACCACGTTCTCGATGCTTCGCAGGGGCATTTTGGAGCACTTCTCTGGGCTTCCTGACTCTGTGTATTTGTGCTCGAACCGGTCAACCAAGGAGGGTGGCTGGAGCCCGCGTGAACACCACGGTGAGGAATTCGTCGTGAGAACGCTTTTGTCGCTGAGTTATAAAGAAGAGCGCGGGTACGGGAGGAACGGGCTGCCTAACAAGTATGCTGCGGGGAACTTGCCGCCGCTTTACTTGTGCGACGAGTTCTCCTTGGGGGGGCTGAACATCTCGAAGAGTTTGAGTTCGAAGACTAGTTCAACTGACAGAGCGACCTACAAGGAGGAGCTGTTCATGCACCTATTAACAATGGATCGCCTCAAGATGGCGGAACTCAGTAGAAAAAGTCAGAATGGCAAAGAGGGCAAAGACAAATTTGATCCCAACCTGAGCGCGTTGCTGGCCGACTTTGACTGGTCGAAGGACCGGCTCAGCCTGACCGCATTCATAGCACCTCTCACGAGCGATGCTGAGCGGGCCGAGGCAATTGCTTGGTGGGAGCACCAAGGGCTCCCGTTAGGAGGGATGAGCGATATCTTCCAACTCACAAACAGCGCAAACCTGATGATTAGCGAAGCTGAGCTCAGTCATGTTGGCGTCCTGCTGGTCGACTTTCTGAATGCTTGGGGCAACCTGCCATATGCCATGCTTACAGACTTCCAGAAAACCTTGGTGGACTTCGCGGTGATGGATAATCTGGGCGAAAAAGCCCTCAAGGTGGTCGATTTCCCGCGTGGTTTTAATAGCAGCACGTTTGGAAGTGACGCCCGCAAGGTAAAAGTGGTCTCCTCCGATGTGATCGCCCTGCGCGACCTCGCAGTCAATCTGGTCGCGCTCTCTCTCCTTTACAGCGCGACCTTCTTGCATAGCTCTGAGGATACTTCTCATCGACAGATCAGACTGATCATGTCCAACCTCTATGACAAGGTGTTCATCCCGACATCCTTCTCGCTCAACAAGCCACGGGCGCCCATCAGCCTGGCCCAGCTGGACTTTCAGTTCGAATGGTATGACTGGCTGCGCCAGGTGGTCACACGCTGGTACTACCCGACCCTGTCCACGCTTTTTGAGCTTTCCACTGCAACTCTCACTCCGAATGGCTGGACCTTCTCTTACAACGAGTTCGTGATCAGCCAGATCATATTGGTACAACATCGAGTTGAAATTGAAGGGGAATCCTACCCGGGGTATTCTGAGGAAACCATGAGCACGGCTCCTTTCGGTCCCGTCGCGAAGGGCGAAACTGTAAAGTCTTGCCTTGGCGGTGACCAGCCTTGGACCTTTTCTGAAGATGTGCCCTCGATAATTACCAACATGCGTGGCGAATTTGCGAACTATCCTGCGAAAGGATTTTTATTGCAAGTCAACCTCACCGGGCCGTCATTTGACGAGCCGGACTGCAACATTGGAAACCACCCGGCTTTTCCCACTTTCTACCCCACTCAGCGCCCGACAGCGGTTCCCACCACCTCATCCCCTAGCTTGAAGCCCACGTTGGAGCCCACGTTTAATCCCACGTTGAAGCCCACGTTGGAGCAAGACTGCGAACAAGACGCTACTGGAGCCCACGTTAAAGCCCACGTTTAATCCCACAGAGAAGCCCACCGAGCCTCCCGCAACTGAGGCACCCGCAGCAAGGAGGAGGCTTGAGCTGGAGTGGGAAAAGGAAAATCCATGGAAAGATCAACGAGTCGAGCAGATGTGGTTTCCTTCCCCAGATTTTGACTCTGAGTTTGGCCGACTTTTGTCAGAAGCCGTTTACGCAGACTACCCCCGCGTGCTGAGCGAGTTCGGCGACTTTGGGAACAGCACGCTGGGAAGCTGGGTGAGTACAATCTCCTACCTGGAAACAAACAATTGGATCGATGAGGCCACGCGTGCGGTGAGCCTCGACTTTATTATCCTGAACCGTAACACGAAACTCTTCCAGCGCACCATTTTGCTGACGGAATGGAATCAGGCAGGCGGAATGCTCACTTCAATCTCGCCCAGAGTCGTACCCTCGGATAGTACCTCGCTAGATTTTGCCCTTTTCCTGATCGCGTATGCTCTCGTGGCTGGGAGCTGGGTCTATTTGGTGAGGAAGAGGGGCTTTGGTCGCATCTTGAAATGCGAAAGCCTGAACGGGGTGTTGAGCACCTTGCTGTTCTTGGCCACCACGGCGGGCTTTATCGTGACAATGTGGTTCAATATTGGCGCCGGGCGCGCGCAGTACTTGGCAGAACCGCCGTCAACTGATTTAAACCCAAGGAGTCTTGAACTATTTGGGTATGTTGACTCGATTTTGGCGACGTGCTGCATTTTTTCCACGCTCCGTGTCTTTGGTTTCGCGCGCTTCACCCCGAGATTAGTATCGTACTATCGCGTGGCCAAGAATTCCTCCGCAGTCATGGGTCTGAGCTTTCTTATGTGGATGTACCTTCTCATTGCTCTCTCCATGGTGCTCGTGGTTTTGCTCGCCCCTTCCTCCTTAATCTTCATCAGCCTTCCCAACGCCATTCGCACATTGCTGCTTTATTTCAACCAGCTCTCGGACTTTGGGCGCGCTCTTGACCACTTCAACAATGGGATTGGGTACGGGAAAAACGTTCTCGTAGTTGTCGCCTTAGTTTACTCGATTGTGGTTTGGCTCTTTTGCCGACTCGTCATCATTGCCGTGTTGAACGGTGAATTTAATTCTTACCAAGACTCAATCCTGGCCAAACAGGATGAGGCCAAGGGAAGTAGCTTGAACCAAGTCTTCCAGAGTGCGTTTTGTTGTTGCTCTAGGAACAGGAAAAAGAAGTCTGCAATTGCAGAGGCGGACGGTTCGCGAAAGCTAAACTACGAGGAAAAACGCTCATTCGAGATGTCTCAGATTGTTGAACTCATGGAAGAAAAAGAAAAAGAAGAAGAAAAAGACGAAGAGAAGACTGGGAACAAAGATTTCGGGTTAAAAAGGAGATCGAGCCTGAAAAAGCCCAGTAGTTCTGGAATCACCAAGCAAGTTTCCTTTCGATCGGATAAATTCTAAGGTTGGCCAGGTTTAATCCATGCGGACGAGCCAGAGAAACAGGACGATGTGGTGAAGGACTGGAATCAGATCACAGAGGGGGGAACCGTAAAACCGAGTTTTCAGTATTAGTTTTTATTGAAGAGCTTCTATCAGAAATTAGCCAGCCTACTTGGTGTTTTGGATTACCATGATAGAGCGCAGGCGCAGCTCGATCTTTAATGTTGAACCATAAATTTTGAAGAGGCGATTTGGTTTTCCCTCCATTTTAAAACTTATTGAAGGACTCGAATCTCCGGTCATATTGGAAGAAAAGAGTTCCTACTATTTCTTACTCGGTCTGTCCGCACGACCAGGCTTAAGTATTTTAGACCTTACTAGGATTAAGAAGCTCTCCATTCACGTACGTCCTCTTGGCTGAGCGCATGGTGACAAATTCCTCTGCGCTCGAAGGATGGATCCCGATAGTTTTGTCAAAATCAGCTTTGGTAGCACCCATCTTGACCGCAATCCCAATCCCCTGCAGAATCTCCGCCGCGTGATTTCCGCACATGTGAACGCCACGGACCTTGTCGTCGTCGCTAGACACGATGATCTTCATCAAACAGCGCGTTTCACGACCAGTCATCACGTGCTTCAACTCTCTGAACTCGGACGTGAAAACAGAGAGGTTCCGGTACTTTTTCAAGGCCGCCTCCTCCGTGAGCCCCACTGTGCCAATCTCAGGATCGCTGAAAACCGCGGAGGCTACCAAATCGTGGTCCGGCTTGCGCGTGACCCCGCCGTACAGAGTATCCGCAAAGCAATGCCCCTCGTGCAGAGCCACGGGCGTCAAGTTGATCCGGTCCGTCACATCGCCCACGGCGTAGATGTTGTCCACGGTCGTCTTGGACATGGCATCCACTGCTATGACACCATTGCGATCCATCTGCACTCCGCACTCTTCCAGTCCGATGTTTTTCGTCTTGGGAATGCAGTTTCGCCCCGTGGCATACAAAACCGCGTCGTAATTTCCGACCTGGCCTTTCTCGGTGGTGACTTGAAGACTTCCGTCATGGTTTTTTTTTATCGCAGCCACATTCTCGTTGAACCTCAGATTGATGCCTGCGGTATTGTACTCCTTTTCGAGGTGCTTACGGATCTCTGTGTCGAAACCTTTGAGGAACAAGTCGCCGCGGTACATGAGGTCGACCTCGCTGCCGTACCCGTGCAGTACGCCTGCAAACTCCGTAGCGATGTAGCCGCCGCCCACCACGAGCACGCGCTGCGGCCGCTCCGGAAGGTAGAAGATGCTGTTACTGTCAATGGCCAGGTCGATTCCGGGGATCTCCGGCTTGAAAGGCCACCCCCCTGTGCATACCAAGATTGTCTCTCCCGTCAGTGTTTTTACTTTCCCGCTATCGCCAGCGACTTCCATCGTGTGTGCGTCCTTCAGCGAGCCCCACCCTTGGATCAAATCCACGCCGGCGTTCACAAGCATTTTTGAGTAGATCCCATTCAGTCGAGAGATTTCCTTATTTTTGTTCCGGTTCAGAGTCTCCCATGAGTGCCCGGAGGTTGTAACATTCTCCCATCCAAACCCGGCGGCTTCGCGAAAGCCCGCCGAGTAATGTGAGCCGTAGACGAAGAGTTTTTTCGGAACGCATCCGACGTTCACACATGTTCCACCAATAGCTGTGTATGAGGGTGGTCCATGTTCCATCGAACCTTCTATGAGAGCTACTTTCGCGCCATGAGACCCTGCGATTCTTGCGGCGCGCACTCCTCCAGATCCGGCACCTAAAACGATAAGATCGTACATGTGGTTGGTAGTTTGTTTTCTAAAGGCTGCCATTTGGAATTTTTCCAATTGAAAAAGATTGTTAAATGATTAAAACTGTTTGAGATCTTTCAGTCAAGGAAGACGAGGGGTTGGTCTGAGGGCAGCAAAATGTGAGAGGAGTGGAAAACGGTGTGTGTTGCGGGGCGCATTTCGGTCGCATTCGCAAGATCCACTTCGCCGGTGCCGTAGTTCCGGCAATACAAAGGGTGCGCACCAGCCGCCACTACAACCTGGATCTTGTGACCCCGATTAAACCTCATCGCAATAGGCCCAAGGTTGAGGTTGATAATGGATGATCCATCACCCGGGTTTGTCGCGAAAGAGTCCCACATCTCGGGGCTCACGCGCACCAGGTTCTCCACTCGGTTCAATGAGGTGTGCTGCTGGATATCCAGGTCGCATATCTTGACGAAAAAGTCCGTGAATGGGTTGGAAGACTTTACGTGCAAGATAGCGTGCACGTTGCCCACGATGTCGATCGTATTGATAAGAGGATCGGACGTAAACACCGCCAAATCATTCCTTTTCAAATAATCATTCTGATTGACTGCGCCCGTGTTGTTCGGGTCGAAGGACCGGCCGCCCACGGCGGGAGTCGGGTTTTCGGGGTCGAATGTGTAGGAGGAAAAGGCCTTGGCAGAGTTGCAGTGCATTTGATCAAAGTCGAGGCGGTGCACAAACTCACGCGGTGGCGGCCAGCTCGATAGGCCCAGCCACTCCAAAGGTTGCGAGCCCAGCAAACAACAGTGGATCGGCTGATCCTGCTTGTGAGCCTCCATGTTCTTGAGGTGAGTATCCATAAAGTCGATTGTAACATTCATGGACACCGAGAAATAACCATCCCTGCCGCCACTCTCCCAGTGGTGCCAAGGGCCCACGGTGATCTCCATGGTCGAGCGCTCCCTGTCGCGAGCGTTTTCCGGCTGTTCTGCGTTGAGAAAGTCCTTGAATGACGCCTTGCAGAAAAAGTCGTACCACCCCGCGATGATGTGCACCGCGGGTCTATCTTTGGCGTGCACCAGGTCGCAGAGCTTGTTCTTGTCCTGCCAGAAGGCGTCCGTCTTTCTTGTGTGACGTAGTACGTCTTGGAAGTAGTCCAGTTTCTTCCCACATGTGGGCAGGTCCTGCGCGCCCACCGGTTTCTCCAGAAGAGCCCTGTCTAGCTCCCATTGGAGCTTCGGAAGGAAGAACCTCAGAGATCCGAGTTTGCCGAAGCGCGATCCGTTCATGAGACCCACAACTAGGTATAGCCAGCGCATCACAAGATCCAGCGCGAGCACCGGCCCGCCGTCGTGGTAGATGATCTCATGGGTCGTGCTGCTGGCCAACACCGGCACGATTGCTCTGCAATGCTTGCGGCCCTTTTCTGTGCCCAGGGCCGCGTACGATGTGAGCCCCAGGTACGACACACCCATGCAGCCGACGTTCCCGTCGCACCAACTTTGGTCTTGTACCCACTCGAGCGTGTCGCCACCGTCGAGCATCTCGTCCTTGATGGGGAAAAACTCGCCAGACGACCCGAACCGACCGCGCGTATCCTGCATGAGCACTGCAAACCCGCGGCAAGCGAACACCCACGCTAACTCGGTGCCGATCGCCTTGCGGCCATAGGGCGACCGGATCACGATGCAGGGAAACCTTGGGTGTTGATTCTTTGTGAGGAAATCCTCAAGGGAGGGCATCGAGGAGGGGTCATTCGGGATTTCATGCGCTTCTAAGGGTATTGGCAGGTATAAAGAGCCCAGGAGCTCCGTGCCGTCTGCGCATTTGGTCACTATACCCTCGTGGAAGACAGAGATGCGGTGTGAGTCTGGTGGTGGTAAAAGAAGAGCCTCTGCGTGCATCTTTGTTTCCCATTCCCATAGCTTGCCTCTGAGCCAGTGGAGAGGGCCGGCCAGAGCAGTCGGAACGAGATGCCGACGCCAGAACCCGGCTGTCATGCGCGTGAGAAGGTTGATAATGCGCACAAAACCGTGAAAGCGAGGAAGTGTCGGCGCATCCTTTCGTAGGTACTTTGGTAGGCTCATGTCTTGTTGTGGTCTGGACCAAAATTCCAACCACAATATTTTTCCCGAGATCACAAAAAGGAAATAATTTTAAAAAATTGGAAGGATTACAACATATCAAAGTTGAATTCTAGTTTCTGTTTTTCAAATATCAACCCCCAACTCGTCCTCAGTAGCAAGCAAAAACAGGATGACGCTACCAGATCGTTTTGAGACGCCCTTGACGAAGCTGCTGAATATCCGCTACCCTATCATGTGCGCAGGCATGGGCATGGTGACTGGCGCAGAACTCGCTGCAGCAGTGTCCAATTCAGGTGGCATCGGCACGATTGGCGCAATCGGTCTTTCA